>JACCDT010206508.1_pt1 | contig 51169 bp, 53 predicted proteins | sample 7446291 | NCBI WGS metagenome assembly JACCDT01 (sample SAMN15323446, study PRJNA562643) | freshwater metagenome | isolation source: river surface water | place: USA:Blue River Watershed | collected 2017-08-17
AGGCTATTCTTTCAAAAAAAGATACAGTAAAAGATTATGATCCAACCTATGTAATTAAAGATGATTTTGATAGACAAATGATATTAATGGAAAAGGTAAGAAGACACTTCTTTGAAATAAAAATAAAAGAATTGAAACAAAAATATTTGCAATCACAAGATACTATTGCCGCAGGCAAATTCATAGAAATACTTGATGCTAATACAGGTGCTGATAATGAGCGTCTACAAAGAATTATTAAGGATGGCTATGATAATTCTAATGATTCAAAAGAAAAAAATATTTATAATATAATTGCAACAAATTTTGATGCTTGGATAAAATTAGATAGGGCGGTTTTAATAGATATAAGGCAACATCAATTACTGAATGCAGACGATCAATATTTAGTAGAACACGATGATGAGCGAATTGCTGAAGAGTTAGATATGAGTAAACCTAATAGCGCTTATCCTCATAATATAGGTAAAGGTCAGAATGCAGTAACTAGCGGTGGTACTGATTTAATTCGCCCCCATTATCACAAAGTAATAGATAAAGAAGGACATTCCACAACTAAAGCAGATGAGAAAAAAATAACAGAATTATTCAAAACGTATTTACCGCGTGAAAAATTAATTGATAAAAAAAGTAAATTTAGACAAGCAACTGAAAAGTATAATTTAATGCAACAATTTATAGCTAAATTTGGTGAGGAAAAGTACAAGGAAATAAAAATGAGAGCAGAAAAATATTCTCAAGATATAAAATCAGCAGAAGGAAATGATGAAAGGATAAATGAAATCCAAACAGAGTGGCAGGAATATCGTTCAACATTATCACCAGATGCAAAACGAATCATAGACTTTAAAAAATTCTTTACTGATAAAGATGATGCTATATATAAACAAGGAGGCTTAACAGAAGAAGAAAATAGGTTACTAGATAAATTAAATGAAGATCCTGATATAGATGAAAAGAAAGATGAGGTTGATGAATTACTAAAAAATCATGAATATATAGAAGTAGATACCCTTTTAAATAATATTACTGGCGGTTTACTAATTGAACCCTCATATAGAAATCCCTGTATTAGATCAGCAGAATTTGATGATAATTATGAAGAAAAGCAATTTGAATTAGGATGCAAAAGGCCTTATACACTTTATCAATTATGGAGAATATTTAGAAATAACACAAGTGGGAAATCAAGAGAAGAATTTAAGAATTTATTAGAAGGAGAGAATAAAATCTATGATATATTAACAAGACCCTATTCTGATAGATTTAATCAAAAGAAGAGAGAAACTGAAAATACATTAAATGAGTCTATTCTTGAAAAGGAAAATCTTATAGCATTAGCAATTCAAGAGGCAAAAGAAGCATCAGAACGTGAATTAGTAAGAGAAGTAAGAAATATATATACTGATCAAGTTGATAAATATCAAACATATACAAATAAAGTAAGAGGATTAAATGACCTTACGCATTCGGAATTTTCAATGTATTTTTCATCCAAACCAAATAACCATCTTGTTTTTTGTCCCTATTGTGCTGGTTTTGTAGCAGAAAGATCAGGAAGGGCAATTGCTTGTAGATTTTTATATAGAGGTGATTATGAAACTTTACAACCTAGACATACACATATAAAAAATCCAAATACAGGTAAACTTCCTATTGACTATACATCAAACCAATTAAGAGATATCTGTAGTGTATGCAATGGCCCTTGCGCAAATCATGATCATTATATTCTTGACTCTACTGGGTCTGCTCCAGATTCAAATCATGGTTATGGTAATTATGCATATCTATGCTCAGGAGATGATAATAGAACCCCAGGTGCAAATTTAGATAGACATTGTTTAGCAGATGGTGGAGGAGGTGTACTTGAGGCCGTTGCTCGCAATCTTGCCTACCGCGATTATATTTTAGAAAGAGTGCAAAATAATCCCCCTCAAGGTAATTTTGGAATTCAATATCATGAAATGGCAGAACATGCTGATAGATATGCTAGAATTATCCGTTCAAAAATGCCCTCTTCTAGATTAGCAAATAAGGCTATACCAGATCAAGATGACATCTATGCAAGATCATTACAATCACTTATTAAGGGAAAATGGGCTAGTAATAAGAAACTTAAAACAATTTGGAGACACGTAGGTGTGGATTATCCAGAATATGAGATTTATGATGAACCTGAGCACATGATTCGTATTCCTGAAGTACCCAAACCTGAAAGTTTAGAAGTTATTGATGCTCGTGTGCGCAGAGAAAAAGGGGTTGGACCAAAACCCGTGAATGGCCCCAAACCACCTCCTAAAACTGCGCCAAAGCCACCTACTCCACCTCCAACAACACCTCCAAAAACAGCTCCTCCAGCAGCAAAAACATACGCGGAAGTGTATAACTTACATCATGATTTAACCAACCAAATAAATAAAATAATAGTAAGATTAGGAGAATTAGAAACTGCAGGTAACTCTGAGGAAGTAACAAGTGAAATTGCAAATTTGACCTCTCAATTAGGAATTCTAGAAGAAGAATTAGAAAAGAATCCTTTACCACCTGCACCAGAAGGAGGTTCTTCTAAAAAATTACAATCTCATAGAAGAACACACAAAGTTAAGAAACATTATAGACGAAAGACAAGAATTACAAAGTGAGTGCAGCCAAATCTTCAGGAAGTGCTTCGCAATGCGTAGCATAATGATTTTCAATTTCTTTCATTGCGGCCATTTCATCTTTGGTGAGTAAATTAATGGCTACACCTTTGCGGCCAAATCGGCCAGAACGACCAATGCGGTGAACATAATTTTCACGTTGCATAGGAAGCTCATAGTTAATTACAAGGCTTACTTGTTGTACATCAATACCACGAGCAAGCAAATCTGTGCTGATAAGCACACGCATAGAACCCGTGCGGAAATCTTTCATGCGACGACGACGCTCTTCTACATCCATCTCACCATGAATATATGAAAGAGGGAAACCTTGCTGACTCATCTTTTCAGCCAACCATTCAGCACGCTGGCGCTTATTACAATAAATCATTGCTTGATTGATATTGAGTTGTTGATAAAGATCACAGAGAACTTCATATTTCCATTCTTCACGATCTAGTTGAATATAATATTGTTTAATACCATCCAAAGTCACTTCTTCAGGAGGAACAAGAATACGAACAGGATTATTTAATAGTTTTTCTGCAAATTCAAGAACTTCCTGGGGCATGGTTGCACTGAAGAGTGCAACTTGAGTATCCTTGGGGAAGCCCTTTTCAAGAATACACATGACTTGTTCACGGAAACGATCTTCTAACATCTGATCTGCTTCATCCATGGCAAGCACTTTGATATTCTGACGTTGGAGTGCACCGCGGTGAATCAAATCATAAATACGCCCAGGAGTTCCAACAACAAACTGAGCACCCTTTTCCATTGCACGAAGATCTGTGCTCAAAGGAGTTCCTCCAGTTGCAGAATACGTTGTAATACCTACATGTTGACCAAGGGCACTCGCAACAGATTCAATTTGTTGAGCAAGTTCACGAGTGGGAACAAGAACAAGAACTTGGGGCTTCTTTAGAGAAGGGTCAATGCGACAAATGGAACCAATACTGAATGTACCAGTTTTTCCTGTACCACTCTGAGCTTGTGCAATAAGATCACGTCCTTCCTTAATGGGGACAATCCCCTTTTGTTGAATCAAAGAAGGCTTTTCAAAGCCATACCCATAAATTCCACGCAAGAGGGCATCTGGTAAATTCATTTCGTCAAAACTTTCGTAAAGACGGACATCGGCGCTTTCAACTACGGACATTGGTTGTGAACTCATCCTACTACCTACTTTGTTGAACTTGCTTAAGTCAATTTTTTGCAAGTCCTCGCGGCGAAGCAACTAGGTAAATTTGAAGGCACGCCTTTCCTACTTCTTAGTAGAAACATGGCAGATGATGAAAATGCATATTATGAAGGCGATGAAGAACAGGAAGAACTCAATGTAGAAGAAACAGAAGTCCTTGAAGAAGAAGAAGCTCTTCGTCCTATTGTTCCTGATCCGCTCAAAAACTTGTACAAATTCCACCCTGAAAGTATTCTTGATTATGCAGATTCCATTAAACCGAAAGTTCCTCTTCGTGCGGCCATGCCTACCGTTTCAGATTTGAAGAAACATCTTGATGATAATCACCGTTCCCAACCTTTCTTGAGTGTATTTGAAAAAACAAAGATTCTTGGATTCCGCGCCAATCAACTTGCTCAAGGTGCACGACCTTATATTCTTGTTCCCGAACATATTTCTAGTGTACTTGAAATTGCAAAACTAGAACTTGAACAACGTCGTCTTCCTCTTATTCTAAAACGCCCTATGCCTGATGGAACTTTTGAATATTGGCGCCTCTCAGATTTGCTTCTTATTTAATAGGAATGTTATTTAACAATACAAGAAAAAAGAAAAAATCACATCTTCATTATGGTTCTGCAAAAAAAGCAAAACAAACTTTAAAATATCTGAAAACAAGACCAAGAGGTGAACAGATACGTGGTGCACAAGCAATGTTTTTTCGTGCAAAATACCATGCACAACAAACAAAAAATATGCGTGAAGCCATGAAAGTCTACAAAGATTTTTTACAGAAAATTGACAAGAAGAAAGTGTAATTTCCAAGATATGGAAAATTATTTATTACAATTTGATGGAGCCTCAGAACCAAATCCTGGCCCTTCTGGATCGGCCTATGTACTCTTCTCTCCTCCTCGCTTATTCCAATCTGAACTTGTTCGTGAAGTTGTTCAAGAAGGATACAAATACATTCCTCATGCTACAAACAATGAAGCAGAATATACTGCTCTAATTTTAGGACTTGAAGAAGCTCTAAAATTAGGGATAGAAACAATACGAATAGAAGGGGATTCTAATCTGGTCATTCAACAAGTTCAGCATCTTTGGAAAGTCAAAGCACCTACACTTATACCACTTTGTGCAAAGGCAAGTTCTCTCCTTTTAAAATTCAAGTCGTATACAATATCTCATATACCACGTGAAGAAAATCAAGATGCAGATGCTCTCTCAAAAGAAGCCATTCAAACAAAACAATACTGTATTAGAAAATAGATATTCTTTCTTCAGGCAAATAGTAATGTTCATCTTTTGTAACCACATCAAAACTATCATACCATTCTTGAAACTGAGAAACGACTAAATTTACGCGTAGCTCAGTTGGAGCATGAACATCTAAGAAAAGTGCTTGCAACTGTTTTTTGGGCCTTTCTTTTACTCTCCATGAAACTGCGTAGGAAACAAAGAATTCTTTTAATTGTTTTTTCTTCTCTTCTTCAGATACATTCTTTAATGTTTGTTTCAGAGCATCTAGTGCAATAGACAATCCACCCAAATCAGCAATATTTTCTGATAATGTTTTATATCCATCTACTGGCTTTCCAAGTACTTTCTGTTTATCATACAATTTTACCAAAGCATTTGTTCGTTTATTGTATTCACGCGTATCTTTTAATGTCCACCAATTCACTCGTTGTCCTTTTTCATTGTACTCTTTTCCATCTACATCAAATGCATGTGTCATCTCATGTCCAATGATGGCTCCTAGACCACCATAATTCCACCCCAGTCTCTTTTCTGAGTTGTAGTAAAAGGGTTCCATTAAACTTCCTGCTGGAAGAATAAACTGATTTATTTCATTGTTGTAATAAGCATTCACTGCATAAGGTGGTTCTTGCCAAAAAACACGAGGGTCATATTTTTTTCCAATAGAAGCAATTCCCTCTTTCATATCCATTTCTCGCAATAAATAAATATTATACAAAAACTGTTCTGTATCTAAAAATGGAATTTCTAATTCAGGAAATTCTTTGGGGTGAGAAATACTGAGATTCATTTCCTGAAGTTTTTTGATTGCAGTTTCTTTTGTCTTATCTTCTAACCAAGATTTTTTCATGTGTTCCACCGCAAGTTCACGAATATGTTCTACAAACTTTGTAATCTTTTCTTTGAATTCATTGGATAAATATTTCTTCACATACAAATAAGAAAGAGGGATACTCAATAAATCTTTGCATAAGTTAAAATATAATTCGTCCTGTGGAAGTTTTTCAAGTTGACCACGAAGTTTCTTTCCAAAAAATTCAAAATGTAGAGTATCAAAGGGCGCTGGAAGAATAGGTAATGCATCAAGAATAGTATGAAGCGTAAATAACTGTTTCCAGTTTTCAATGGGCCATGTGCGAAAAAGTTTATTCGCAAAACGCAAGAAACGATGATTAACAGAAAAGGTTATCTCTTTCCAACCTTTCACTCCCATTGTTGAAAAGAAGAGTTCAAAAGGAATATCTGAAAAATCTTGTTCCAATTCCTTTCCCTTTTTCTTTTCTTTGATTTCATCCGTTAAATCATCAAGAGTCTGAGCAAGTAAACTTTCCACTTGAATACCACTTGAAATATCTGGAATATCTAATTCTTTGGAAACCTTTTTACAGAGGTTTACATAGGCAAACAATGTTCTTGTTTTACCAGGTGCTGTGGCCTCGTAATAGGAAACATCAGGCAGTCCAAGTGAACCAGGAATTAAAAGGGCTTTATTTTGATAAGTGGCGAAGTTGAAAAATGTTGGAATTCCATGACGAACCATTTTAGCAAGAGTTTCAGCCACATCATTTTTATCTCTCATGCATTGAAAAGATTGAATTGTTTGTTTGAGTGTTTCTACATTCCTCTTTTGTTTTCCTAGACGCAATGCAGAAAGACCAAGTCTACCAAGTAAATCTTTCATTTGTTCCTCCTTATTTTTTGGTTTCAAACCCTGTGCAGAAAATGCGTAGGAATCTTTCAGAATTTTTTGAAGTTTCTTCTGAATAACAACTTCAATTTCTTCACTTACACCATAACTCGTGCGAAAGGTTGGAATAGGAATATGTTTTAACCATTTTCCATTGATATACCGAAAAAAATCATCGCCGGGTTTTACAGAAGTATCAAACTGGGGTATTTCTATTTGCTCTTGGACTTTTTCGCGTGGATGTTCTCTTTTTTGTTTTCGTGTGTCGCTCATAGAGTTCAACCTCCCTATTGTTACTTTTTAGTTTTGTTATATCGGAGTAGGCTCGTCTACCGATCATCTGTTTTTGAATTAAATTCAGAAGCAGACGCTTCTCATGAAGGGGTGAAGAACATATAGAGTGCATGAAACCTTCTTAGTTGGGAGTGACATTTTGTCTGGAAGGCTTCAAACAATCCTTTACAATTTCAGAAATCATAGGATTATCAATAGTGTTAACTTGCCATGAGCAAATTTCATACATACATCTATCATTTGAAATATAGATGAAATGATTTCCATAATGAGCAAAAAGTGTGTACCCACATGTCTGCAAATGTCCTGCAGTAATACAAGAGGCTAAATTCTCATCTGGAAGATTTGACCAGTTCATCAAGATCATTCCAGGGCGGAATCCACTTGTAAGAACCGCTTGAAGAATTGGAATTTCATAGGCATTTCCTAAAGAAATCTTGAGTATGTCAATACGAATCTGATCTTCCTTGAGAGACATAGTTGAAATACAATCTTGTACACAAGAAAATATATCCTTTGTAGGATAGGAAGTTCCATCAAGAACTGCTGTTCCAGTAAAGGGTGCAGGTAATTCTTTGTGAATACGAATGTTTTTAGGAAGAACCCACTTTTTCTCTACGTTTGTTAAGAAGTCATTGGATTGTTCCAAAGGTTTACGACTTTTTAAGACAGTTTGAACAGATTCCCAGTTCTTTACTACAGAATCTCTCACTTCAAATACATGAAGGGGACATCCAAGAGTCTCAGCAATTTCAAGATCTGCGTGAGGATTGGAATCAGACCCAACAGACATGAACACAGTTTTCACACCCTTTTCTGAAAAAAAATCCCAAAGTATTTCTAACATCGGCCATTTTTCATCTCCTTCGCCGACTAACTTAATTTTAATTTTATTACCAGAAGAGTCGGACATATATTTTTTTTACGGATTTATTGTCTCCAGTGTTTTCCGCAGTTCATACAAGTAATGAATATAGTCATAGGCTCATCAGCAGAACGTGTCTGCATTTCATAGTATGTGCACTCACGCTTGTGACAACGAGTGCAGAGGAATTGGTCAGTCGCCATAGCCTTGTTTCCTTCAAGTTGACGTTTCTCACGTTGTTGACGTCTGTGAATAAAGTCTTTCCAAAGTGCATTATTCATTGTATAAGGATTCATAGAAGATAATGAGTCTAGAGAGATATTCTTTGCTTCAAGTTCAGGAAGCAAATATGAATTCTGTACATAAGAATTGGGTAGAAGATTTCCAAGTAACGTTCTTAATTTCATAGTGTACAAATAATGAAATACATTGCAATTCCAATGAGGTGTAATATGTTTCTTGTGGGCTTCCTGAAGACTTGAGTTGTACACAATAGATTCAAGTTGAAGAGAATTGAGAGATTGAATTTTATTTTGTTTCATCATTTCTTGAATTGTTGAAATAGCCTTCAAACGGTGAGTATCTGTTGGCATTTTCATAGAATGATCTTCACGAAGATGTTCTTCAACAGGAATATTCATAAGAACATGGCCAATATTATTAGAAAGAGTAGATTGACTTTGTTTTTTCTTTTTGGATGGTTTCTTCGCTTTAGGGGCAGGACGTTCTTCAAACTCCCCTTCGTCTTCACCTTGTTCTTCTTCTAAGGCTTCATCTTCCTCCTCTTCTTCTTCTTCAACTTCTTCCTCTTCTACTGCATCATCGTCATTGAGATCTGCATCGGCATCCCCTTCAACTTCAACATCTTCAACTTCTTCTTCATCTTCTTCTCCATCTTCCTCATCTAAATCTTCAAATCCACCAAAGGCTGCAGTATAAAATGTCTCATACGTGGCTGTTGTGAGTGGAATAGGTTGACGATAATCTTCTGTATTTTTGCAGGCAATCACAAGAATATCGTAGAAGAAGAGTTGAGAATCAAGAGGAGGGGGTAACTCATGCTTATTTTCAGAACCTGCTTTTCCAGAAGTAAAGCCAAAGAGGGTGAGAATTTGTGTTTTGAAAGGATACTTTCCAAGGATTTTGGGTGTTTCCTTTTTCTTTAGAAATTGTTTGATACTATCTACAGAAATTGTTCCATTATTCAGAGGTACTTTTACCTGTTTAATTTCGGCCTTTTGAGACAAAAGAACACACTGCACTTGTTCAGAAGATCTACTCATCTGGTTTCTAAATGCCCTAATTGCTTAAATGATTCGTCAACTTTATGAAGTAGGGGGATGCAACTTCATTGGAATAGGAAATCCCAAGATAAGACTCAAATAGGTACACTTACTGTTTATGATGCAGGAACATATAGACTTTTTGTTTCTGATAACTTTTTTGCATGTTATAAAATATTAAAAACAGAATCTATTGATGAATCTCAAAAGATAGAATCTGTTGTAAAAATGCCAGAAGATTGGGTTCCGTTCCAAATCTTTTCTACTGAGGAGTATCCTCTTTATTCACTTTCTCCTCTTCTTGAGTTTGGTTCTTGGTCTGTTCAACACGCATCGGATTCTCAATCATCACCTTCTCCTCTGCAACAGGAGCATCAGAAGCAGCAGCAACACCAGCAGCGGAATCCAACTTCTCACCAACCTTCTCCTCAACAGCCTCGGCCTTTCGTAAAACAAGTTCAGCCTTCTTCTCAGTCTCATCAGAGATCAAACCAACATCATTCAAAACAGCAACAGCCTGCTTTGAGAAACAGAGACAGAAACGTAACAAAACAGAGGGACGAACCTTCTTCAAATTCAACTTCCCGCGAGCAGCATCAATTGCAGCGTCAATTGCCGAAGGAACCGCAGAGCGAACAACCTGCTCTAAGTGATCATACTTCTTTGCAATCGCAGTGGATTCCTCTGGAGAAGCTCTCTCCTTCTCCTTCTTTTCAACCTTCTCCAAGACAGAGAGCAAAGCAGCAACAACCAAATCACGCTTCTGTACACCATTCAACTGAGTCAACGCATTTACACGAACAGACATCTTCACGCCAGCAGAGATCAAGGCACCCGCATCAACGCCGCGGGCCTGTGAAGATAAAAGAGCCTCGCCCTCAGCAACCAAAGAATTAAGGTGTTCCATTCTACTTAATTTGTGATTTTCTTTCATCTCTTTTTTCGCTGTTAGTCGCAGATGTTTAACAAACTCCTTCTTGCAGTTATTTTGGCTTCTGCCTTGTTTGTTGGATACTTACTTCTCACTGCTGCTTATCCTGGCACTTTTGGTAAAGAAACCTTTTATCCTAATGTGTCAAGTGCCTCCATGCCCGATGAGGCCCCTCCTGTCCAGCAATATCCCTCTGTTGAACCTTCAAGAGTAATTTCTCCTGGCGGACCTTCAACACCGAATGCCAAGGTACCTTCGCCTCCTGAAGAAATAGATCCTCCGGAAGTCAACGCTAAGGATCCCTATGATAATTCAAATGGGTCAAGCAATATTCAAGATAATCTCAGACACCCTGAACGCGCATTTGCTCCTGGTGTAAAGCCTACAATCACATCAATTGCTGTAGACAGTGGAGTTGCAAGCCAATACGAACAGACTACATCTCAAGCCATTCAACAATTCTCTCCTGAAACTGCACAGAATGGTGGAATGTTCTTACAAGGTGTTTCTGCAAATGATACTCTTCAAGAAACTGAATATGCAACCTTTTAAAGGTTTGTCACAAAGTAAGAATAGAATGGAAGCCGAAGAAGGAAGTCTACGCACCTCAATGCGAGAGCAGCGTGAAGTAAAACTAAAACCTGTACATTCGTCTTTGCACGAGCTGGCACACCAGTTTGTGGAAACACGCCTAGCAGATCGTTGCATCCGTCAACGTCTTAATCCTGATTCCGCACAAGGACCCTTGAAGAAAGGAACCTTTTTTGTTCTAGAAAATGATGCTCGTACAGACCCTGGATTTCTCATTTTCTTGCCTCAAAAGCCGGTGATTTTTATGGGAACACGGAGTGGAAAAGATGGAAGAAAACCACCTGCTTGGACGTTACGTATGCGTGTAGATCAAAGTCTTGGACAAGGAGGAGGCTCTTTATTGATTGCTACACTTGATAAAGTACAACACGTATTACGAATTGAAGATGTATGGATTTGGAAAGGAGTAAACTTAGTTACAAGTGAAACATTTACTAAACGCCGTGAAACACTGAAGGACTTTGTACAAAGTCATTGGGTTCCAGATAAACGTCTCATGAGTGGAATTTCCACTGTGATTGCAAATCCAAAACCACTTTCTTATTTATCAGAGATGACACCTGCTACCTGTTTTTCAGTAGACCTGATTCCTGATGCTCCTAATCGCAGACGATTTACATTCATTTTACAAGAAACGACAAAAGTAAAACTACAAGAACCTGCTCTTCCTCCTTCTCCTGCTCCTCTACCTGTTACCTCTGCTACCTCTGCTCCTCCTGTTGCCCCTATTGCTAAGAAGATTTCTGCGAATGCTGTTCGTGTAGAAGGTCTTCCAGACGTATATGATCTCTTTACCAAAGATGGCATGCCCTTGTCACGTGCGGCAGTTCAACAACTTACACTCAGTCAGGTATTGCGCAATCAAAAAGGTTCTTCTATTCCCGTCTTTGCTGAATGGAAATCTGAGTTTGGACGCTATGAGATTTTAAGTGTAGATCTTACTGCCAAATCAACTGGAACTCAGGATTCATAAGAGCATGATTTTCAACATGTCTGCGCATCATAATTACATCTGTCCAGTTTCTTAAACGTGTTGTTCTTTCGGTGAATGTTTGTAGCAATTGTTGGCGTATTTGCCCGGCGAAATGAGTTAGGCGATTACGATTTGCCAACTCCATGGGAAGAATACGAATAGAATGAATCGCAAAGTTTCTTAAAAGTTGTTCACAGCGTTCTCGTTCCGTTTGGAATTGATTAGCAGTTGTAAGTCTTCTTAGAATACCATCGCAAAGTATCCATGTTAGAATTCTTCTTTCATTCATGATTTGCTGTTCAACAATTTGAAGAAGAGCAAGTAAATGCGCCCGATGAAGAAACTGTCTATGATTCTCACCAAGAACTGATCTGCGGCAAAGAGGACATGTACCCTTTTGACGTAACCAAGGTTCAAGACAACTCTCATGGAACATATGTTTGCAATTTGTAATTTCTAATATACGTTCTCCTTCTTCTGCTTGTCCTTGACACACAACACAAAATAGTTCTTGTCCAAATAAGTTAAACAATTCTGTGTAGTTTTCTACATCAAACTCTATTTCATCCATGAAGATTTCCTTTCTCTAACCTCGTATTTTTTGCTTAAACCTAATTAGAATGGCCAAGTCTCGTAAATCCAGACAATCAAGAAAAATGAAAAAATCAAGTTCACGCAAGCAAAAGCAAAGAGGTGGTGCTTATAGTTTCACAGGTGCCACTATCGGTCCTGCTGGTACTATTAGCAATTATGGACAGGCATGGCAAACTACAGGAAAGCCTTTGACTCCTGATTGTGTTGCTGCTTCCAAATCTGACATCATGGGATATTCTGGTCCTGTTGGTCTTCCGGGTCTTTCTGGAGGACGTCGCAGAAAACAGACTGGTGGACGTTACGGATTTGATTTATCAGCTCAAATTGCACCTGCAACTCCTGCTCTTGGTGGAATCCCCCCCGTCCAGCGTATTGCGTGCGAAGGTAGCACACCGAACCCCCTCAATCCTGGTCCCCACACTCCTAGCACACAACCCCCTATTCAAGGTGGCGGTGGACAACTTGGAGGACTTGGCTCCCCTGATTTAGCCTATTATGCCCCTACTGCGGGCTATGGTAACACAGCCAGCACTTGGTTATCTAGTGTAGGTGCTCCTGTTCAAATCCAGGTTCCTTATGAGGCTCGTGCCTGGAATCCCGCATGCTTGAAGACAGGTGGTGGTAAGAAAAGTCGCAAAGGTTCTAAGAAGATGCGTAAAGGCAAGAAAGGAAGCAGAAAACATTAAGAATATATAGAATGGTAAAAACTAAACAAAAAACTAGAAAATATAAAAAACAGCATGGTGCTGCAGTTCCCGAACATAACAATAATAATATTAACGAGAAAGAAGGAACTATAACTATTGCTGCTTTAATCAAAAAATTAGATAAAATTCATAAAGCAAAAGGAAATATTCCTGTTTTTATGCTTCAAGGCAGAGATATAGAAGCTATCAATCATGTAGATCTAAGCGATCAAGGTGGATGGGATAAAGTTATTCTTGAGTAAGAGCTTCATCTTCTGAATCTGAATCTGCAAATAAACATCCATTTTCATCGGCTGCACGAATTTCAACACCTGCAGCAACCTCTTTTTCTTTCTTGTTATCTTGAATGGTATAATTGCATTTACGATAATAAGCCAATCGTTTTCTATATTGTCCTCTATACATATCATGTGAATCAATGACATCCACAATGACAGGAGAGACTTTTCTCTCATGTGCACGAATACGTAAGATACGACCGGTGCTTTGTTCAACTTTCTTTCTTGGGCTGGCTAACACAACACTATTCAATGTTTTAATATTCATGGCTTCGCTCGCCATAGCGTATGTAGCAAGTAGCACCTTCGCAGTTGCTGCTCCTCCTTCACGTTCTTCTTCTTTCATACCTCCAATATAATAACTCATAGAATATCCTGAAGATTTTAATCCAGCCTCAATGCTTTCTAAATGACTAATTCTTTCTGATAAGACAAGTACACGTCTTTCTTGATGTGTACATAATTCTTTTATAGTATTCACAATCTGATCTGTTCTCGGTTTATACTCTAGAATTTGAGTTAACAAACGTGGTAGCACAACCTCTCTTCTCCAATCTAAGGGAAGACGTGTATAGGCTTCATCTTCAAACTCAATATGCAAAGGTTTCACAATCACATCAGGATCAGGTTCACGAGTTTTTTCCCAGTAAACAGGTTTTCCAAGATGCCATTCAAATACTTTTGTTAATCCATCATCGCGAATGGGAGTTGCTGATAAACCAAGTGCATATTTTGTCTGAACTTTATTGAAGACTTTACTAAAATGCTGTGCACCCAAATGATGGCATTCATCAAAGATTGTAAATCCAAAAGAATTAAAGATGGTTGGAGGAAAGTCGCGTTGAACAAGAGTTTGAATCATCGCAATTGTACAATCAAACCGAATCGTGGCTTTGTCAAAATCTTGAAAGTCAGGATCTACTTCACGGATTCGCTCAAGAAGTTCTTCACGTTTTCCACCAACTTTCAACCCTTTTTCTTTACAAACCACTTTTAATTCAGGTAACGTCATTTTCTTTCCTAAAACAGTTTCCTCTTCTACCTGGCATTTATCCTCTTGTAAAATTCCAATTTGAATTCCTGGAACTAGCGCTTCCAATTCTCCTTTCCATTGATTCATCAAGAATTCCTTATCCACAACAATTAAGAATTTTTTACCAATGCGAAGAGCAGTCCAAATCGCCATAAATGTTTTTCCACGACCACATGGAACACAAATCAATCCATTTCCTCCTGCAAAGATAAATTGGTCCACAATTGCTTTCTGATAATCATAGGGGTTTCCTACAAATTGTAATTCAGTACGCAACGAAGTTCCTTCCGGAACAAGATTGGCTTCTTCAGGTCCATAGGTTTGGCGGCCCCAGGCACGAGGAATATAAAATCGTGTGGGTGATTCTTTGAATAAACGGAAAGCAAGGGCATCACGATCGGCTTGTCTCACAAATTTTTGGTTCAATGTTGGAGTTACTAAGAGTGCTTCGCGAAGTTGATCCGTTTGTTCAGGCGTTAAGAAGTCTTTACGGATTGCATATCCTTTTGTTGTAAGAAGTTTATTTGCATCTGCTGGATTTGCCATACTCTCTTTTGATTCTTGGTTCATCTGCTTAGCAAAGTCAATTTTCTCACCAAACAAAAAAACGCATAAGTAGAAGAATGAAGAAAGTTGATACACTCTTGATAGGAGTTTCCGTACTTTTATTTATTGCTGCACCTTATTTGTCCACTAGTCTTTACTTCCAACTTTTTAATAATGTAGTTGGACCTTTTGTTCTTTTAGTGGCTGTTTTGGTAAGTGTTGCATATAGTAAAGTAGGTTCTATTGCACTGATTGTTGCAGTAGGTGCACTATTTATTGAGCACAGAAAGAGAGCTATGACAATTCTTCATGTAGTTGCCAATACTCCAAAGGAAGAACCTGCTGCCATAGATCAGATCGTGTCTGCTCCTCCTGTAGTGCCATCAGAGATCCACCCCCCTTTTGAGATGCCTGAAGAAAGTATTGTTGGATATAGACCCCTTGAGAATCAGTCAAACGATTTTGAGGCTGTTGGAAGTTCCATCAATGCCAAAACCGATTTGGGTGGTGTTCGTCTTCCTGAAAAGACAGAACAGTTCTTAATTGAACACGGACTTGCTGAAAGACAGCACGACTAGAATACTAGTCTCTAAGGAAAATCAAACGATGTAACATCTTTATTTTCTCTTATGGCTCTCTCTTGCAAAGAGCAGAAAAGTCCCTTTTGTTCTAAACTAAATGTATTTCTCCATGTTGGATAAACTGTATTTAAATAATTAAGCAATGTTTTGTCTTCACCACATTGCTTGATTCCATTTTCACTCACTGATGTGCACCAAATAATGGCAGGATTATTTTCGCTTTGAAGAATGGCTAAACTGGTTTTCTCAGGAGGAAACGGGCAAGTAAATTCTTCCTTAAATTTCTGGAGGACACAACTTTCTTTATTTGTATAATTTTCAGTATCTGTAGAAAATACCTTACAAGTCTCAGATTTTGCAACAGATTCGTCCAATGTTCCATCCAATTCAGGCTTTACAGAAGAACAACCAGCATAGAGTGAGTTTTCAAAATAATTCGGTTTTGATTTAGGACAATAGGATGCTGCACGTTGATCTAATCTCTCCTTAAGAACATCTTTGCAAGTACGAAGATTATCATGAGCAGGAGAAAGTGTACAAAGAATGGTAGGACAGGTTCCGTCAATCAAGGTTGTACTGCAACAATCCATATCACCCTTCTTATTTGTAAAAGGGACGGATCCAGCAGGACATCTCATCAAAGGTTTTGTCATCTGAATAACATCAAAACCCTCTTTTGTTAAAATCTTTCGTAAAAAGCCCCTTTTCAAAGGTGTGGATGTTGAAATTACAATTAATGCTGCACAGAGGGCTGCTATACCAACTACAATCCATACCATATTTACTTTCATTCCTCTACAAGAGATTAATGTATAAAAATACCAATCATGAACCCAATAAATGCGAAGAGAACTGCAGTAATTGATATTCCTGATACTTGTTGAAACCATGATGGGAATATAGAAGGTGCATGTGGATCTCTGTACCGCAAAACTATGTAAACAATTGCAATAATCACAAGAATTCCAAGTAAAATTCCAAGAAAAATAGCAACTGCCATCTCTAATTGACCTGGTTTCAAACCGGAAACTGGAATTTCAAACTCACGAACCTTATCTCTTTCTAGCAAGACTTGATTTAGAGGTACTGGATTTCCCGTAACTGTATCAATTATCAGTTTTCCATCTTTTACATCTCTATCAGGATCCATCACAACACAAGTATACGCATAGGTATCATCGGCCCTGTACTGTCCACCTGTAGTTTGACGAACTGCGAGGGCTGAAATACGAACTCTCTTTTCAAAGAGATTTTGAGTAAGTTGTGTTGGTTGCGTGAGTGTAAGACTTGTAGGAATATTTATTGCAGGCCAAGGAGTTGTAGGGCCACGTCCAGCTGCTTCGTAAATACCATTGGTTGTTTTTAAAGAAGTATATCTTCCATTTATAAAGACAAGTACCAATGCTTTATCTCCATTGGGCTCAAAGCAGGTTGTATAGGAAGCAAAATTACGTGATGTATCAGGAGGGAGGGCATTCTCAAGTGTGTATACACGTTTATCACTACACAAACCAGCCAATCCCAATAAATAGTTTGATTCTGGAATAGCGCTATCCATTGAAATGATAGGGATAACAACAAAGATATAAGGATATTCAGCATCAGCGTTACGACTTTTTAAGACACAAAATATATCAAGACGATTGGCTGCACTAGCATCTGCGCTCAAAATCCATTTAGAGTGCGTTGCATTGGTAATTTGTGCTGACAAAAGATTGTAATCTGCACCTTGAAATCTTGCTGTCGTACTTGTCTCATCCAAAATCCCTTTTGCCTGATTGGAAAAGATAGGGGGTGTATTTCTCTTTTGCCAGTTGAATTCAACAGAAAAACCTGATTTTACACCATCATAAATATCTTGTGTTGGTGTAAAATTTATATCAATCGGAAACGATTGATTTCCGTTTGAGGAGCACTTAGCCATTTCTTTTCTTATCATAGAAGTCCTGGGAGGTACATTGGACCATCAAATCTATAAATCGTCGCATTGGCATGTTGACCTGTTGGAACAATATGAATTTCATCTCCTGATGATAATTCTTCACAACCAATGTCATCTTGACAATCTTTTCGCTTATAAGAAATGGGAAGGGGAACAGGATTATTTGTATCCGTTCTTGTATAATAATTATATCTATCACTGCGATAAGCAGTTCTTCTTCCGTAGAGAGGAAGAAGTTGACCATCATCAGTCTTTAAAACACCCATGCTTTGATATTGTTCAGGAAGTCCACGTGTCGGTTCCTGAAAAATGTACCCACCATCAGGAGCAATTAATCCACCACGCGGAGGAAGTTCAGGTCCAGCATCCCAAAATCGTTGCGGACGAGGAGGTCTCATATACCGATCATTCATCACAGGAGCTTCTTGATAGATTTCCACTTGCACAGGATCTCTTTTTCTTTCCAATACAGTGTTCATACTTGAAGAAGTTGAAGAGGCTGGAAGGCGAAGGACTAGAAAAACTATAGCAGCAAGTAAAAATACTAAGAGAACAAAACCGGGTGTAATACAAAAAACTCCAGGAGGACAAATAGAACTTACACTATTTAAGACTCTTCTCATCTAACGCTTATACCTACTTTAATTTACATAGTAGGAGTGGCTACAGAAGCAGCAGCAGTTTCAGGTCCCTGGAGCTGAGTTGCATCGGGTGTAAGGGCTGTGTTCACACCTTCAACATCTTCGCCATTTTGTAAAACACGTTGCACTCTAGGATTGCTATCTTGCATTTCCAAACGTTCAACAGAAAACTCAGGAACAAGAAGCATGCGACCCTTTTCCTTTACAAAAGCAGGAATGCTATCAGGTGTAGGTGCACCAGAAACATCCTGTGGACCATTCATATCTTGAAAATTTGCAATTTCCTTTGACTCCAATACACCAGTTGTTTCTTGAGGTGCAGACAATTGCGCTTCCTTCATAGCCTTTACACGTTCAGATACTTTTGTAGCATTGTCCGTAGTATCAGCAAAGCGCTCAACACGAACACGCTCAGAGAGTACTAAAAGAGGAGCTACAGCCAAAATTGTAATAACCAAAACGAGTGACTTGGTAACACTGTAGGCGATGAGTGAAATACCAATGGATAAAAGTGATGTAGTAAAGGGAAGTACAAAAAGACTGTAAAGAACTAACAACCCTACTGCAAGTGAAAGAGGGGCTATCTGTGGGATCTTATTTGCCATTCTAGTTTAGAGTGATAAAAGAGGAACTACAATACGCTGTAAAATCCAAAATGTTGCTCCAGCAAGAAGAGATTTGAGTACCAATCCAACAGTTGTAAGATCACCTGAAGGCTTTACCATAGAGGGTAAATAGTTTGACATGATGATATTAAGGATAGGTAGACTAAATACAAAGACAATTAATGCAACAAAAATAGGGACTTTCATCTCATCAAAAATGAAACTTCCCCATTTCTTTGAAGGAGGAGCATAGACAGGCATCATCTGTTGCTGAGGCTGCCATTGTGCGGGCATTCCCTGGCCGGATTGCATAGGAGAAAGACTAGGCATGGCCATATTTTGAATGGCATCTTGAAAATCACCAGCAGATGGATGATCGCGACCAATCATATGAGCTGTTGCAGGTTGGTTATCAAGGGTGTGTTGGATGGTGGAATTCGGATTTGGTGCCGAGATTACATTCATAGGAGGCGCAGGAGCCGGAGGAGCCAACACTTGATTAGAATTTCCACTGTTCACGTCAGCCATAATTCTCTTAATAAGATCATTATCCTGTTCAAAATTAGCGCCACCACCTTCAAGCTCACTGATCAATGTTCCCGATGAACTCATTTTTCTCTTTACCAAAAGGAAAATGAAATAATAAACTCAATCGCACTAAATTTTTACATAGAAAGATTCCACAACTCCACTTGCAGGACACTCCACAGGAGTGCTGCGGAATTGATAGCATTTCGTACCGAGTTGATAGGTAGAACTATTCACTTCTTGAAGAGGCGGAGCCTTTTCAATTAAACACTCCTTTCCATGACAAATAGGACGTAAGAGTGCCATTAAACCGAGTCCAAGTATAAAACTAAAGAGATAATGAAACTTTGTTGACTTGAGAAATTCAAACATTCTCTTCCTATTGTAGATGTTGGAACGATTTCATATACTTCCCTTTTTAGCAGGAATACTTGCTGGAGTTCTTCTTTTGACCTGTTTTAAACCTGAAACACCTGTTGTGATGAGATATCCCCATCCAAATAATGTAAATGGAAGAATTTACAAAGATAGAAATGGAACTTGTTACCAGTACAAAAGCAATGAAGTCAGTTGTGATGCGAATGAAGAGACTTTGAAACCGTATCCGTTGCAATAAATTTGAAACGATTGAATTGATGATATAAATAAAGTATTCATGTCATCAGTTATCTTATCATATGGAGATTACTATGGATATCCAGATTGTTGTATCAAAGCATTTACAGAATATTTCTACCAACATATTCAATTTGAACAACTAAGTGCTGCACGTAAAAAAACTGCTCTAAAAGGTTTTATTCCTTGTGAAACATGTGCTCAAAAAATCTTATCAAAAGAATTAAATATTGCTAAACTTATTAATGCAAAAAGAAAGCATCATAAACCTTTTATCTACGCCGAGCATTGATAATGGCAGCAACTTTTGCCTTCTTCTGTTCGTCTTCCGTGATAACAGATTCCTTTGCACCACCAGCAGGTGCCACTTCACTAGGAGCCTTTTCACGAAGGCGTGCACGTACAACTTCAAGAATACTTCCAACAATATTTTCTTGACTCCATTGTTTGGGATCAAGAATCTTTTTGTCATCACGGGCAAGGCCTACACCACCAACAGGATCTGCATAGACAAGTGCATCAGTACCTGTTGTTTCTAGTTTCTTTGCAAGATCTGTATGCTGTGCGTACAAAGCAGTAAGAATATCTGTCCATAATTTGCGAGGATTTTTTGCAGTTTGTGTTACCTTTCTTGTAAGGGTTCTGATAGTTCTTACTGATCGTGTTTTGAGGAGAGCTGTGCGAACACGATCTTCATTATTTTCTCTCATACGTTCTGCTTCATAGGCCTGGAATGCAGAACTGTATCTTGTTTCCTTGAAGACAAACTCCACAGGCCAGGCAGGACTCAAGAAACCATTGTGCTCATCATCTGCTTCATCAAAGATACGGGCAACTGTACCATTAGCCAAACGAACACGACCTTGACCAGATTCTTCCACAACCTGTGTTGCACGAGGATCCACTTGAGTGGCCACATTTTCATATCTTCCATAGAAAAGTGAACTAGGAAATGATTTTCTCTCTAGGCGAAAGATTCCCTCCTCTAAAAGATCTACACCCTGTGAAAGTCTAAATAAGTTATGAACACCAAATAATTTACGTTCCTCATAGGGTTCATCAAAGAGAACCTCTTTGGTAACAGGTATAGGCATTCGCGTAACATTTCTTACCTGCGTTCTTACCATTACACGCTTGAGTTCCACATCTGCAACCTCTTCATTGGCTACTAAAACAGGTTCAATAGCACCTGTTGCTTGGTAATTGACTAAGGCTTCGCGCAAAGCCTGCTTCTTTTCTTCAAAAAGTGTATCCAAAGCAGCCAATTGTTCTTTTCTCGTTTCTTCCATGTCGGCACGTTCTTCCGTAGTGATTGGGCGATAGTGCTTGAGTTGAATTGTCTTCAGCAAAGTATTTTCTTTGGAAAATACCTGAAGTTGTCCTGAAGGACCAAGTTTATAACGGCTTCTGTATCGTCCAGTCATTCCAGTAAAGAAATCTTCAATATCTGCTTGTTCTTCCTTCGTGTAGGGTATTTCAGGAGGTGTTTCAAGTCTTTTTTTTGCTTCTACTTGGGCAGGTTCCATTTGAGGAGGTTCAAGATCAGCCATTCTAGATTGTACTTATCTTTGAGAATTCCACTAATTTGTCTCCATTGGACCCTGGGGTTCCGTGGCACCTATGTATACATATCTTGGAACACCTGCCTCTGCAGACCCCTCGCGATTCAACATATAATAACCGGGCTTGAGTGTTGGTACAGATGTATTCACTTTGGTAGGTAGAGGAATTGATTCTACAAATGTTGCTGTAGAAACACCTGAAACAGTTTTTACAATGGCAAAACTTACCAAGGCCCAAACTATACAAAAGGCCCAAATAGGAAAGGGTGTTCCATCTTCAGTACTTTTCAAACTAAATTCTTTCCAACTTCCATCTTCCTTAAACATATAAGATGGGCGCAAATAGAGTAAAACAGTTACACCAGTTAAATATAACAATATGCTGAAGAGTAAAACTCTCATTCTGTTTTGGTAGTCAGAGTTTTCTTTTCCTCTAAATACACCTGTTTAAGTTTCTCCAAATATAAGATTGCATCCATATGTTCTTCCTGTGCATGCTGAATCCAATCCACCACACCTAAATCTGTGCGATCCAAATCCGTACCATACTTTTTCTTACCAAAAGCGGCTCGTGCTAGAAATTTATCAATTACAGCACGAACAATTGAATCTACGTTTTCCATCTAGTATACATTACTCATCGTCTTTAGATTTGTCATATGTATCATATCCTTCAGAAGGAGCAGCACCTGTCATAAAACCAGAGTGATCAGGCTCTCGTTCACGTCGCTTTTGTACTCCCATTTGGAAAAGTTCCCAATTCTCATAATCATATTGCTCAGCATTCAATACAGCAATGCCTTTTGCATTACCACGTGCCCACTCTCCAAGACCATACTTTTTATTAATTAAATCGGCACGTTTTTCTTCGTCAGACATTTTATCCAAACGATTAATGATACGAAGTTTCTCTGCCTCTTTTCTCTTTGCCAATGCTTCACGAATCTGATCAGAAGAGAAATTAATGCCTTCTTCACGGAATCGTTTTAAGAGCAAAAAGAGAATTTGTAGATTCGCACGTGATGAAACATCTACCGTTAATTCTTCATAAGGGATTGAGCTGAGTGTTTCTGTATCAGGAACTTCATTTGTATTAATAAAACTCTGAATCATTCCATAAATGGATGCTTTAATTATATAAGGAAGACCCACTTTTCCACCAGGCACAAGGGGCGCACGGATTTCTTTTTGAAGAATAGGAAACAAATCATAAAATTGTTTTGAAATATAAAGAACCTTCGCTTTTGTCATTCCACGTACATAATTTTTGGTTAATACATCATTATTGTATTTAAAATGTTCATTTAAATCTTCTATTATATCATCACGAGTCTGTGAAGGTAAATCACCAAAGTTTCTCAAATCATACAAACTGCGTATATTAAAGCGATTGGCTAAACGCAAATAAGGAATCATTATATAATCGTGTATACTTTGAATTGCTGAACTTGCACTTTGTTCCACAATTTTCTTGATTGTTTCTGCATTTTCTTGTCCCATTCGTTTTACAATTTCGTCATAATCTTCTTGAGCCTTATTGGATAATTTATTGTATGCAGTTGCTATTTCAAGTTCATCCTCTTTCTTATCCTCAGGAATAGCGACAAGTTTTTCTTTTGCTTCATAGAGCATTTCTTTCCATCCTGCAAATGGAGCATGGGGTAAATCTGCAAGTTTCATTAATAATTCAACACCCGCGGTTACCTTAATTTTCTTTGGTTTTTCAATCTGATACGTTAAATTCATCTTGTTAATTAAAGCTTCAAATGCAGGTTTGGATGTATCAATACCTTGACTCTGGAGAGCGGCTCTTCCTTCAGTTTCAAAGTTCATGACTGAAGGATCTTTGGGGAAAACAAATTTACAATGAGGACAGACATGATCATATCCAGGTTCATGCTTCATGCCTTCACGAGGACCGGTGAAACAAATCTGCAAGAAAAGTTTATAGTAATCTTTTTCAGAGGCTATCACATTCAAAGAATCTAAGCGAGGGGCTTTGAAATGAACATGAAGAGAGCTTCCGTGAGGTCCAGAAAGTTTCTCATCCGTTGGAAGTACAGGAAGATCTTTCTGCTCCTTCCAGAATTTACCAGGTTCTTTTACAGAAGTAAAGCAACAAGATGTAGCAGTGTATACTGAAGTAGGATCAAGAATTCCTGTCGCTAAGGCTTGTTTGTTTGCTTGCAAAAACCAGGCTCGGATTTTCTGGGGTTCTGATGCAGCGGCTTCAATAATAGGGGCCTCAGCAGCATCTTTTGCATTGAGCATGGGAGGTAAAAATCCTTGAGGTATATTTTCTTTGAATTTACCCTCTTCTGATCCTTCACCATAAATTTTCTCATTATGCTCTCGTTTTCTATCAACCTCTTCCTGAACATTCATATCATTGAGTGCTGCTTGTGCAAGTCTGGCTATGTAACTTGCAATGAGGGCTTCTCTCTTATCTTTGGCACCCTTTTGGAAACCAGTAAGATTCCAAGGAGATTCATTTTTCATAATTCCTCCAACTGCGCAGGCTAAGTAGTTAATTCCAGTTTTCTCAGATTCATCTCCAAGAGGGAAACCACTAAATCCTGCTTTGCAACCTTCAATCACATATCGTACAGAATATCCAGGTATATTTGTTTGTACACAAATGAGCAAATGCGCAGCAGTAGAACAAACAAGCACACGATGATACAATGTAGAATAATCTGGTATAGCTTTTCCTGCTGCCTTCGCCGCCTTGTATTTTTCTGCATATTCTTCTACTGAAGGTTGACGAAGAAGCTCATTTTCAACACGGCGTACAATTTTCTTAATATCCTCTTTGGAAAAAAGAATACCAATCTTATCAGACAATTGTAGAGCTGTCTTATAAATAAGATTCTCTCTTTCTGTCTTAAAATCAAACTGCTCAACCTTCTCTACAGGAGCATCCAAGAAAAGTTTCAATTGTTCTTCTACAACTGCATCTTTATCTACAAGTTCTGCACGACCACTCATAGGTCTTCCATCTTCATCATATTCTAATCCATTATCATAACCAATATCTGAAATACCTTGCCCACAGTTCTTGCAGCAATAGCGACCATGGAATTGACCGTCACTGAAAGAAAGAAGAAGTTCTTTATGAAGAACATCTTTTTCACGAGGCTTCAAGAATTCTTGGAGAAGAAGCATTTCGTGATAGCAGAGGCATTCCTGGTTACAAAGGGTACAGTAGAGCCAATTATTTTTTCTCTCAGATCCAAACTTTGTGATGAATTTTGCAAGAAGTTTGTAGAAATCAGATTCATCTTTGACCTTGCGGATAATTCCTAAAGAGCGCACGTGCGCACAAGGATTGGGCTTAGGAATTTCTCCTATGAGTTTCTTCTTTCTATTCAACATAGTTCTTCGCAAAACGGCTTCAATGTAGTTGTCACGACGAATGCGAACAGTCTCTTTGGCCAGACCTTCACCTTTCGCAAGAACGGCCAAGGCATAATCAGTATATTTTTGTGCCATCAAGAAAGAAAAAAGCGCAAGGTCATTTTCTCGGTAACTAGGGAAGCGATTGCGGAAAAGTTCAATCTGCTCATTCAAAAAATCTGCATGAAGATTATCAATAAACTCCTTTGCTCTATCTGTTGAGAGGAATGTCTTATTTGTTAATGTAATTTCTGATAATTCCTTCTGAGATTCAGCATTGATTTTTACAATAGCATCACGAATATTTGCTAAGTAGAGATTTACTTTTGATGTAAGAGTTGAAAGTTGATCAATTGTAAACTCTACATTAGAAAGGCCAAGTGAATTAAGATACATTTGCATATCACCAAGGCCGCGTGATTCCAAAGGCTGATTTTCAAGCCAATCTTCAATTGAAATATTACCAAGAGAAGAAGATAGTACTGCAAGAATTGCACCTGCAGAAGGAATGTCTGAAATTCCATTTTTATCACGAAGAATTTTTGTTAAAGGAATAGATCTCATCATAGAAGTTCCCATATCAATGGCAAGTTTACTGCTGCGAATAGACCCCATTTCACGCATGAACTGCAAGGGGAACAAAACTTGACTGAGGACAACACCGCGTTCTGCAGATTCAATGACTCTAACTGGCTCTTTTGCTTTTATTCTTCCAGTACGCCCAGATGTACCACGAAGTACACTGAGTCCAATCAATGTAGCACTTCCAGGAATTAACACTTTATCTTTCTTTTTCGTGGGGTCCGCTGCTAAACCTGGTACTAAGGGTACAAATTGCTTCTTCTCATCAAGTTCAGGTAAAGGAGCACGGAAAAATTCTTGATCTTCTACAAACGATTTCTGTTTTCCTGGACCAGTGGGAGTCCAAGAAGAAAAGAATCGTTGATAAAATCCATCCCAATCTACATACCAGTTGGGTAAAGAATCTTGTGCAGTTTCTTGTTCCTTTCTGCTACCAATTGTATGTTCTTGGTATTCTATTGAGTTTTGTATAGTATTATGAAGAAATTGTCCATCAATACCCTTTATTACTTCAGCATATTTATAATCTGCTTTTTGCCTATAGTCTTCTGCAGTGCGATCATAAAAATGTACTCTATTTACTTGAAGAACAGGCTTAGCAAGGGGGATATTTTTAGTCTCTAAAAGTTGATCAAGTGTTAAGAATGAATTTTGCTTCAATCCAATGGGTTCACCTGATTTAGAATATCTAGTTATATCATTACGCAATGACATCATAAGTTCCACAAGTTGACGTGTTTTGGCTTGATATTTAGGACTTCTTTGTTTATAGACTTTGAGACAATTTAATAAATCTTGAAACATATCACTGTATTGAATCGGATCCTCAATTATTTGATCACTCTTAGGAACAAAGACAACTTCACGTGTTTCTAAAGGTTCAATTTCTCCAATCACTTCAAGTTCCTCTTCAACCTCTGCTCCCTTTTTCTCCTCTGCCACCTCATCAGGACGTTCAACCTCTTCAAGTTGAAGAACGGGAATCGGTGCTTCACGACTACGCATGATAACAAATTCTGAATTGAATTCTTCAGGGATACCAATAAAATTAAACTCTATTGTCTGTAAGTCTTCTGCTTCATTTTTGAATGTAGCTGTATCTTTTTCTTTATCTACAGCGGTAATCGTAAATGTAGATCCAAGTGTACCATCTTCCTTAATCGTATCTACAACTTGACCAACGTGGAAATTAGATTGAACTACAAATGCAGGATTTGTTCTTTTATTGACTAAAACTACTCTCTCAATTTGAGCCTCAGGATCAAATTCTCCGTCAATGATTTGAATTGTTTCAAGATTTCTTGCTTTATCAGCTGGAAGAACCTGAATTCTGGATTCATCAAGATAGTAGATTCTTCCAGAGACTTCCCACGCTCCATTTTTACCTGAAAGATAAATGGTATCACCTAATTCAAATGCTGCTTCGTCTTCTACCTGTAGGTCATTAGAAGCCAATTTATTTGTAACGTCTTCTTTGGATTCTTCAGTCATGCTCCTATTCCTTCCTAACAAAGGGATTCATCCTAAAAAATTGACGATTCAATTCGCAAAAAAATATGTAGGAAGGAATGTCAAACATTACTGTAAACACATTTCAAACTTGGATTCAGAATTACTCTTCATGGGCGGATTTGAAGACGTATCTGGAAGGTGTTGGTGTCAGTGTCCGGGAATTTGAATCTTCTCCATATGCTGTTGTTCGTTATGTAAAAGGTAAGACTGATTTTGAGAAGACACCTGAACTTGTTTGGGCACGTTCAGTTATCTGGAATGTAGATACTCATCGCCCAGTTTGTGTTGCTCCTCGTAAAGCGTCTTTTGGCCAACCTCCTTTCAAAAAGCAAGTTCATTATGAAAACTTTGTGGATGGAAGTATGATTAACGTATTTGCAACGCGCAACTCTAAGACAAACCAGATTGACTACCTATGTGCTTCACGTTCTCAACTCAATGCATCTGGCACCTTTTATTCCGAGAAGACCTTTCAAACCATGTTTATGGAAGCCCTCGCCGAAAAGAAAATTACTGCTCTTCAAGATCTCTTTGGACCTTCTGATATGCCTAGTTCTGAATATCCATCAACATTCTTGAGTTTTGTACTTCAACATCCTGAACACCGTGTCGTAGAACGTGTAAAACGCCCAACTGTTTATCTAGTACAGAGTGGTCGTGTGAAGTCCACTGGTGAAGTAGTGCTTTCTGAGAAGAATCCTTTCCTTGAGCGTCTTTCACTGGTCAGCACTTCCATTGAATTTGAGGATGAAAAGTCCTTCTTTGACTGGTTCCGTGAACAAGCCTACCAGCGTGGTTGGACTTGGCAGGGATATGTCTTCAAGGATGGAGAAGGAAATCGCTGGCGTCATCGTAATACAACGTATAAGATGCTTCGTAGCCTTCGTGGTTCTGAAGCAGGTGCTGATCTCCGTTTCCTCCGTCTTCGTCATCAGGGAAAAGTTCCTGATTACCTCAAGCATTATCATGAAGATCGTCAGACCTTCTGGGACTTTGAACAGAAGTTGCGCAAGGAGACTCGTGCAGTCTATGACGCCTATGTAGAAGTACACAAGGCGCATGCAAAAAAGTTGGGTGATCTGGAAAATCCAATTCGCACAGCTGTGTACCTGCTCCACTCCCATTATCTAAAAGATCTTCGTCCTCAGGGCCAACATGTTTCTCTTGCGACTGCCATTGAACTTGTGAATTCTATGCCTCACTGGCAACAGGCTCAATTCCTTCATGTGTAAGTAAAGTAAGGGTAGAATAGTTTAGAATAGATATGCACATTCAATAATATTTTTTATGAGGCTTTCTGGAGTTCTCCAAGGGTGAACAGCCAGTTAAGCCTCTTTACGAGGCTTTCTGGAGTTCCCAAGAAGCACGCCATCCTCTAAACATTTCAGCAAGATCTCTTGCCGCCTTTGCAATCATTTGTTTCGCAGGAATTTGAGTCTTATCTTCTGATTTGATTCCAACACGGAGAACCATTTCATCGCGAAGAGGGTGAGGAACTTTGTATCCTACAAAGGTGAGTTCACCAGAAGCCATAAGATTTTGTTCCATATAGGTTTGGAGAAGATTGCCAAGTGTGTGATCTTCACCAGTAAAGACGAAATCATACCCACGCATGCGAGCCTCGGCAGGACGAATTTCAATATTTGCAGGCAAATCACCAGAATCAATTCCACCATATTTTAGACACTTTGCTTGTAAGACATCCAATGCACGACCAACAATATAATCACAAGTTAAGACACCAATGCTTTCAATAGTGAAGTCAAAACTATAAGGTTCACCATTTTCATCTTGAAGGAAGCATCTGGCAATTTCCATGGTCTTAAATTCACGTTCAAGTTCGCCCTTACGTTCAGAATTGCTTTCAAGTTCACTCATATTTACCTTTTTGTGAGAAGCCAACCAATCCTGGAATACTTTCTTCTGTTTTTCAGGACTGGGGTCAATACTGTAACTATAAGAACACTGGCTCACAGGAATGAAGCGGGCATTTTCACGACCAGTTCCAATGGTTGCAACCATAGAACAAACAAGTTCTTCAGCTGATTGTGTTCCATGTTTGCCTTTGAGCAAAGTGAGAAGAGTTGTATTTTGAGTTACACGATCTGGATGGAAGAACTCTTTACCAGGAACAATCTGAGGCTCTTCATCTTTCTTGATTCGTTTTACAACGATATCTTCAGCACATACATCTCTAGGATTTGCATCTTCATTCTTAACATTGATTTCAAATGTATAGTCCTCTTTTTTCCAAGTAAGAGGCTGAGAAACATAAATAGGGACAAGTCCAATTCTGTGTGCAAGCATTTCATTGCTCATGGGAGTACTATTTTTCTCAATTTTCACATCGGATGTAGCCCCTTGTTCATTAATATCAGCGCGGAATGCAACAGATTCAACAAGTGTTAAAATAGAGCGTCTTAGTGTATTGGCATACGATACGTGAGAAGGATTTAGGGTAAATGTCATATCAAAAGGGGTTTGACGAATGACATTTTGAAAGGGTCCTGCTGCAGCATCGGCACTTTTAACTGCAACGGGCTTTCCACGAACACGTACTGCTGTTTTCTTTGAAGACATGGTTCCTACTGGCTTCTCCATCTGCCTCAAGGCCTCAATTTTATGAAGTCACAATTTCCCTTTTATGCGGTTTGTCAATCCTCATTTGTTCTTAGAACTCTGTAATGAGTGCCCCTCCGATTCACATTTGTTTTTATAGCAATTCTTGTAAGTTATCTGAAGCCTTCATTAAAGAACTTGCACAAACACCTTATAAAAAAGAGTTCCGATATGTCTGTATTGATCCTTCGCCCAATCGTCCACCTCTCCCGTCTTTTCTAAATCCGAAAGTGAATGCAAAGGCTTCCGTACCTTGTATCTTAATTAGTGGAGAACCCGAAGCAAGATTTGGAAATGATGTAATGAATTGGCTTTATGAAAAACGAATGAAAGAGACTGCTCAGCAAACATCTGCACAAGCCAATTCTGTTGATGGTGCTCCGGGAGGAGAACCCATGGGTTGGAATAGCATGGAACATGTAAGTTTTGCAAAAGGGTTTGGTTATAGTTTTAATGACTCAGATACGTCAACGGCTGGTATGGGTGGTTCAAAACTTCCAGGTGCATTTTCTTTCTTGCATGGTCAAGCGGCTCCAGGTGAGCGCACTGGACAAGAGTTTCCCGGTAGTTCTCAACAAGGACGATCTAAGACAAAGAAAGAGGAACTTTTTGATAAACAAATGGAGGCCTACCAGCGTGCTCGTGAAGAGGGAATGCCCAAGGTGGCTGCTCGTCAGTAAAATTATCTAAAGGTCTAATACTATTTTATTGTAGAGGATGTCCTATTTGAAGGCCTTTAATACGAAACTCATTGATTTCTTCACTGATCTGAATGAAACATATCCTGAAGAGCGTGATATTAAATATGCGCTTGAGGCTATTCAAGGTCTTGCAAAAATCAATCCCAAAATGATATTGGATCTCTTTTACGAATATGTTTACTTGAAAATGGGTGAAGCCATTAAACGTGAAGATGAGGAATTTGTGATCTCCACTGCAAAGTCTTTGATTAAAGAACAATACAATGAAATGCAGGCCTCACTTGTTATCTTTGATAAGTACTGGCCCGATATGACGGATAACAATCGCAAAGCGATTTGGAATCACATGAAAGTTTTGGTATTGCTTTGCGAAAAGGCCAAGGGTTTGTAAAAGTGTAAAGAGGCGTAAAGAAGTGGTTCTAGGTCTTCCAAGATACAAAGAGAATGAGTGAAACAATGTTTTCTGATTTCTTTGATGCGAAGTACAACGAATTTTGTGACGATTTACTCGGTGCTTGCCCCGAGTTCTCATCGCAAATTGTTGCAGCGAAGGCGCTTGCAATTGCTGAACGAAAGGAAAGATACAAGAATGAGATTCTTCAGAGAAACACCAAACGTTCTGCTGATGTAAATCCCGGATTTGTACTTCCTGGAGTGAGAATCTCTGATTCTGTGTGGACCGAACTTTCTGAGAAGACACAGAGGGCTATTCTTGATTATCTTGCCATTTTGGATATGTTTAGTGCTTTTGATTCCTTTACAGGGGCGGATGGAGAAATGAATCGTGACTGGGCTGATAATATTTTGAGAGATTGGCGTGCACGACTTGGTGGTGTAGATTTCAAGAAGATTTCTGAGAAAATGATGTCCATGTTTGGGGCAAGTGGCACAGGAGATAACCTCCCTCCTTTACCTGAGCGCTTCCTCCGTGGAAAGCTTGCAAAACTTGCGGAAGATATGGTCCGTGAAATCAAGCCTGAGGACTTTGGTATTTCAGAGGCTGATATTGCTAGATGCAATGATGATCCTACACGTGCATTTGAGATTCTTATGCAAGCCGCTACCCAAAATCCCGAGAATCTTCAACGTGCCATGCAGAAAGTTGCTAAGAAACTCCAAGCCAAGATTCAGTCTGGTGAACTAAGACCTCAAGAACTTGCTGCTGAAGCGGAGGAACTCATGCAGGAATTCCAGAATCATCCTATGTTTGTACAAATGATGCAGAGTTTTCGTGATGTATTTTCATTTGAAGACCCCGATGTAGCACGATCTGCAGGACGAGATGGTGATGGAAGACTTGCTCTTGCAAAATCACGCTTACGCAAAAAGTTAGAGGCCAAGAAGAAGTCTGGGAACAAGTAGAGAGATGAAGGATGTATTATGTGAACCTCCTATTTGGGAACAACCTTCCATATTTTTCAATAGTTTAGATTACTCTTGGAGTTCTAGAAAGAATGGCATTTGCCGCAGTGAATTAATTAATTCTTTTATTTCATGGGCCATTCTATCTATAGCTATTGGTATTGCTGCTAGTATTTATCTTGATAACTGGTTGATTTTAGTAATTAGTGTATTAATTGGTGTACTCATTGTTACACCTGCTATTTTGGCATTTAAGAACTCTGTTGTGAAAGTGAAAGAACAAAAGCCCAAAGAAGCATTTACTACATTGGATAAAGTGGAACAACCCGAGGAAATCATTTCAGAAACGTATCCTACTGCCCGAAACCCCTTTATGAATGTGCTCCTGGATGAAATCAAATACAACCCTGCCCGACCTCCTGCAGGTAGTTTGCAGAATCCTATTACAGCCAAAACATTGGATGATTTCTTCCGTGTACAATTTACAAGTGACCCTACGGATGTATTTGGTAAGACACAAAGCCAACGTCAATTCATAACGATGCCTAGCACAACAGTTCCAAATGATGTGGATAGTTATCAAAATTGGCTTTATAGAATCCCTGGAAAGACATGTAAGGAAGGTGGTCGTGAAGCATGTCTTCCCGGAACCGATGGCGGTCATCTTACATTCCTCAATGTTGAGAAATAGGCTTCTGAGTTTGAAGTTTAGCACCCTTTTTACAAGAAAATTTCTTCAGTGTTCTTCCTCTTGTTTGAAGAATACTCGTTGTACAAATAGCAATAGCGGCAGATTCTTTCGCACTTGCTGTTTTCTTTTGACCCTTTCTTAACTTTATAGTTTTACTTACCTTTTTGACGCAACGGCAAAACTTGGAGGATAACGAATTCTTTTTCATTTCTTCTTGATGAGAAAACTTTCTACTAGGCAGAAAGGATGTTCCAGGTCAATCGTTCTACACACACCAAGGATGATAACTGTGGTATTGAGCAATACTACAAACAATCTCTCGCTGCAGGTGCATATTATACTACAAACCTTGTTCCTAATGCTCGTGAAGTGAACCCTTTGGCTATTGATAATGTAATTGTCTATCCTCGTGAGGGATTTGGTTACAATAATAAAGCCATTGACGCTGACAGTGTTCTCCGGAATCAACCTGAGTTTAAGAACAATCGTTGCAATATCCGTGCACAGGCCCGCCCCTTCACGACTGTTCCTTACATGGGTGGAGGTCGTGGAAACCCCGATGTTGAGAGTCTCTTACTCCACAGCGAGCAAGTCCGTCAAGGAAAGGAATGTGGAACTGTAACGGAGCAGCAATTTGATGGTGTATTTGTTCCTCTTATCCCGACTGTAAAGGACAATATCCAGAATCCTAAGAATCTTGTGGAAGAAGTTGCTGCTACAGGTTGGGTTCGTGGTGGTCTTCCTAGCCGCGCCTACATCCGCGATGAAAACTGCTAAAGATGTTATGAAAACATCAAAAACAAAAAGGAATAATAGATATGGCACTCCAGTTAAACAATCTTTCAGAGGCGTTCCCACAAACTTCACTGAAAGCAGGTGAAGAGCGCAGTGAAAATCCTCAAGCCTATGACCAAATGCTTAATGCTTTCCAACACAAAAAAGAGGCTCGCCACATTCTTGGACTTGTGGGTGGAAATGAAGTCTCCGCCATTCAAGGCAATCGTGTTGATTTAGAATCTGATTTACTTGGTATTACACGCCCTATTACATGGGGAAATTCTCGTGAACATCTTCCTCCCCACTTGAATGATACTACTATTGAACGTAAGAATCCTAAGAATGATGTTAAGATTGATATAACCCCTGTTCATTTGAAGACCTATCAGATGTGGGCTTATCCTGCCACATTTGCTCCTCCTCCGTTTGTAAAAGAAACGTGTGGTCGTCCTGAGAAATATTAGAAATAATCAGGAATGCCTAGCAACAACAAAGATAAAGATGAAAGACTATACCGTGAACCAGGTGAGCATATTATAAGACCCAATGCATCTTATAGTGTGAAAGAAAGGGACACACCTTATTGGGCTCGCAGAAAAGTGAACAAGCCTCATAGATCAAAATCAAAAACTAGAAAAATCAAAAAGGTACGCTCTAGTAAATAGAATGGAAGGCCAAAGTCTCTCAATAAAACAACAGGCACTTACTCGCCCTAGATTTGATGATTTCCATCAAGCGGATGATATGAGAATTACTGGATATTCATTAAATTACTATCTAAATCCTCCTGCAGCTAATTGTCCTACAACATTTCCGGTTGATGCAACTGTTCGTATTCAGAAAAGTGGTGCAAGTTGGCCTCAAGGAATGTGGAAGACGGATGTGGAATCTGATTTGAAAAATATTAATCGTTTGAGTACACGTGTTCGCAGCAACGCTGCTTCTTATAATCCTAACACAAACGCTGTCAATCAGGTCCCTTTAGTTCCTGCACCCGATGAAAGTTTCCCTGAAATCTTTAATCGTTTGACGAACCCTCCCTGCACTCTTCGTGCTACTGGATGGAATCGTTGGCAGCCTATGCCTCACAATCCTCAACTTACATTTGAGACACCCTTTGATTTCTTCATTCCTGCTCGCGATTTGGATAAAGAGAAATGGAAAACCCACGGTGCTTGTTTTAATAAACCGAATGGGTATAACTAAGCAACCCTTTCGGGTAAGAGCCAGCAACCCTTTTGGGTAAGAGCCAGCAACCCTTTTGGGTATGATTAATTCACGGAAAAGGAGTAGATAGTGTAGTATGGAAGCAGTCGGACTCTTAGGAATTCTTGGTTTAGGATATGCTGTTGCTAATTTGAGTTCAAATACCAAAAGCATGCCAGAACCACCCATTAATAACAAGAAGAAAGGCGATTTAAGTTTACTTCAGGAACCGTTTCAAGTAGCTTCTGATCCCAGAGGTCCAGTAGGTTCACCTCTTAGTGCAATGCCCAAAGGAGGAACGGCTTCTGGTCCCAGACAGGAACTTGATCAATACTATAAAGAACCCAGAGGTCAAACACTTCCTAGTGAAATCAATCCCGGTCCTCAAGGCTCGGCATTTGGGTATGCAACAGAGAAGCCTCCCACGCAAAAACAAGTTTCTTCTTGGTCACCTGCACCCGAGAGTGTTGCTTCTGCAACATCACAAGTCATCATGAATGCGGGAGGATTTGAAGCTGACCCGAATTATGTAGATGGTGATTTTATCACAAGCCCTTTATCTGGTGAAAAGATGAAGACAGCTGATTTTACACACAATAACATGACACCCTTTTTTGGTGGAAAGGTGCGTCAAAATGTAGATGCTACCAAGAATACAGGTATCTTAGATTCTTATACTGGTGCTGGAACTACCACGATTGCTAAGAAAGAGGTTGAAACAATGTTTAACACAGCACAAACTCCGTATGGAAATCCTTTTGGAATGGAAGACAATACTGATTTCGTGCAAAGCCGTGTGAACGTTCCCCGCAGTCGTGCAGGTGAAAAGCCTTTTGAACCTGTTCGCGTTGGTCCTGCAGTAAATGAGAAGTATGGTATGACGGGTAAGGGTGGATTCCAACAAACGGAAGTCAATGACTATATGATGGGGGCCATTCGTAAGACTGATGAATTGCGTACAGCTGATAATCCGAAGTTGACCTATGATCGCCCTATGGTTCCTGGTCAGCACTATGTTGCTGATAGCGCTCACAATCCTGGTGAAGTTCGTAAATACAAACCTGACGGTTTCTTTATTGATAACACGGGTGAACGTTTTGTTGGTGCATTCGCCCAGGATGCTCAAAAGGAAATGGTTCGTTCTATTCAGGTTCTTAAACATACCGCTCGTCCTGAGACTTCCGTGGAATATGAGGGTCCTGCTGCTTCACAAGCCTTTGGTGAGAGTTACGTAACGGGTGCGTACCGCACACCTATGAGTCAGCAATATGGAGGTGCTGGCTATCGTAACGCTGATATGACCTCCTACTATACAAAGAATACAGATGCATCTGAAGCAGACTATGGTCGCTCTTCCATTGAGATTCGTCCTAATGAACGTGCAGCCACTGGTGAACGTGTTATGGGATTGAACTTAGCCCCCGCTGAAACTGGTGCTGTAACAATTCACTATAACGATGAAGCGAGACCTTCTAGAAAAGAGGAGATTTCTGGAAACATTCGTCAAACAGGTACCCCTGTTGGATATGCAGGTGGTGCTCCTGCTGTCACGGTGTGGGATCCCAATGATGTTGCGCGTACAACTGTAAAGGAAAGCACGGTATATTGGGGCTACTATGGTGTAGCCGCTGCTGGTGATGCCCCTACCAGACTCAAAGTGTATGATCCTGATGATATTGCCAAACCCACGCAGAAATCTCAGATCAGTGCGAAATCTGAATACTATGGTCCTAGTATCTCAGTGAATAAGGATTTCACAAGCCATGATGCTGCATACAATATGCGCACAAATCCTAACAAGGAACAAATTGCTCGTGGACGTAAACCGATTGCTGGTAATGGTAATGTAGCGGTCTTCACTGGTGAGAAGAATGGAGTCACCTATAAGAAACTTGATGCAGACTCAATAAATGATCGTGCGAACGCTATCAATCGTGTCACTGGTATACCTACAGGAGTCGGCGACTTAGGTCAAATCAAGTATAGAGCACCTCTTAAGTTAGATATTTCTATGCAGAGAAATACTCCAGATGTTGTTGCTGCTGTTGAACGCAATCCTCTCCAGCAAAGTTTGAACAAAAATGCTGCTCACGATGAAGCACTTTTACAAGAAATGTTGAAGGGAATGTAACATTATAATTGAGAGTCTAAACCGTTGAAACATATTTTGATAGGCAATGTCATTTCCTATTAAAATAACTAATGCAAAAGCTACTCTTTTAGTTGCAGGAGAACCTGGAACAGGAAAGAGTCAATGGATTCAACTTCAAGCGCAGAGAAAAGGAGCAAAGATTTTTCGTTGGAATACGCGAATGGATCGTTCTCTTCGTGAAGGGCGAGAAATTCTTCACCAACAGGTTCGCTCCAAAGAATTACTATACGTTTGGTTGGAAGGTGCTGATGATTTAACACAAGAAGCCCAGGCTTTTTTAAGAAGAATTCTTGAAACTTCTTCTGAAAATGTAACCTGTATTTTGGAAGTTCGCGAACCTTGGAAACTCTCACCTCCTATTTTATCAAGATGTCAAATTATTTCCATGTCTTCAAATACTTCATTCCGACAAAAACGCAATTTTGAAATTGCAAAACGTTGTGGATTTCATGTGCAGGAATCGTTTAAAGAAATTCCTTCTTGGAAAGATGTTGTGAAGTTGAGAAAACAAGGAAGTGATCCTTATGCTATTTTGCGCAAATGTATTGAAGTGTATGGAATTGAAAATAGTGAATTACAAGAATGTATACGAGGGATTGGTAGTGGATCATCACCTTGGATCCAAATAACTAAATTTTTATACAATGCGGATTGCGTAAACTAAGAACTTCTAACAACTACGGAAGAAATATGGACTCTTCCAATGAAAACATCGGTGTGTATGCTGAAGCAAAAGGAGAGTACACCAAACAACTTTGTGGGTTTATTATTCCAGCGTTGAAACAATATTTTTTGCAACTTTTTGAAACTGTCAGAAATACAACAGATTCTAAAGGTCCTGTCTGGGCATTTCAAGATTTGCTCAAAGAAATTCCAGATTGGAATATTGATAAAGTCAAGCGTGAGACTGAAAAGATTGTTGACATGACAAATTGTGATTATTTGGAGGAACTCTTAACTGCTGTTTTCATTGCGCATACAAAGGTTCTTTCTGCGATTCGCCTCACGAGTAAAAATAAGAAACTCCAGATTACTGTACCCAAAGTGGATCATTTTCTTCACAGAACTCTCTGTGACTGTGCTCGCCTCTTATGGTCCAATGCCTTCTTATTGAAGCCGAATATCCCTTCCATTGAGAAACAGAAGAACTTGAATCAAGTTGAAAGCTTATTGAATGAAGGTGTTCTACAAACGATTCGCAACATGCTTCCGGTGAAGAGTATCTTGCGCGAGTATCTTCAAACGGATGGTGATGATGAAGACGTTTCAGAAGAGACTCCTTCCAATACTGAAGAGAAACCTGCTGAAGAGGAAAAGCCTGCTGAAGAGGAGAAGCCTGAAGAAGAAAAACCTGTTGAGGAGAAACCTGTTGAGGAGAAACCTGCTGAGGAGAAACCTGCAGAAGAAGTGGCTGAGGAGAAGGTTGAGGAACAAACGGAAACAACACCGAGTGAGATTGTTGCACCTCCTCCTTCCCCTGCTGTATCTGAAAAAACTCCGGATGTTTCTGCACTACCTCCCGAATCTCCAACAATTGTTGTAGATACTGAACCAAGTGTACGTTTTTCAAATATAGATACTGTTTTTGATACGGTAGATCCCAATAAACATACGTTCAAACCCACAACTACTGAAGAAGATGAACATATTGAATTCGTAGACGATTTGGAAGGAGGAGAAGCCATTGATGATTTTGAAACTCTCTAAGCGTTTAGAAAAAGAATTATTTTTCACCTAATGCGCCAGAATGTCCGAGGCAACAACTTCAAATGGAATGCTAACAGGTATGATTTTTGGCGGCGCAGTCATTTCTGCACTTGGTGCTGGTAGCGTATATATGATGGAAAAGCAGAAACCTAAATTAAAAACCATCTTACGTGACTTTATTATTGGAGCAGTGCTTGTCATGATGTTACTCCAAATTATGCCCGATACCGCTGGATCCATTCTAGATGGTGTATCAAATGCGGTATCCTCTTTGCCTTCTGTTTCTTCATCTATCACTTCTGCGGCATCTGATTTTGAGATTCAAACTGGCATCCCGAAGTTTTAAAGAATATTGTTACCCAATACTTATAGACTCTTTATTTCAATAAAACAATTCTGCTGAAATAAATAGAATGAGTGGCAACAACAATGGTTCATGGAGAAAAACGTTGAAAAATTTCCTCAAGAAATGTACGAGCGCCTCGTGTCGTCGTACTACGCGTCGTATGTTAGGAGAAAACATGACTGCAGGAATATTGAATAATAACAATAACAATTCTGGAAATGGTGCACGAAACGTACCCAGAGAAAGAAAGAGAAGATCATCTATGACAGAGGAAGAGCGTGCAGCCAATAATGCGAGAAGAGCAGCTACGAGAAATTTTTTAACTGGTGAGACAGAAGCCAATAGAAGAGCTGCTAGAGATAGAGAATGGTGGAATGCACAAAGAGCACATTGGGCTACTGAAGAAATCCGATTCCGCACTCCTGAAGAAATTGCGCGCGAAGATGCTATGCTCAGAGAGGCATTGGGATTGAATAGAAATGCAGAACGTATACGAATGGAGAGAGAAGAGGCCGAACGTATAGCACAAGCAGCAGAGGCTGAGCGTAGAAGAAGAGAGAGAGAAGAGATAGCAGCAGCTGAGGCTAGAAGAAGAGAAGCAGCTGCAGCAGAGGCTAGAAGACAAGCAGAGGCTGAACGTAGAAGAAGACAAGAAGAAGAGAATGCACGTAGAAGAGAGCAGGCGCCCCCTATGCCTCCTATGCCTCCTGGGAATGGAAATAATGCAGAAGCCTGTCGTGATATATTAATAAGAGAGGGTGTTTTTGAGAGAGGAAGAGAGTATCTAACTAAAATGCAAATAAGAAAGGCCTTCTTGCGATGGGCTTTAACAAATCACCCTGATAAGGGTGGTAATACCCGCAGATTCCAAATTGTAAATGATTGTTCTGATAAACTTATCGCTAGAGCAATGAATGGTGGTACACGCAAACATAAAAAGAGATCAACAAAATAAAGAATATACCTTTGCAGTCGCAGGAATTTTCTTCGCTAAAAAGCGAGAGAAGGCAGGTTTATCAAACTGGTCACTAGGTTTTGCATTATGACATTTTGCAGCAATATGTTTGTACAAATCAAAATCTGGGAATCGTTCTGATCCATCAGGTTCCATTAATATGTTGCAATCTTCATCGTCCACCATCCATGTCCATAAAATATTATAAAGATCACTCTCTGTTTCACGAACTATTAATCCCTCCTCCTCTGAAATTATTTTTCTACTCTTTTTCTCCTTGGGTTTCACAGGATAAAGAGCTTCAAACAAACTCACAGCCAAGCGCGCCAAATCAAAAGAAGGATTGGGAGCAACAACTTCAGAAGGTTTCGGAACAAGAGGAGGAAATGCGTATTGACCTTCAGCGTCATTTCCTTTTCTGAAATCATCACTGATAAACAAATTATCATTAATTTTAAAAATTGCTCTTCCAAAATCTATAATTTTGAAGATTTTTCCGAATGTGGGAACTTTATACGTGAGCCCACCAATTCTCTTGTAATAAAGATACTCAATATCAGTATTTACCCAAACAATATTATTTGTATGAAGATCATTGTGTGTCATTCCAAAAAATTTCTGCATAACACTGCATGCAGCAATTACTTGGAAGATCCATGCAGACCATTGTTCATCCCATTCAGGAGTATTTGGAATAATCTTGGAATCTCTGGCTGAGAGAAGAGAATCCATAGTATTCTCATTCTTTTCTGTTAAGAGTAACATGACAGGGAAATTGGGAATTTCTGCATAGACAATATATTGATCATCATCACTAAAATCAGAATCATCTTCTTCATCTTCTTCCTCTTCTTCCTTCTCACTAGTATCCGTTTTAAGAGATGCACTTTCTAAACTTTCTAATTCTCCAACTTCACAATCGCCAAGATCTATTTCTGAAAGTTCAGAATTCTCTTCTTCACCTGATTCATCTTCAAAATCTGGAGGATTTGTAAATTCTTCAAGAATTTCTTCATCCACTGCTTCTGTTGGATTATCACCGTTGATTACAATCAATTTGTAAAGATTATTACTTTTCGCTTTCCAAAACCAGCGATGATTGCGAAAACTTGCAAATTCATCATTCATATTATATCTATAGGCATCTGCACGTGCGCAGAATGCACCATAAAAATGATTGAAATGAGGGCTTACATCTTCTTCTTTGAGTCTACCGAGTGCATAGGATGCAAGAGTTTCTACATAGGCTTGATTCCAAGGATCTTGAAGTTTGTGCCAGGCATTTGTCCAAGTCTTGGAATGCCAAGGGAGACCAGATTCTTTGGGTAAACTGTATCTGCCTTGAATCCAGCGGACAGGATCAAGAAGATGGGAAACTTTCATGTAGGCAGGAGTTGATTTAAATTCCTGAGAAGAACAATCCATCACATTTTTTTCAAGAAGAAGACTGCAATTTCCTGAAGTTCCAGAACAATCAATGGAATGAACTCTCCATTGTGTATCAAACCAAACATTCTCTGCATTAAATTTATTCAAACGGAAGAGTTTTGATAAAGTCGGAAAGAATGTTTGAAGATGTTTGTAACCTTTTACACACTGTAACTGTGATGAAAGAGGAGCATTGTAGAATTTAGGAGGAGGTAATTTGATCCCCCGGAGTTCATTCTCATACGTTTCTGTCATCTTTTCTATTTTTACAAACCTATCTTCGTATAAAAGCGCGCGATTAATTTTCTAAAAAGAACCAGAAATGCCAGTGAGTGACTCAGTAAGTGTAAGTCTTAAGCGTTTTGATATGAAGCGAATCCCCCAGGATGCAGTTTGCGTCTTTATCGGAAGAAGACGAACAGGTAAATCAACGCTTGTTCGTGATCTTTTGTTTCACCACCAGGATATGCCTTTAGGAACAGTAATCTCTGGTACGGAAGAATCCAACGGTGCTTATGGTAAAATGATTCCACCTTTATTCATTCATGGTGAGTACAGCCCTGTTATCTTAGCAAACTTTGTAAAACGTCAGAAGCTTGTTATGGCAAAAATTATGAGAGAGCAACAAAATGGACAACGTTCACGTATAGATCCTCGTTCATTTATGATTTTAGACGACTGTATGTACGATGACAGTTGGACTCACGATAAGAATATTCGTTATTTATTCATGAACGGTCGTTGGTTGAAGTGTTTCTTTTTAATTACGATGCAATATCCGCTTGGTATCCAACCGGCTCTTCGTACAAACGTAGATTTTGTATTCATTTTACGTGAGCCTTATTTATCCAATCGTAAACGTATTTTTGATAACTATGGATCAGCCTTTCCTTCTTTTGAATTTTTCTGTCAAATCATGGATCAGTGCACTCAGAACTACGAATGTTTAGTGATTGACAATACCAGTCAAAGCAGTAAATTGGAAGATTGTATCTTTTATTACAAGGCTGAAATTCATCCTGACTTCCGAATCGGTGCTCCCGAGTTCTGGGCTCACTCTGCTGCTCATTTCCGTGATAAAGATGAGGAGGATTATAATAATTACAACCCCAATGATGCGCGAAGACTCAAAGGTCCGCAAATAAACGTTCGCAAGATGTAAGAGATGAGTGGAAACTCTGTAACTGCCCTTTTAACCATAGCCTTCATTGCATTCTTGTTATTAGTTGCTGACCGTTACTATCGTATTTCAGCATATTTGGAAGGATTTCAAAACAGTTCAGGTGCTGGAAGTCGTTGTGGGGTAGATCTACCTCCTTGCGATTTCCCTTTGCGATGCATGAATGGAATTTGTCGCAGTGAAGCAATGCCTTATTTACCACCTACATCACTCCCGGTTCTTCCCTAAAAATAGTTTCTTTAGAACTAGATATGAATACGTTATATATTTTATATAGCATATTGGCTCTACTTCTTTTATTCACAATAGGGTTTCTCTATAGTTATATATTTTACAAAGGAGAACTAAAGATATTTTTTGAAAAAGGAATTGGCGATGACTGTTTACCCGAGTTAGTAGGGCAATGCGGTTCAAATGCTTTCTGTAAAGAAGGAAAATGTACTGAGAAAGAGGATTCCTAGAATCTCTCACACCCTTTTAGAAATGGCGCGCACAAAACGTTACGGACTTGTTGGCCTCGTTGTGGTCTTTGTTGGAGTAGTAACACTCTTATATTTCTTGAAGGCTATGTTCCCTCAGTACTATGACGGGTTCCGTGATGTGAACTGCTATGGTGTGAAGTGTGCAGAAGGTCAGTTCTGCCAGGAGAATGTTTGCCGCAATATCAATCCTCCTGTGACGAATAACTATTTCTCTGAGGGATTTCAAGGAACTGAGTGCCCCCCTGGTACAAAGAAGAGCACAGTAAACGGACAAGAGAATTGTGTACCTTCTTCTGCTTAATAAAATACATTTTGAAATGATTATCATTCTTTAATGTATTTCTTTAGTGTTTATTCAGGTTTCGTTTCCATCTTACGTTGAATGGCCAAATCTGCAGGACCATTGAACATATCATTCGTAGCAGCAGTAGATGCATTGGAAGGAGCATCATCACGAGAAATGCTGATAGGAGCACCTGAGCGTTGACCACCTCTATTACGGTTTTCACGCATGAAAAGTTCACGAGCTTCTTCATTCTCCTTGTATTTCTTCATGAGAGTGTTCAACTGATCCTCTGCATATTCCTGGTTGGGAACATCAACAGGAGAAGGATCCCAAGGGAGCCATTTACCGATCTCACCAATATAAATATTGTGAAGAGGATCTGAGCGCTGAAGTTTCTTAGAACGAAGTTCGGCCTCAGCCTGAGATCCAAAGACTCCACGAACCTTCAATCCACGAACAGTAGTTTGGAAGTTATTCTTGGTAAAGAATTCCTCTTCTAACTTCTCACGATTCTTAAATAAGTAATCGTCATAATTTTCTTTGAGTTTAGACTCTTTGATGCTACTTTCGTTTTCCTTTACAAAAGTCTGTAAACTGTCCATATGGGTATCAATACGGATGCGAGAAGCCCGACAGAGATCGGCAACACCACTCAAATCTTTCTTTTCAAACTCAGAAGCCTGTTCCTCTAACTTAGCATTGATGCCTTGAATCGTCTTGGCCATAAAATCTTCAAGGTTACGAAGGCGAATGGACCATTCATACTGTTGTACGAACTTGTGAAAAAGGAAGATGTTCTTCTCAGCAAGTACCTTTTCAGGGCTCAAGAAACTCAAAAGGCAGTACTTTTGCCCAGAGATCTCAGGATCATCCTCAAGAAATTCTTCACGGTCCGGCTTAGGCATTCTGCCTTGAATTGTGGAGTTTGTTTAAACCGATAACTTCTAATTTTCTGCGTTCCAAAAAAATCTTATGAAGAAATATAGAACCATGGACGCCACTACTGAAATCGTTAACCGCCTCATCAAATACCTCGTAGAGGGTCTCTTTGTAGCTGTTGCCGCTATCTTTGTCCCTACTAAGTCTCTCCCCTTCCAGGACATCCTCACCCTCGGTGTAGTCGCTGCTGCTGTCTTCGCCATCCTTGATGTTGTCAGCCCTAGCATCGGTGTTACGGCTCGTCAGGGTGCTGGCTTCGGTATCGGTGCCAACCTCGTCGGCTTCCCTATGCGTGCTTAAAAAAGCCGCTACGGGACAACCCTATGCGTGCTTAAATTCTAGCATAACGGGTCAAGCCTAAAAAAGTATAGGTAACTTTTTACACCATTTATGCAAATCTATCCTATAGGTTTACATAATTATACAAGAAAGAAAGGAAGTGTACGCTTTGTGTACGTCATCAATCCACGTTCCTTTTTACTGGTTTTGTAATAATGACGATAGCAAACAATAGGATCTGAACTAATACGATACTCTTCATCCATTGCAATTGCAAATTGATCTAGACCTTTTTGTTCAAGATCAGGAGGATTTTCATACAACCAGCGTGCATGTTTCTTACACTCATGAGAACCCTTTCCAGACCAGCGGAATTCATATTCATCTGCCAATGCCATGGCTAGTTGGCAGGTGTAAAGATAGTTTTGGAGGGAAGCACGAACCCATTGCGTACAAGGATGGTGAACATGGACTGGGCGAAATCCTCGTTCACCATTTTTGCGCTTAGGAGCTTCTTCTAGATAAGCCGGCAAGGGAAGTGTCTTTTGATACTTTGAAAGCGCTACAGCCGACTTACACTCAAGGAGTGTAGGATGAGCGGTAGTCCAATGTGCTGTATATAGCATCTGACAAGCCTCTAGTAACATCTTGATAACATGCTTATCACCATGAGCCTTTGCAGATTCAATAGCATTTTTATGAAGGATAAACAAATTCATTGTGTGTTGTGGGTTGATTCCTTAGGTGGGGTGGGGCGTTTCAATTTTTAGGCCCGCGGTGTTTGCGGGTCCCCTTTCGTCTGCGCAGTGAACGGTTTACTCTTTTTGTTTTCTTATTTCTTCTTCCTCCTCTCTTACTAAAATCCCAATCATCGCCATACAATCTTTCCATTTCATCATTGCAGTTACTGATTTCTTGAAATGTTGTTAGATTTCCCCCTCTATTTGGATGACCTTTATGAGTCCATTTTTTAAATTCTTTTTTTGATGTAATTCCTAACTCATGAAGTCTCTGTTCGCAAGATTTTTTTACTACAGGTGGGCGTGAAGAACTTGCTTTTCTGGCTTCTTCTTCCTTTCTCATTCTTTCTCTCTCAGCTTCTGCCCGTTTTCTTTCCTGTTCTATATATTCTCTGTATGCCCTTTCACGTTCTTCCTCTTCTTTTTTGCGTTGCTCTGCAAATCGGCGCTGTGCTTCTTGAAATTCTCTAGCTTTTCTCTCCATTGCTTCTTTTTCTCTTAGAATATTCTGTTTTGTCTTGGGTAAATGAAATTCTTTGAGGATGGTTTTTCCGTCTTCAATGCCTAATTCTACAAGTTTTTGTGATCCATTATAGGAACGAGAATTATTTTTAAGATCACCAGACCATCCAAGAGGTAATTTGCCTTCCTCTCCATAAAATGCTATTTCACCTACAGGACGTTGGAGTATTTCAGAAATACTTACTTTCAAATCATCAACTGTCGCAGTCTTTAAAACCATAACATCCATAGGAGCAAAATGGCTTTCTGTAGTAAATCGTAATTCTAATACATTTTCTCGTGGAATAGTTCCCAACTGAACTTTTTTCCGTAGAATAGAGTTTTGGTAAGAATGAATGGACAAATTCTTTATTCCAGAGGGAGCCATTTTAGGACCTCCTTCAGTTAACTTGTCTCCATTTTTTAAAGGAACATATTTGATCATTTCTCGGCTTTTTGGAATTTCTGTACCATTCTTATAAAGAGAGTAGATAGGTCGTCCTTCCATTTCCACTAATTTTTCAAAGAGTGCACCAATAGGTTTCTTATCACTAATAGAAACTTGTTCGTACCTTCCATCTTGAAATATTATAGTAATTTTAATCTCACCACTCATTCTAATTATGTTTGCGAGAATACTTACGCACTTTTCTTTTATGTTTTCTTGTTACTCTTCTTCCTCCACGCGAATATGTAGAATCTACACAAGCACTCACTATCTGAAATTTTTCAGTGATTGATTTTTTTTCTTGATCTGTGGATTCTGGGAATTTGTCAGGATGATTGATAATAGCCCATTTCAAAAAATCTTTCCTGGAGGAAATTTTTTCTTCTCTAAGAATGTCTGAACATGACTTCTTTTTATTTTCACGTTGCGGGGGAGGTGGTGTAGAATAAGAAGACGAGGAATTTTCTCTCTCAAACTTACTCCACCAATCTTCCGTTTCTGCCTCACCACGTTTTGCTCTTTCTTCTTTAGCACGTTTTGCTCTTTCTGCTTGTTCTTCTCTATTTTTTTGTCTTCTCCTCGTTGCTTCCTTGTATTCTCTCTCCTCCTGCTCACGTGTAACTGGAAGATAATTCTCCATAAATACTTGTTCATCTTTTACACCTCTGGATGCAAGTGTTTCACTTCCAACATATCTTCTCCCATCTCTTTCAATATTTCCATGCCATCCCAACCATTCCTGTGTAGTCATAGTACTACCCCATGTTTCTCTTTCATAATCAAATGTATACTCGTATACTGTATCTCGCATTCCATTTGCTCGCTTCAACTGTGCTAAAATTTCTTTGAATTCATCAACTGTAGCATCTTTATAAACCATAAATGTTATATACTTTCTGTGTCCTAAGAACCAAACTTTTACATGAAATACTTCATCGCGCTTGACTCTTCCAATCCATACTTGACTGCTCAAATAAGGATCTTTATAGTGGGCACGCGGGTCAATTTGAGGAACTTCATCCGCATCTTCATGAATGGTCATACCATTTTTTAAAGGAACATCTTTTATCATCTTACCACGAGGAGGGATCGGGATGCCATCTTCAGTTTCCAAATATTCAATTGGTTTTCCTGCAAGTTTACTGGCTGCGTCAAAAATATAGGAGGTAGGTTTGAGATTGCTTATTTCAAGTTCTCTCTCAAGCCCACCTTTTAAAAATATACGAAGTTTAATTGTACTCATCCTAATTAGAATGAAGAAAACTACCTGCATTTTGTTAACTGCATTTACAGTTCTTCTCATCGTTAGTTTAGCCTTGCCGCGCTTAGAAGGCTTTGGGTCTACATCTCCAGGAACAATGGTTCAACTTGCCACGTCTCATGTCCCTACGGAGGAAGATGAATACTATCTGCGATATATTTATCCCAGAATGGTAAATCGTGATTTAATTGATATGACAGGAAGTGGATTATTTTAATTTTGTTAGCGAGATTCCATGAATTTTTGTAACTTCATAGGTATCTTGTTTTGTAAGAAGACCAACCCCTTCTAGAACAGCCCATTTGAATAAGTCGGTGCGATGGTTACCAGGAATGACTAAATCAATATATTTGCGATTGTCTACGCCTAGGCAAATTAACGTACATGCACCCCAATCACGTGTGATTGCACGACAAGATGCTATAAGACCACGAAAGGTAAAGCCTTTGCGTCCATCTAATCTTGTTTGGGGATCTGCCCAAAGACCACAGCCTGGAAGAAATTGTTCAGATGTCCAATATCCATGTTGACGATATTCTTTCAATGATGGAAGGGGGTAAAGAAGAGTTTGTTCTCCTGATGAAGAAACTAAAATAGGTTGTTCATTCCGAGATCCAAGTTTATAGGGGGGTGGTGAAGTGGTGAGCAGTACACCTGAACAACGCGCTTCACGATAATGCACCCATTTTCTATATTCACTGTGACAATGATTTAGTGCAGCGACCCAGAATTCATGGGGTCTATGGGCTTTCCAATAGGCCAAAGCCCATACAAGTTGCGCATACGAAACTGCATGAGATTTACAGAAACTATAGTAAATAAGTTGATTCAGATCATCTACAATACTATTAATAATAGCCTGTGAATGTCCTAGAGATGCCATCTTTTGGCGAAATTCAACGCGTGCTTTTGCATTTCCTTTGGCAAAGGCTTTTCTCCATGTATCTGCTTCTGCAGAATCACATCCGAGTGCCATTTTAATCTTTAGAATTGCATCGTCATCATAAATAATTGGTCTCTCTAAAGGATTATCTCGTTTTCCAATTTTCCATTTGTCAAGAAATTCTTGCTTTCTTCCTTCTGCTGCCGCTGCAGGACGAATCAAAGCCAATGCAACTGCTATATCGTGTACATTACGCGGTTTCATTTCCATAAATAATTTGCGCATTCCACGAGATTCGCCAAATGTAATTCCTAGATTCCACCCCTTTTCAAAGATTCTTTCTGTAGCAGCATCACGTGACGGGTAGGCGGTAAAAGGACGATCAGGACAAATTTGTGCGAGCTGTGCAAGTCCACGATTACTCAGCAAGTCAATCTTAATAAATCCCTTTTTCTCAGTATCATCTTTATTTAGTTTAATTTGAACAAGCGGCTTTCCATCTGCTTCTAGAGGCTGTAGAATATATTCTTCAGGAACTTCACCTTCTTGTTCAAAGATAACAATTCCAGCACAATGTTTACTATAATGTTTTAGTTTTCCAACCATTCCTTCTGCAGTTTGTTTTGCAAGGGCAACCTTTTCTTTATCTCCAAGGATTTTTTCAGCATTGTAATGTTTTCTATTCAAGGCTTGCGGAATAGCTTCTCCATTTTCTTTTAACATTTGTTTGATGGACTCACGCATTGCAGTTTTATTGCTCCATGTGCAATAATTACTAATGCGCGCAACCATCCCAGGCCATGTACTGGCTATTCTTCCATAAATTTCTTCGCGACGATTGTAAGGAACATCAATATCAATATCTGGCATATCTGTACGATTTGTATTCATAAATCTGGCCAGTTGAATCTTATGGAGAAGAGGATCAATTTGAGTAATTCCAAGAAGAAAGCAAACAAGACTACTTCCAGCAGATCCACGAATAATATGGGGAATTGGATTTCCTGTTTCCTCTGAGATTGTGCGAATAAGTTCTAGAATTGTACACACTTGAATGAAAACAGGTGCAAATTGATTTCTATCAATCAAAGAATATTCTTCTTCTAATTGATCTTTGTATTTTTGAGTCTCAGGAATAGGGCGAATAAAGAGAGGTTCTAGAATCTCTTTTGCAGATTTTTCTGAATTCATAGATTTCTTTTCTCGTTTTGCTACTTCTTTTTGAAAGAACAAATCAAGACTTTGTTGTTTCATCAAATTTATATAGTGAGAAATCTTTAACCTTTGATCTTCTGCAAAAAATTAACACAATCAAAACTCCAAAATGGGGTATGGATTGGTTTACACTTTTTGAATCTATTCATTTCATTGTACTCATTTGGTTATGGATTGACTTCATTCAATACACTTGCAGAAGAAATTAGTAATTAAATGCTGCGAATAAATTCCCATTTTAAATCTGCACAAATCTTTTGCCAGATCTTATCCTGAACATAGAGTTTATCACGATTTTTTAATAAGGGAAAAGAGGGTAGGTACTCATCCAATTCAAGAAGTTCACAAAATTTATACAAAACATACGAATAACTTAAGAAATTGCTTCGCCCTTCTGGACAATGTTTCTGGAAACTGGGTTGAATTTCTTTGAACATATAACGGAGTTTTTCTTCTACTTCACGAGACATCACAGGTGCATTCTGACCATTGAGACGATTGAGGATGTGAGGAACGTGTTCATAATATTTATTGAATTTTAATTTCTTCAGAATCTCACGAATCTTATTCGCTTTTAACATACGTGTATCATTAATTCTTTCTTTCTTCAATTCAGCCAAAATAGCCTCATACACATCATTTGGAATTTCTGTGCTTTCTTTCGCCTGGAATTGCGCAATCCATTCATTAAAGTGATTAATTCTTTTATACGCATAATAACTCACTTCACGAGGAGGATCCTTGTAACTCGGTTTATCAGAATCAATAAGTACAAAATCTTGGTATCCACATTTTGTGCAAGTAAAAAGTGCCTCATTCGCACTAAAGATCATTTCAATTCCACAGAAGGCGCATTCTCCATAAGGATCATTCAAGGCATCCACCGCTTGACGAGAATATTCAGGATCAATCTTTTGAATATAGGATTCAAGTAATTTATCACGTCTGAGTGTTTCTTGACTTTCTACTTGAAGAACATCGCCCTCAGATTCTGCAGCCTGTTGCAAGGCTGATAAAATATCTCCAGGATTTGTCTTTTTTGTTGTTACTTTCTTGGATCCTTCAGCACCATGAGCAATCTTATCCTGAATATCATAGTATTTATAGAGGAGTTCACCTGTTTCTAAGAAATAATCATACATTTCAGTATTCTTATCTCTTTTTTGAATCTCTTCATTGAGATCTTTTAGTTGTTGTTCTAATTTTTCGTATAGAACATCATCTGTTGTATTCTCTAACTGATTCTCAAGTTCTTCCTTTTGAAAAAGTAATTCATCCTTTTGTTTCACACGTGTTTGAATTGCATTCATTTGTGCTTGGTGTAAAGCATCAAGTGTTGTTCTGGCCTCAGGGTTGCTTCTTTTGGTAGGACGTATTTTAAAAAATGCATCTTCTACTGACATTTTGCTACTTTGTAGCCAAATTTATGTTTAGACCCTACTAAGGGAAGTGCGTTTCCCCATTATAAAAAGGGTCACCGATCAACTCTGCAAAAAGTTTCTTTTTTTCGCATTTCCGGCTCCGCCAAATTTTTTTTCTTTCCAAGGGATATACAATGACAGGTGGTGGCTTGATGCAACTCGTCGCTTATGGCGCCCAAGATGTTTACCTTACTGGTAACCCCCAGATCACCTTCTTCAAGGTAGTCTACCGTCGTCACACCAACTTCGCCATGGAGTCCATTGAGAACCCTTTCAACGGTTCCCCTGGCTTCGGCAAGCGTGTAACCTGCACTATCCAGCGTAACGGTGATTTGATCCACCGTATCTACCTCCAGGCCAGTCTCCCCAAGGTTACCCTCTTGGCTTCTGACGGCTCTGGTGCTCAGTTCCGCTGGCTCAACTGGGTTGGCCACAACCTCGTTAAGTCTGTTGAGCTTGAAATCGGCGGTCAGCGCATCGACAAGCACTACGGCCAGTGGCTCCACATCTGGAATGAGCTCACCCAGGAGCCTGGTAAGCAGGCCGGTTACGCCAAGATGGTAGGTAACATCCCCCAGCTCACCAACTTGCTCGTTCAGGGTGGTGAGGGTTGCGACGATGACTGCGCTGGCGGTGAGCCCAACTCTTCTGCCGAGGTCCTCAACTGCGCCCCTGAGTACACTCTCTACATCCCCCTCCAGTTCTGGTTCTGCCGCAATCCTGGTCTTGCTCTCCCCTTGATCGCCCTCCAGTACCACG
>JACCDT011695624.1_pt1 | contig 51114 bp, 64 predicted proteins | sample 7446291 | NCBI WGS metagenome assembly JACCDT01 (sample SAMN15323446, study PRJNA562643) | freshwater metagenome | isolation source: river surface water | place: USA:Blue River Watershed | collected 2017-08-17
AGATCACGATCAAGTACAAGGACCCCGACGACCTCGAAGCGGCGATCAAGGAGCGCGTCAAGCGCCTGCTGAATGCCGACGTCGTGGACGTTACTCCCATCGGCCTCAACCTCGACGAAGAGCTTGGGGTGGCCAGCCAGCCTGAAGAGGCTGAGTTCACCGAGGTTGCAGAGGAAGAGACCGAAGCGGAGCCGGAGGCTGGCGATGAGTAAGCCTGACCTCAAGGTCGTGGGCGAGATCAAGCCGCCCGAGTACAAAGACCCGGTAAAGATGCCGCGCAATCTGGCCGACGACATTGAGAACGGTGACTTCGGCACGGTGCATACCATCGCCATCGCTACCTTCGGTGATGACGGCCTACAGGTCTTTGGTGGTGGAGACGACAGCGTTGGGCCGACCGTCGCTATGGTGTTCCAAGCAGCGTCAATGAAGATGTGCCAGTCGCTCGTGGACTTCGAGAGCATCCTCTGATGGCCTCGGTGCTCGACAACATCAGTCTCAAAGACATTCCGACCATCCTGCCTGCGCTGTCGCTGGCCGAGCAGGAGCAGCTACTGGCGGAGCTTGAGAAGCTCGACCAGTTGAAGCGACAGAAGTTGGCTCAGCAACGGTTCATGAAGTTCGTGGAGACCGTCTGGCCGACATTCATCGGAGGACGCCATCATGCAATTATGGCTGATGCGTTTGAACGAGTGGCACGGGGGGAGCTTAAGCGCCTCATCATTAACATGCCTCCTCGTCATACTAAATCTGAGTTTGCCAGTTATCTTCTTCCTGCTTGGTTCCTAGGCCAGTACCCCCACAAGAAGATCATCCAGTGTTCGCACACCGCTGAACTGGCAGTGGGCTTCGGTCGTAAGGTGCGTAACCTCGTCGATACCGAGACCTACCACGAGATTTTCCCTGATCTCAGCCTGTCCTCGGACAGCAAGGCGGCAGGGCGGTGGAACACCTCCAAGGGCGGCGACTACTTCGCTATCGGTATCGGTGGTGCGGTGACGGGTAAGGGGGCTGACGTCCTCATCATCGACGACCCTCACTCGGAGCAGGAAGCGGCGCTGGCCGAAATTAACCCGGACATCTACGACAAGACGTACGAGTGGTACACCTCGGGGCCGCGTCAGCGTCTCCAGCCGGGCGGTGCCATCGTCATCGTTATGACGCGGTGGTCGAAGCGGGACCTCACGGGGCAAGTCCTGAAAGCGTCTGCACAGCGCGGCGGTGACGAGTGGGAAGTGATCGAGTTCCCAGCGATCCTCCCGTCCGGGAACCCTCTGTGGCCAGAGTTCTGGTCGCTGAAGGAGCTTGCCGCGCTGAAGGAAGAACTGCCCAACTCCAAGTGGCAGGCCCAGTATCAGCAGGCTCCGACCTCCGACACGGCTGCTATCGTCAAGCGCGAGTGGTGGCAGATATGGGAGAAGGACAGCCCACCGCACTGCGACTTCCTGCTGCAGTCGTGGGATACGGCCTTCGAGAAGACCCAGCGTGCGGACTATTCGGCGTGTACCACGTGGGGTGTGTTCTACCACCCTGACGACAACGGCATTGACCAAGCCAATATCATCCTCCTGAATGCGTTCCGGGACCGCATGGAGTTCCCGACACTGAAGCGCACGGCCATCGAGGAGTACAGGGATTGGGAGCCGGACAGCGTGATAATCGAGAAGAAGGCTTCCGGTGCGCCTTTGATCTACGAGATGCGCGCTATGGGCATCCCGGTGCAGGAGTTCACCCCGTCGAGGGGCAACGACAAGATCAGCCGTTTGAACGCTGTGAGCGACTTGTTTGCCTCTGGTCGGGTCTGGGCACCTGCTACTCACTGGGCCGAAGAAGTGATTGATGAAGTGGCTTCATTCCCCGGCGGGGAGCATGACGACTACGTGGACAGCGTGAGCCTTGCGCTCATGCGCTTCCGTAAAGGTGGTTATGTGACTACTGCGCTAGACGCAGAAGACGAAATCCAGTATTTCAAGTCCAACCGCAACCGGGGGTACTACTAAATGGTTAAGGCACTCTATCCCATCGGCAAGACCCAGTGGGCCAAGTGGAACGACGATCAGCGCACCGCCTTCAACGAGGCCCGTGAAGCTGGCGTTCCGTACAACGACGCAATTCAGGCCGCAAATCAGACGCAGGCTACCAAGAAGAAGGGCTTCTTCGACAAGATCGTTGATGCTGTTGAGGACGTCGTAGAGGTGGCCGAGACGGTCACTGACGTCGCCGCAGCCGTCACTCCGGTCGCTGCTGTCGCCAAGACGGTCGTCAAGGCCGTGGCCAAGGATAAGAAGGGCAAGTAAATGGCAATCGACAAGGCTCTGAACCCGGCCCCTCAGGGCCTCGTCGGTGCAGATGGCATGGGCATGGACATGCCCGACATTGAGGTCGAGATCGCTGACGAGGAAGAGGGTCTACTCCCCGACGGCAGCTTGGTCATCGAGCTTGAGGCGGGCAGCAGTGACGACCGCGACCCTGAGTTCGATGAGAACTTGGCCGAAATCCTCGACGAGAGCCAACTTACCCAGCTTGTGGGTGATCTGATCGGTGAGTTCGAGGACGACGTTAACAGCCGCAGCGACTGGATACAGACTTACGTCGATGGTCTCGAACTGCTGGGGATGAAGGTCGAGGACCGCACCGAGCCGTGGCCGGGCGCTTGCGGCGTCTACCACCCGATGCTGTCGGAAGCCCTCGTCAAGTTCCAAGCCGAGACCATGATGGAGACCTTCCCGGCACAGGGGCCGGTGAAGACCCAGATTATCGGTCGTGAGACGCCGGAGAAGCGCGATGCCGCTGCCCGCGTCAAGGACGACATGAACTACCAGCTTACCGAGCGGATGGTCGAGTACCGTCCCGAGCATGAGCGCATGCTGTGGGGCCTCGGTCTGGCCGGTAACGCGTTCAAGAAGGTCTACTATGACCCGGCGCTTGAACGTCAGGTTTCGATGTACATCCCAGCAGAGGATGTCGTCGTCCCCTATGGCGCGTCCAGTTTGGAAGTCGCTGGGCGCGTCACTCATGTCATGCGGAAGACCGAGAACGAACTGAAGAAGCTGCAGGCTTCTGGGTTCTACCTCGACGTCGATCTGGGTGATCCTACCGACACCTTTGATGAGATCGAGAAGGCCATCGCTGAGAAGATGGGCTTCCGGGCTGACGCCGACGACCGGTACAAGCTGCTTGAGATGCACGTTGATCTGGTGATCGACGACGATCAGTACCGCGACAAGGAAGACGCTGACATCGCGCTGCCCTACGTGGTGACCATCGAGAAGGCCACGCAGACGGTCCTGTCGATCCGGCGCAACTGGAACCCGGAAGACCCGAAGAAGGCGAAGCGCAACCACTTCGTACACTACTCGTACGTCCCCGGCTTCGGCTTCTACGCCTTCGGCCTGATCCACCTGATCGGTGCCTTCGCCAAGTCGGGCACCAGCCTGATCCGCCAGCTTGTCGATGCGGGCACGCTGTCGAACCTGCCGGGTGGCTTCAAGACCAAGGGCCTCCGGGTCAAGGGCGATGACACCCCCATCGCTCCGGCTGAATGGCGCGACGTCGATGTGGCGTCGGGCACGATGCGCGACAACATCATGCCGCTCCCCTACAAGGAGCCGAGCCAAGTCCTCTATTCGCTGCTGAACACCATCGTCGAGGAAGGGCGTCGGTTCGCCTCGGCTGCGGATATGAAGATCAGCGACATGTCGGCGCAGGCTCCGGTTGGGACCACGCTGGCTATCCTTGAGCGCACGCTGAAGGTGATGTCGGCTGTGCAGGCCCGCGTCCACTACGCGATGAAGCAGGAGTTCAAGCTCCTGAAGGCCATCATCCGCGATTATACCCCGGATGAGTACAGCTACGAGCCGACCGAGGGTACGGCCAAGGCCAAGAAGTCCGACTACGACAGCGTGGACGTCATCCCGGTGTCGGACCCGAATGCGGCTACCATGTCGCAGAAGATCGTGCAGTACCAAGCCGTGATGCAGTTGGCGCAGGGTGCGCCGCAGCTTTACGACCTACCGTACCTGCACCGCCAGATGCTCGAAGTCCTCGGCATCAAGAACGCCGCCAAGCTCGTCCCGATGAAGGACGACGACAGCATGAAGCCGCGTGATCCGATTTCGGAGAACATGGACATCATCAACGGCAAGCCCGTGAAGGCGTTCATCTACCAAGATCATCAGGCCCACATTGCCGTGCACACCTCGGCTATGCAGGACCCGAAGATTGCCCAGCTTATGGGCCAGAACCCGAATGCACAGGCCATGATGGCGGCGATGAACGCCCACATCGCGGAACACCTCGCGTTCGAGTACCGCAAGCAGATCGAGGAGCAGGCTGGCGTCCCGCTGCCCGCCCCGAACACCGATATGGACGAGCAGACCGAGCTTGCTATCTCGCGTCTGGCTGCAGCCGCAGCACAGCAGCTTCTCCAGAAGAACCAAGCCGAAGCTCAACAGCAGCAGAACCAGCAGCTTCAGCAGGACCCGATGGTCCAGATGCAGCAGCAGGAACTGGCTCTGAAGCAAAAGGAACTGGAACTTAAGGAAAAGAAGTTTCAGGTCGAAGCTGCCGAAAAGAACGACCGCATCGAACTCGAACAGCAGCGGATCGCCGCTCAGAAGGAAATCGCTGGCCTCCAAGTTGGGGCCAAGATTGCAACGGACCGGGCCAACCTGTCCGCCAAGCAGCAAGAGGCTGGGCTTCGGCTCGGCGTCGAAATCGCCCGCGAGCAAATGTCGCAGGCGCAACCGGAAACCCCTGTTTCCCCACCGCAACGTCCTGAGGAGCGTGAATGAGTAGTGACCTCCTGAAATATTTGTCGAACAAAATCGACGAAGACCTCAAGGTAATCGAGGGCGACCTCGCCTTGGGGACAGCCAAGGACCACGGCGAATATAAGTTCGCCTGTGGCCGCTACCGTGGTTTGCTGATGGCCAAGAACCATCTGATTGAAACCGCGCAAAAGATGGAAAACGACGATGACTGAGATTATTGGCGCGGCCAAACCCGCGCTCGTGGACCTCGATGGCAAGCCCATCGTGGCGAAGGATAAAGAACCCGAAGTCCCCATTGAAGAGCGCGCCAAGCTCCTCCCCGACCCGTCTGGCTATCGCATCCTGTGCGGTATCCCGGAGATGGAAGAGAAGACTGCTGGCGGCATCTTCAAGGCTGATGAGACCCTGAAGTATGAAGAACTGACCACTCCGGTCCTCTTCGTCATCAAGATCGGTCCGGACGCCTATAAGGACGAGAAGCGGTTCCCCAGCGGCCCGTGGTGCAAGGAGGGTGACTTCATCCTCACTCGCCCCCACGCCGGTAGCCGGGTGAAAATCCACGGGCGTGAGTTCCGTATCATTAACGACGATAGCGTCGAGGCCGTGGTGGAAGACCCGCGCGGCATTTCCAAGGTCTAAGGGAGGTTACGATGGCAACTAAGCCGAACGACGACTTCGATTTCGAAATCGAAGACGAAGGTGAGATCGTTGAAGCCAACGATTTGCCGGAAATCGACGTAGAGGACGACACTCCGCCTGAGGATCGTGGCCGTGAGCCGCTACCCAAGGAGATCGTCGAGGAACTCGAAAACGATGAGCTTGGGGACTACTCCGAGAAGGTCAAAATCCGTCTGAAGCAGATGAAGAAGGTCTGGCACGACGAGCGGCGCGAAAAAGAGCGCCTGATGCGTGAACAGAACGAAGCTCTGGCCGCTGCCCAGCGGTACCGGCAGGAAGCCGAACAGCTTCGTCAGACGCTGGCGCAGGGCGAGCAGGCACTGGTCGGCTCCGTCAAGCAGAACGCTGAGATGGAACTGGCCGAAGCGCGCCGGGCCTACCGTGACGCCTATGAGGCGGGCGATACCGAGAAGGTGCTTGAGGCACAGGAGAAGCTGTCGGAGGCTCAATACAAGCTCCGTCAGGCTGAAATGTATCGTCCTACTTTACAAGGTGCAACGACTGAGGTAGAAACTCCTGTACAGCCTGTGGCTATTCCGCAGCCGGATGCCAAAACTGTTGCGTGGCAAGAGCGCAATACGTGGTGGGGGACGGACCCGGAGATGACGGCCTCGGCTCTCGGGCTTCACCAGAAGCTTGAACGCGAACGTGGCCCGCAGTTTGTGGGTTCCGACGAATATTGGAGCGCCATCGACACGACGATGCGCCGCCGCTTCCCCGAGTACTTCGGAGAAGACCAAGCGACCACCAAAGCCAGTCGCACAGAGACAAAGCCCGCCAACGTCGTCGCACCAGCTTCTCGTAGCACATCCCCCAAAAAGATCGTGCTGACCAAGTCTCAGGTCGCAATCGCGAAGAAACTGGGTCTGACCCCCGAGCAGTATGCTCGTGAACTGAAGAAGATGGAGCGTTAACAATGGCAGAAACTCGTCTCGCCCGTGAACTGGATAGCCGTGTAGAAGCGGAACGCCCGAAGGTTTGGCAACCAGCGTCAACGCTGCCCGAACCCGACAAGCAGCCCGGCTACGCATATCGGTGGGTTCGTGTCACCACGATGGGGCAGTCCGATCCCCGCAACGTCTCGGCCAAACTCCGGGAAGGTTGGGAGCCGGTCCGTATCGAAGAACAGCCGAAGTTTCGGATGCTCGTCGATCCCGACAGCCGGTTCAAGGACAACATCGAAGTCGCAGGACTGTTGCTGTGCAAGGCTCCTGAGGAACTGATGAAGCAGCGTAAGCAATACTTCGCCGCCAAAAATCAGTCCCAGATGGAGAGCGTGGACAACAACTTCATGCGCGAAAGCGACGCCCGTATGCCTCTCTTCCGTGAGAAGAAGTCATCGACGTCATTCGGCAAAGGCAGGTAAGCTAGGAGCTTAACATGGCATATCCTACTGTTTCGGCCCCCTACGGGCTTCTTCCGATCAACCTGATCGGCGGTCAGGTATTTGCTGGTTCCACGCGTCTGATCCCGATTGCTGCCAACTACGCGACTGCACTGTTCTACGGTGACGTTGTGAAGCTGGCCAGCGACGGCACGCTGACGAAGGACACCGGCACTTCGACCGCTACCCCGGTTGGTGTATTCCTCGGTTGCACCTACACCGACCCGGTGTACGGTAAGACCTTCCGCCAGTCGTACCCCGGCAACGTGAACGTGTCTGACATTCAGGCCTACGTTCTCGACGACCCGGATGCGCTGTTCAAGGTGGCCGTCGTTTCGTCGGGCACCACCATCGGCTACGTCAACCGCACTGCGGTTGGTAACAACTCGTCGCTGGTCCAGAACGCTGGTAACACGATCACTGGCAACTCGGCTGTTGCAATCAGCGCCACCACGGCGACGACCAACACCCTGCCGGTCCGCATCATCGACGTCGTGCCCGAAACCGCTCAGGCTGGTAACCCCGGTAACTACACCGAGGTCATCATCAAGTGGAACCAAGGCATGCACCAGTATCTCAACCCGACTGGCGTCTAAGGAGACTGAACAATGGCAATTTCACGCGCACAACTCCTCAAGGAGCTTCTGCCCGGACTGAACGCCCTGTTCGGTCTTGAGTACGCCCGCTACGGTGAAGAGCACAAGGAAATCTTCGAAACGGAGACTTCTGAGCGTTCGTTCGAAGAAGAAACCAAGCTGTCGGGCTTCTCGGCTGCTCCGGTTAAGAACGAAGGCAGTGCCATCGCGTACGACAATGGTCAGGAAGTCTTCACGGCTCGCTACAACCATGAGACGATTGCCCTCGGGTTCTCGCTCACGGAAGAAGCCATCGAAGATAACCTGTACGACAGCCTGTCGTCGCGTTACACCAAGGCTCTGGCCCGTGCCATGGCCTACACCAAGCAGACCAAGGCTGCTGCGGTCCTGAACAACGGCTTCGACACCGATTACCCCGGTGGCGACGGTCAGCCGCTGTTCTCGGCTTCGCACCCGCTGGTCTCGGGTGGCGTCAACTCGAACGTCCCCAGCACCCCGGCTGACCTGAACGAAACGTCGCTTGAAGCGGCTGTCATTCAGATCGCTGGCTGGACCGACGAACGTGGGCTGCTGATCGCAGCCAAGCCGCGCAAGCTGGTTGTTCCGCCTAGCCTGATGTTCGTTGCTACCCGCCTGCTCGAAACCGAGCTGCGCGTCAGCACCGCTGACAACGACATCAACGCTCTGAAGTCGAACGGCTCGATCCCGGAAGGCTACACCGTCAACCACTTCCTGACCGACACGGACGCGTGGTTCCTGACCACCGATGTGCCGAACGGTCTGAAGCACTTCGTTCGTACGCCGATGGCTACGTCGATGGACGGTGACTTCGACACCGGTAACGTCCGTTACAAGGCTCGTGAGCGTTACAGCTTCGGCTGGTCCGACCCGCTCGGTATGTACGGTTCCGAAGGCGCTGCCTAAGGAAACAGGGGGGAGGGGGAGAGCTTCGGTTCTCCCCCTTTTCTTATGCTCCTAATGTGGCATATACAACATCAATAGGGGTAGTTCATGCCATATAAAGTTGACGTTTGTGGTATATACAAGCTCGTAAACCGGACTACGGGTCAGTGTTACGTGGGACAGTCCCAGCGGGCGCAAAAGCGAATAAAAGAGCATTTCCGCCTCTTACGGCACGGTAAACATCCCAATTCTCACCTACAGAATGCGTACAACAAGTACGGGTCAGATAACTTCTATGGGGCTATCGAGATTGAGTGCGAAGACCCGGACCAGTTGGATGCCCTCGAAGAAGCGTTTTTGACTGGCGAAGCGTGGTTTGAGGAGGCGACTGTCTATAATATTGCGGATTTTGCCAAAGCTCCGATGAGGGGGAAGACACATAGTCAAGAGGTGCGGGAGCGTATCCGGCTCGGACGTAGGGCCAGTACTTTTAACTACCAAAGCCCCGAATACCGAGCCACACTATCTCGGGCGCAAGTGGCTCGCTTTCATGCGGACCCGAAGTTTATTGACAGGTTACGGTATATATTAGATCACCCCCACTTGTCTTATGCCGAGCGTGCTAGGTGTATAGGGTCTAACACGAGCGGCGTCCGCAAACTGGCCCTAAAGTACGCACACCTAAAAGGAACACTATAATGGCTCAAACCCGCTTCTCTGGCCCGGTCGTCTCTGACAACGGCTTTGTCGGTGATGTTACCGGTACCGTTACTGGTCTCGTGACCCTGCCGACCTACACCGTCGCTGGTGTCCCGGCTGCTGCGTCGAACGCTCGCGCTCTGATCTACGTCTCGAACGGCGCTGCCGGTAGCCCGGTTGTGGCTTTTTCGGATGGTACGAACTGGCTCCGTTGCGACACGCTGGCTGCTATCAGCGCCTCGTAATAGCCAAATAGGAGGGCCTTCCTATGGCTATGCAAACTGACGTCAAGGTAACGAAGCCTTTGGCTTCGACCGGCGTGTTCAAAACCCAGAGCGACGCTGACTGCACCTTCCGGACCCGCATTAAGGGCATCTATGTCCAGAACGGAGCCTTGGCAGGTTCAGTGGTTGTGACTGATGGGCAAGGCGGCAACGTGTTGTTCACGCTCAATACTGCCACCGCTGCCGACACAGGTGATTTCTATATCCCGGTGCCCGATCAGGGCATTCTCGCGGATAACGGCCTGTACGGAACGGTGACCAACGCTGCTTCGATCACCATCTTCTACGGCTAGGAGGTGCCTTATGGCACGCAGGAAGACGCGTCGTTTTGCCCGTGGGGGTGAAATGGATGTTGCTGACGAAATCGTCGTTAAGGGCAAGCGTGCCCCTAGCGTGATGGAAGAGCTTTCCACCTTCAATCTGAGCCGCATCGGCGGTTCCGGCGGTCTGGGTGGTGGCCTCGGTTCAGGTATGGCTGGTATGGGTGGTAGCGGTATGGGCCAGCGAATGGCTCCCCTAGGCGCTGCTCCGATGCCCGCGTCAAACCGTATGGCAATAGCCCCCGCAGTCGTGCGCCAGCCCTCATCGTCGCTCGGCAACCTCATGGGTGACAAGGGTGCCAAGGGCTACGGAGCCAAGGGCAGCTTCCGCTTCAAAGATGGCGGCGCGGTCAAGAAGAAGACCAAGGGTGGTTCCACTGCCTCCAAGCGCGCCGATGGCTGCGCTACCAAGGGCAAGACCAAGGGGCGGTTCGTCTGATGGCCAAGTCCCCCGCATGGACCCGTAAGGAGGGTAAGAACCCTAAGGGCGGCTTGAACGCCAAAGGTCGCGCCTCGGCTAAGAAGCAGGGGATGAACCTGAAGCCCCCCGCACCGAACCCCAAAACCAAGAAGGACGCTGCTCGCCGCAAGTCGTTCTGTTCGCGGATGAAGGGGATGAAGTCGAAGCTCACCTCATCGAAGACCGCGAATGATCCTAATAGCCGCATCAACAAGTCTCTCCGGGCATGGAACTGCTGACATGGAGATGATGCTCTGGAACGCCATTCTGACTGCGGTGCTTGCCGTTATGGGCTTCCTCCTAAAGGGGAAGATCGACGAACTGGAGCGTCTTGGCATCCTGCTGAACAAGACCCGTGAAGAGATCGCCCGTGAGCACGTGACCCGTGCAGAGGTCACTCTGATGGTCGATAAGCTGGGTGAACGGATCGACCGGGCCGTAGATCGGCTTGAGGTCAAATTGGATGAGATAAGGAAGGGCTAAGCCATGAAAAAGTACAAGGACGCTGGTCCGGTAGTCGAAGCAAAGCGCAAGCCCATTGACATGCGCCGTGCAGTCCTCGGCAGCGATAAGGATATCGTGGATCGCGGTAACCGCACCCCGTATGAACCCATTCCCAAGACTGGCCCGGACAAGCCGAAGCAGAAACTCGGTCGTCTTGGCAAGATGGGCTACAAGGAAGGTGGTAAGGTCATGAAGAAGGCAGATAAGGCTGGTCGCGCTCTCGTTAAGAAGTCGGCTGATACGATGGGTCGCGCCATGATGAAGAAGGCCAAGGGTGGCTCGTGCTACGCCGCTGGTGGCCTTGTCGCTGGCCACAAGTCGGCTGACGGCATCGCCAAGAAGGGTAAGACCAAAGGGAAGATGTGCTAATGCGCGCCTCCCGTGGTATGGGCGATATTAAGCCGTCCAAGATGCCCGGCAAAAAGATCATCAAGCGGAAGGACAAGCCGCAGGATGTAGAGATGTACGCCAAGGGCGGTAAGCTCGATATCTCGAAGGCCATCAAGAAGCCCGGTGCACTCCGGGCTTCCCTTGGCGCTAAGAAGGGCGAACCGATCCCGGCCAAGAAGCTGGCCAAGGCCGCTAAGGCCCCCGGCAAGCTGGGACAGCGTGCTCGCTTTGCCCAACTGCTGAAGGGCTTCAAAAAGGGGAAGTAAGGTGGCGCGGACGGACGAGGGCAAGTGGAAGCGCATTGTTGCGGCTGTGAAGGCCAGCGACAAAGGCGGTAAGCCCGGCCAGTGGTCCGCCCGCAAAGCCCAGCTTGCGACCCAGCGATACAAGAAGTCTGGGGGCGGTTATTCCGGCCCCAAGACCAAAGCTCAGCAGTCGCTCTCGAAGTGGACCAAGGAGGACTGGGGTACCAAGTCTGGTAAGCCCTCGACCCAAGGCCCTAAGGCGACCGGCGAACGCTACCTCCCGAAGAAAGCGCGACAGGCTTTGAGTTCTAGCGAATACGCTGCTACAACCAAGGCCAAGCGTGAAGGCATGGCCAAGGGCAAGCAGTTCGTTAAGCAACCCAAGACCATCGCCAAAAAGACGGCGAGATTTAGATGACCACGAGCGGCACCACTGACTTTAACCTGAACCTCAACGAACTCGTCGAAGAGGCGTTTGAGCGTTGCGGTGCAGAGGTGCGTAGTGGCTATGATCTGCGCACTGCCCGGCGGAGCCTGAACCTTCTCACGATTGAGTGGGCCAACCGAGGCATCAACCTGTGGACCGTGGAGCAGGGGAGTATCCCGTTGGTGCAGGGACAGATCACCTACGATCTACCTGCGGATACCATTGACCTGCTCGACCACGTGATCCGCACCCAGTCCGGGCAGGCGCAGACGGATATCAACATTAGTCGTATTTCGGTCGATACCTACTCGACGATCCCGAACAAGAACGCTCAGGGTCGTCCTATTCAGGTGTGGATCAACCGCCAATCTGGTGCGGATTATCCGGTGACTGGGGTCTCCTACCCCCAGATCAACGTGTGGCCCGCACCAGAGCAGAGCAACTACTACACCTTTGTCTACTGGCGGCTGCGCCGTATTCAGGATGCTGGCCGTGGCGTTACGACGCAGGATATCCCGTTCCGCTTCCTCCCTGTTCTGGTGGCTGGTCTGGCATATCACCTATCCATGAAAATCCCCGGTGCGATGGAGCGCACCCCCGCGCTTAAGGCGATGTACGAAGAACTCTGGACGCAGGCGTCGGACGAGGACCGTGAGAAGGCTCCTCTCCGCATCGCGCCGCGACAGATGTTCTATTAAGGAGGCGCGATGCCCAATCGGTATGCCTCAGGCAAATGGGCGATTTCGCAGTGTGACCGCTGCGGCTTCCGCTACAAGCTCAAGCAGCTTCGGCGTCTCGTCATCAAGACGAAGAACGTCAACATTCTCGTCTGCCCCTCCTGCTGGGAGCCGGACCAGCCGCAGCTTCAACTGGGCATGTACCCCGTTGATGACCCGCAGGCACTCCGTAACCCGCGTCCTGACACGACCTACTACCAAGCAGGTCTGACCGGTCTTCAGGAAGAGACGCAGGGTGAAGTGCCCAACGACAACGTGCTCGCTTTCGGTGGACCATCCGGTGGTAGCCGCGTCATCCAATGGGGTTGGAACCCAGTCGGTCTCAACAATCCTTTGGGTTTATCTGGGCTTCCAAATACGCTAATAGGGACTGGTGAAGTAGGCACTGTAACTGTGCAGACGGAGGAATGACGATGGCTAAGGACGATATCAAGCAGGACAAGAAGATGGTGGCTTCTGCCGTGCATAAGCATGAGAAGAAGATGCACCCCGGTAAGCCGCTGACCAAACTGGCCAAGGGCGGCAAGACCAATGCCCAGATGAAGGCAATGGGTCGTAATCTGGCCAAGGTCGCCAACCAGAAGAAGTCGGTGCGCGCCGTGCCGAAGAAGGGCATCTGACATGCAGACCTACCGTAAGCCGAAGCCGTACACTGCCCCGATGGGCAACAACGGCTACCCGAACAAGGTCGCCAATACCCAGACCCAGAAGACCCGTGGTACGGGTGCTGCTGAGCGTGGGGACAAGCACAGCAAGAAGATGGGCTGATGAACTACGATGAACTGTTCAAAACGGTAAAGGGGTACGTCGAAAACGACTTCCCCGACACCTCGTGGACCGATGAAGCGGGCACGGGGAGCGTCACTCTGACGTCTACTGAACAGATCAACACGTTCATTCAGGAAGCTGAGCAGCGCATCTTTAACACGGTCCAGCTTCTGGACCTGCGGAAGAACGTCACTGGCAACTGCACTGCGGGGAACAAGTACCTGTCGGTCCCTTCGGACTGGTTGGCCAACTTCTCACTGGCGGTGATCGACGACGATGGGAACTACGAGTACCTGCTGAACAAGGATGTGAGCTTCATCCGGCAGTCGTACCCTAACCCCAACGACACCGGCCTGCCCTACTGCTACGCCTACTTCGACGAGAACTCGTACATCCTCGGCCCGACCCCGGACCAGAACTACGAGGTCGAACTCCACTACTTCTACTACCCGCCGTCCATCGTCGAGGCGGGTACGTCGTGGCTGGGCGAGAACTTCGATAGCGCGCTGCTCTATGGCACCCTGCTGGAAGCCTACACATTCATGAAGGGCGAGGCCGACGTTATTGCTGAGTACCAGAAGCGGTACGACGAGGCGATGGGCATGCTCAAGCAGCTTGGCGAAGGCAAGAACAGGCAGGATATGTATCGCAGCGGCCAAGTCCGCTACCCGGTGAGGTAAGCCATGTTCGACGCATCAGGAGCACTCGGTATCGTCGAAGTTCAGACCACGGATGGTCGCGGCTTCACGCCCGAAGAAATCGCGGAACGCGCTCTCGACAAGATCATCTACGTCGGGAGCAATGCCCATCCGGCTATTCGCGAGCAGGCAGAAGCCTTCAAGGACCACATCCGGGCCGTGCTGGTTTTCTACCTTCACGAAGCAGTGCGCTCTGACCGAGTTACCCTGTCCAACAAACTGCGGGAGGCCGGGTTTCCGGAGATGATCCCGATCCTCGACCTATAAGGAGGTCCCTATGGCAATTACCCAAGCAATGTGCACCAGCTTCAAGGGGGAAATCCTCCTCGCTGTGCACGACTTCCGTCCGACCGGTGGCGACACCTTTAAGCTGGCCCTATACACCTCGTCGGCCTCGCTGGATGCCAGCACGACTGCCTACACCGCAACTGGTGAAGTCTCGTCGTCGGGCACCAACTACACGGCTGGTGGCGGTACGCTGACCAACCTTGGTGTCAGCACCTCGGGCACGACTGGGTTCACCGACTTCTCGGACCTGACCTTCCCGAACGCGACCATCACGGCTCGCGGCGCGTTGATCTACAACACCACGCCGTCGGCCAACGATAATGCTGGTTCGCCATTGACCAACCCGGCTGTCGCTGTGCTGGACTTTGGTTCGGACAAGACCTCGACGAATGGTGACTTCACCATCATTTTCCCGACCCCGGCTGCTTCGACTGCCATCATTAGGATCGCCTAATGGCCCTCGTTCTCGCTGATCGCGTCCGCGACACCACGACCACTACTGGTACGGGCACGGTCACGCTCAGCGGGACGGCCCCGACTGGTTACCAGAACTTCTCGGTCATCGGGAACGGCAACACCTGCTACTACACCATCAACGGTGGGTCTGAGTGGGAAGTCGGGATCGGTACCTATTCCTCGACTGGCCCCACACTGGCCCGTACGACCGTGCTGTCTTCAAGCAACTCCGGTTCGCTGGTCAACTTCTCGGCTGGCACCAAGGACGTCTTTGTCACCTATCCGGCTGAGAAGTCGGTGTACCAAGACGCAGATGGTGACGTAGGGATCGGCACTAATGATCCGGCTTATCGGCTGGATGTAGCCTCGGCGGATACTACTGTCGGTCTTGGGTATGCTTTCCGTATCCGCGCCAACGCTACCGCAGGGGGCGGTACGATCCAGTTCACGGATAGCGGGGCTACTGCGCAGTGGGGCTTTTTGGCGGTCACCTCTACGGCGGTGACAATTGACGCCACCAATACCAGCGCGATTGCCTTCCGCACGGGCAACGTCGAGCGTGGTCGGTTTGACAGCAATGGTTTCTTCGGAGTTAACGTAACTCCCAGCGCATGGCAGTCGGGTCGTAGTGTCGTGCAGATCGGTGCGGCTGCCGTAGATACTGGAGGTAGCGCGCAGGCTGTGATGTCAGCCAATCGCTATTTCGACGGCTCCAACGACAAGTACATCAACTCGGCTGCGGCGACTGCCTACCAACAGCTTAATGGGACGCATGTTTGGTATCGCGCTGCTTCAGGGACCGCCGGAAATAATATTTCATTCTCGGAAAATGCCCGGATCGACACCAGCGGCAACCTGCTAGTCGGGACCACTACGACGAAAAACCGCCTGACCGTAACGGCGGGGGCTAACACTAATTCGCCTACGCTCGGTTCTGCGGGCGGTATCGCGTACTTCACCAACACGGACGTCGCCTACGGCTTCAACGTCGGCAACAGTGCGGCGGATGGACGGGTTTGGCTTCAAGCCCAGCGTACTGACGGCTCAGCTACGGCCTATAATATCACGCTGAACGAAGCCGGTGGCAACGTAGGTATCGGCACCAACAGTATTAGCTATAAGCTGGAGGTCGGGGGCGACGTCCGCATTGCTGGGGGTGGGGGCGACCTACGCATTCAGTCGGCCACCGGCACGACCTCCACTGGCGGGGATAGCCAGATTTACAACGACGCCAATAACCTGATCTTCACGACCGGCACGACAACTGCTGAGCGGTTTAGGATCGGTTCTGCGGGCCAGTTTGGGCTTAGTGGGGCAAATTATGGGAGCAGCGGGCAGGCGCTGGTGTCTCAGGGTTCTGGCGCGGCTCCGACATGGCTCTCTATGGGTGTCCGGTCCAACGGGCAGAACGTGATCTCGGGCAGCACCACTCTCGGTTCTGCTGACAAGGGGACGAACATCCTCATCGTCACTTCCGGCATCACAATCACGTTCCCTTCAAGCGGATATGCTTCCGGTGAAGGTGTGGCGATCAGTAATATCAGTGGCGGCAACGTGACGCTATCGTTTCCGGGTGGCAGCGATATTGGCGGTACGCTACCCAACAACGGGTCGTTTTTCGCATTTTGTGATGGTGGCGGGTTCTGGCGGCAGTACTGCTACTCAACCAGTCGGCTTTAAGAGGGTATTATGGCAATTACGAACACTTGGGCCATCATCCAGATGGACTGCTACCCTGAGTACGACAACGAGACCGATGTGGTCTTCAACGTCCACTGGACCCTTACCGCCGATGACGGCACGTATCGCGGGATTGTGCGTGGGGTTCAGGCGCTGCCGCTCAACCCGGACGCCCCCTCTCCCTTCACCCCGTTCGCTGATCTGACCGAAGAGCAGGTGCTTGCTTGGACGCTCGAAGCTATGGGTCCTGAAACCGTTGCTGGGTATGTGGCTAACGTGGCCCAGCAGATCGCTGACCAACTTAATCCGCCTGTCACCAATCCACCGCTTCCTTGGGGGTCGTAATGTTTCGTCGGGTCGCACTGACACTTCTGCTGGTACCGTCAATGGCCCTCGGCCAAGCGACGAACTACGTCTACGACACTACCACGAATAGCACGTCCAACAGTACCTCGACGAATACCAACAACAATACCTCGACGAGCACTTCGACGAACACCAACGTCAACCAGAACATCAACTCTGGGACGATGACCAACGTCAACCAGAATACCTCGACGAGTGCCAGCACCTCGACGAACACCAACAATAACTTCAACACTGACGTCTCGACCTCGACGGTCAACAGCACCTCGAATGCGACCACGAACAACACGAACGTCAACCAGAACGTCAACGATAGCCGCTCGACCAGCTACAGTGAGAACGTGTCCCGGCAGGTGATTGACCAGAACCTCAAGTCGCCTCCGCCTTCCGCTATCGCGCCGACCATCATGAGCTACAGCCAAGACCTCTGCACCACTGGCGTGTCAGGCGCGGTCCAGACGCAGGTTATCGGCATCTCTGGCGGCAAGTCCGTGCGCGATCAGAACTGCGAGCGCATCAAGCTCTCCAAGACCCTCTATGACATGGGCATGCGCGTAGCCGCAGTCAGCCTCCTGTGTCAGGACGACCGGGTCTTCCGCTCTATGGAGATGGCGGGCACCCCCTGCCCCTACATGGGCAAGATCGGTGCCGAAGCCACCGCTGCGTGGGAGGAGAACGCCGATGCGCGCCCTGACGCGAAGCGTAGCCGTTAGTCTTCTTCTGGCTACTTCAGTAGCCGCACAGACTTACGAACCGGGCCTCATTCCACCGCAGATCGTGGCGAGCCCCAACACGGCCACGCCGTTGCACCTCGGTGACGACAGCACGGCGCGCATCGACCTTGGCTTCGAGTTCACCTACTGGGGGCAAATCTTCACCAGCGCGTGGGTCTCGTCGAACGGCTTCATCTCCTTCGACACCTCGGCCCACCTGTGCTGCAACGGTGCCCCACTTGAGCAGGCTCCGCGCAATACGATCTACGGTATGTGGACCGACCTTATCAGTGGGGGCAATCCCTACTACCGGCGGGGCCAAGGTTCGATCCTATTCGGCTGGTACGCCACCAACGAGTTCGGGACTGGCAATCAGTACACGTTCGAGATCGGCCTGTTCGACGATGGCAAAATCCAGTTCAACTACGCCAGCCTCGCCCCGCTGACCTACCACTTGGCGACTGCTGGGATCACCGGCCCCGGTCCGGACGACAATATCCTGCTGTTCTACGGGCGCGACCCTTCCGCAATGAGCAACCAGTCCGGTATCTTGTCGTGGTCGGAGCCAGAGGCAACGGTTGACTGCAACGTGACCCCGATGGACCCAAGCTGTCCACCTGAAACGATAGCCCCAGTAGACTTCGTATCCTCCGCGCCGATCATGACGGTCGTTGACGCTGCAACTGCTGATGCCGCAGCCGATACAGCAGAGGCGATTGTTGCCAGTCAGCCCGAGCCTGAGCAGGAGATTGAGGTAACCCCGGAAGCCGAAACCCAGACCGAAAGCGTCAGCATCACCCAGCAGGTCGCGGAGGCTGTGCAGGCTGAACGGCTTACACCCGATCAGGTTCTTGCACTGGCTGCACCCGCGTACGATGGGTTGGCGCTTGGCGGCGGGGGCTTCGTCTCCTTTGCCACTGTGAACGGACTGGCTTCGGGCATGCCCTCATCGGCTGCACCTGCACCGACCGCAACAGTCGAAGCTGCCACATCCGCCGGTTCCCCCACCTCGGCGGCAAATACGTTGGAGGCCCTTAATATGGCTTCGGCTCCCGCCCCGATGGCTACGGCCCAGACCGAACAGGGGCAGAGCGGGAACACGATGGCTGAGGGGCAAGCCGAGACAATCGGCGCGATTGCGGCAGTACCGGGGTTCTCTGCGTATACGCAAGTAGCCCTACAGGACCGACCGGATTTCTACGCGCTGCGTGATATCTATAAGAACCGTCGTCTCAGGGACGCGAACTTCGAGATGTACCGCCTGACCCGCACCAACGCCGACAAGTTGCAGGAGATGATTGATGCCCAGTACCAGCGATGAAAATCAAGACCCGCAGGTCTCGTTCGATGAGGGCGGCTTCAGCTTCAAAATCGGCAACCTGACCAGCGGCAAGATCGCCATCATCTTCGCTGCTGTCTCGACAGTCGTCGGTTCGCTTTGGGCTGGCTTTCAGGTCTACCAACAGTTCCTCACCATGCAGGAAGTCACCGCTGCCTATGTGCCGCCAGACCTCTCCGGTATTGAGCAGCGCATTTCCGTGTTGGATGAGCGCGTCACCAGTGTCGAGCGGCTGACCAAGGGCAACTCTGAGGCGTTGAACTACCTGACCGGCAGCATCTCCAGCAGCGTGACCAGCACCCGTCAGACTGTGGACGCTGTGTCTGGCAGCGTACGTGCAAGTGATGCGATGACTATTCAGACCCAGCGTGCTATACTTGACCAGCTACGCCAGCAGGACTTAGACCAGCAGCGTCGGATCAAAGAGTTGGAGACCCAACTCAACACGCGTATTCAGCAGACGCTGGCCAACCCGCTGGCAGGTAAGGACTGAGAATGGACATGGAAGATAAACTCCTCGTCGCCCGGATCAAAGCCCTCTGGCTCGCTGCCTGTGTGATGGCTTTTGTGATCGTCGCGATCACCTGCGCCATGATCGTGGGCCTCTTCGTGTCGAACGACATTATCGACAATAAGGACGTCTTTGGACTGCTCAGCTACGTCATGACCTCGGTGGTTGGCGCTGTCGCTGGCTCCTACGCCACGCTGATGGGTATGAAGGGTGAACTCGTTCCGCCTCCGCCGGAAGACCGCAACGACCCCGACCCAGAGCCTCAGTTTGAACCGATGAGCGGCCCCGGTTCGGTCGGCCCGACCCTTGTGGGTGCTGGTGGTCTGGGCACGGTGACGACTGCTTCTGAGCCGGTTGATCGCTCGCTGCCTGCCGGGGTCATTTTCCCTGAGCCAGAGCAGGACGATGATGACGACGATGACCTCGCCCCGTGGGAGAAGTACCGCAACGACCTGCGTTATGACGCCAACGGTGATGGCGTCGTCGATGAGAACGATTTCCCCGACTGGAGGAACCCCAACCAATGAGCCTCGTAAACCTTCAGCAGAAGATCGGCGTCACGGCTGACGGGGCTTTTGGCCCCGGCACGCTCAAGGCTGCCGCCCGCTACTACAAGCTGAACAACAACCGCGCTGCCCACTTCTTCGCCCAGACGGCGCATGAGAGCGGTGGCTTCAAGGCGTTCAGCGAGAACCTCAACTATGGCGCGAAGGGCCTCACGGGCATCTTCCGCAAGTACTTCCCAACTGACGCGCTCGCTCGTCAGTATGAGCGTCAGCCGATGAAGATCGCAAACCGAGTGTATGCGAACCGCATGGGCAACGGCGACGAGGCTTCTGGCGATGGCTGGAAGTTCCGTGGGCGTGGCGCTCTCCAACTCACGGGCAAGTCCAACTACCAAGCGTTTGCCGACTACATCAACCGCCCGGATGTCATGGACAACCCGGACCTCGTTGCCGAAGAACTGTGCTTTGAAAGCGCCCTTTGGTTCTTCGACCGCAACAAGCTCTGGTCGATCTGCGATCAGGGCATCAACGATGCTGCCATTGTGCAGCTTACCAAGCGGATCAACGGGGGCACTCATGGCCTCGACGACCGCCGCATGAAGACCAAGAAGTACGCTGCTTGGCTCTAAGGAGGTACCTATGGACCTGAAGAAGACGATTGGTCGCATTGCCAAGGACAAGCTGGTTGGCGCAGCCACCAACAAAATCCTGCCGATGGATAGCGGACAACCTAAGAACGGTTGGAAGGCTAAGGCCGCTGCCCTCCTCGCACTGATCGCCGCTGGCGCAGGCATGCTGTCGCAGTATCTAGGCGGTTAATAACCTGCTAACATGAACCCAACCGAAGGGAGGGAGGCTCACTGATGTTTGGTTTCTCTCCCTTCGCCGGTTCCGCTTTTGCGGACATCCTTGAGACCAACGACGTTGCCGTCGAGGTAACCGGTCTCTCTGCCACTGGCTCAGTCGGCACCGTCGTAACCGACGCAGACGCAATCGTTATTGAAGAGGGCGTCGAGGCCATTGGCTCGGTCGGCACTCTAACCGTCGCCGCTAATGGTAGCGTCACCCTCACTGGCATCGAGGCTGTAGGTTCGGTCGGTACTGTAGCTGTCGCTGCTGCGGCCAATACTACGGTTAGCGGCGTAGAGGCTACCGCTTCGGTTGGCACGGTCGAGACCCAGTCCGACACCAATATCGACGTCACCGGGGTTGAGGCCACCGGTTCGGTCGGCACGCTTGACGCGACCGGCAAAGCTAACATCACGCTTACTGGGGTCGAAGCCACTGGGCAGTTGGGCACCGTAGAGGTCCAGTCGGTCAACAACGTCGATGTCACAGGCGTTGAAGCCACGTGCTCGGTTGGCACGGTCGAGACCAACTGCGAAGCGGTGGTCGTTGAAGACGGCGTTGCCGCATCAGGCGCGGTCGGCACGGTAACTACAACCGGAACTGCAAGCGTCACCCTTACCGGGGTTAACGCCTCCTGCACCCTTGGCGCGATCACAATCGTCACTGGCCAGCGTGTGCAGGTGACCGGGGTTTCGGCTTCCGGCGAGGTCGGTACAGCCACCGTCGTAAGCAGTTCCAATGTTACACTTACTGGTGTACAAGCATCAGGGATTATTAGCCGCGTGCTGGTTTGGGGGGTCATTAACGACAACCAAGACCCAGATTGGCAGCCGGTAGATGACGCGCAGACAGGTAACTGGGCCGCGATTGACGACAGCCAAAGCCCCGGCTGGGCTGCTGTTGACGATGCCCAGACAGGAAATTGGGTTCAAGTGAACGACGGTAACACCGTCACTTGGGTACAGATACCGACGTAAGGGACGGACATGGCAAGTACGTATAGCAACCTCAAAATCCAATTGATGGCCACGGGTGAGAACACCACCACGTGGGGCGACGTTACGAACGTCAATCTGGGCACTGCGATTGAAGAGGCCATCGTTGGTTCGGCTGATGTTGCCTTCTCGAACGCCAACGTCACGCTGACCCTTACCGACACCAACAGCACGCAGGCGGCACGCAACATGCGGCTCAACCTGACGGGCACTGCGACCTCAGGCTACAACCTCGTCGTCCCGGCGATTGAGAAGCCGTACATCATCAACAACGGTACGGACGGCACCATTACCGTCAAGAACGCCACCGGCACTGGGATCGCTGTGCCTGCGGGCAAGACCATGTGGGTATATAACACCGGCACCAACGTGGTGGACGCGGTCACGCACCTCACTTCGCTCACTACTGTCGGGAATGCGTCGGTTGGCGGCACGCTCTCTACCGGAGATAGCCTGACCATTGGCGGGGGCGGCGACCTGCTGATCTCCTCTGCTACTGGCGGTAACAACACTGCGCTCTACAACGACGCGCAGGACCTCTATATCAGCACCAACTTGGCCACGCGGATGTACATCTCGGCCACCGGACTGGTTGGCGTCGGGGCGACTGCTCCAAAGACGCGGCTTCAGGTTACGGCTGGCGGGTTCCTTAACGCTCCAGTCCTCGGTAGCGCTACCGGTGCGCCGTTCTATGTCACTAATTCCGACACCGCTTATGGCCTTCTGGTCGGTATAAACTCGGCAGACGGTCACGCATGGCTCCAGTCTCAACGCACCGATGGCACCGCAACGGCTGCTAATATCTCACTGAATGAAGGTGGGGGCAACGTCGGCGTCGGCATGTCGCCGGGCGTTAAGTTCGATGTCTACGGGCGTGGGCGCTTCATGCAGGACGCCGCTGCTACTACAGGCGCAGTAGTTATCCGCCAGAATGTCGGGGATACGGTCGGCGGTTTCATCCAGTGGGTGAACAATGCCGGTTCTTCCGAAAAGGGTTGGATGGCCGTCGATACCTCCAGCAACATGATCTTTGCACCCAATAGTGCAGAGGCTGTCCGCTTTACTTCGGCGGGCCGTGTCGGGATCGGTACGAACTCCCCTTCGACGGCGCTACAAGTCAATGGGACCGTCACGGCGACTACCTTCTCAGGTGCTGGTACAAGCCTGACCGGCACCGCGTCGGGCCTGACTGTGGGGGCCGCTAGTAGTCTGGTTACCCCTGCCTACTCCATAGTGGAGAGCGGCGGCTACATCTATATCAAGAACGGCTCGACCAATATCTGCCGGATCGACAGTTCGGGTAATGCGGTTTTTGCGGGTAACGTCACTGCTTACGGGAGCATCTAATGGCCCTGCCGACCAGTGGTCCTCTTTCGCTTAGCGACATCCAAGGCGAGTTCGGCGGTAGCAATCCGATCTCGCTGAGCGAATACTATGCGGGCGGTGGGCTGGTTCCTTCTGGTACGTCGGGGACCAACGGTCCGGTGCCGACTAGCGGCACGATCAGCATCTCTAGCTTCTACGGTACCAGCAACGTCCCGGCGCTCTCCGTCACGGCGTCTGATGTAAGCGCGGTTGACAGCGGCTTTGCTGCTTCTGGGATCGTATCCTCTAGCGGTGATAGCCCGGATACTACCCCAAGCGGCGGCACTTCGCCGTATACCTACGCATGGACGCACCTGAGCACCAGTGGGGGCGTAACGCCTACCATTAGCTCTTCGACTGCTCAGAACCCGTTCTGGACTGCTACTGTTGATGCGGGTGACCCCAGTGTTTCGACTTGGCGTGTGACCGTTACCGACAGCGCCGCTCAGACTGCGAGCGACGACATCACCGTAACCCTAACTTGGATTGACATCAGCTAATGGCGTTCATCAAGCTCCAGTTCAAACCGGGTGTCAACCGCGACCAGACCGATTACTCGAACGAGGGCGGCTGGTACGAGTGCGACAAGATCAGGTTCCGTTCCGGCTACCCCGAGAAGATCGGTGGCTGGACTAAGGTTACCCCCAATGCCATCGACGGTGTCTGCCGCCAGATGTGGAACTGGATCACCACCTACGGAGATAACCTGCTCTCACTTGGTACCGACGATAAGGTCTACATCGAGAACGGCGGCTACTTCTACGACATCACACCCTTCGACCCAGTACCGCTTGTTGGGTCGAACACCTTTGCCGTAACCAACGGCTCGACTACCGTGACGGTGACCACGACGACTGCTCTCCCTTCGTGGCTGGAAACCGGCGAGCCGGTATTGGTCGCTGGCTTCGTCTCGGCCCTTGGTGGCATCCCAATCAGCGAACTTAACGGGGTCCGCACGGTCACAGTGACCGGGGCCAATAGCTTCACCTTCACCACGACCACCGCTGCTTCCTCGACCACTTCGGTCAGCGGTTCGGGCTACACGGTGCAGACTGAGATCGAGTCGGGTAACGCCATTGCTATTCAGGGTCTCGGCTGGGGTGCCGGGTCTTGGGGTCGAAACGCTTGGGGTCTCGGCGCGACCGACGGGGGTGTAAACCTTCCGCAGCGTGACTGGTGGTTCGACAACTTCGACAACGACCTTGTCATGAATATCCGCAACGGGCCCGGCTACTGGTGGGTCCGTGGGTCGGTTGATGACCCTTCAACTTCACTGGCGACTCACGCTATCACGTTGGAGGACTTTGCCACCAGCGAGGGGTTCGACCCCAACGCGGTGCCCGCTAAGATTATGCAGTTGCTGGTCTCCCAACAGGATAGGCACCTGCTCGCCTTTGGTGCTGTTCCGTTCGGCTCAACCAGTGAAGTTGATTTCGACCCGCTGCTGATCCGCTGGGCCAGTCAGAACTCTCCGGGTGACTGGACCCCTTCGACGCTCAATACGGCTGGCGACCTACGTGTTTCGCGTGGCTCCAAGATCGTACGGGCTATGCCGGGTCGGCAGGAAATCCTCGTCTGGACTGACACCAACCTCTATACGTTGCAGTTCCTTGGCACGACTGACGTCTTCGGACTTCAGGAGTACGCGGACAACATCTCGATTGCCTCGCCGCGTGCAGTGGCCACCGCTGCCAACATCACCTACTGGATGGGTCAGGACAAGTTCTACGCCTACACGGGCCGCGTGGAAACGTTGCCTTGCACCCTGCGCAACCATGTCTTCCAGAACCTCAACTACGAGCAGTCGGAGCAGATTGTCTGCGGGACCAATGAGCAGTGGAACGAGGTCTGGTGGTTCTACCCAACTGCCGACAGCAACTACAACAACGCCTATGTGGTCTATAACCACCTTGAGCGCATCTGGTACTATGGCACGATTGAGCGGACTGCGTGGCTCGACACCCCGCTACGCCAGTACCCACAGGCATCGAACACCACGATCAACGTCGATGGCAACACCGTCACCACCGAGCCGGGCTACCTCTATAGCCATGAGACTGGTGTCGATGACGACGACCTGCCGATGGACAGCTACATCCAGTCGTCGGACTTCGACCTCGAAGATGGCGACCAGTTCATGCTGACGCGCCGCTTGCTACCAGATATTGGTTTCGAAGGCTCAACCGCTGCGCAGCCTGAGGTGACGTTCCAGATGCGTCCGCGCAACTTCCCCGGTGGTCGGTTCTCGGTTGACCCAGCGGATACCCAGCGGGTCATCGAAAGCTCGATTGGCCGGTATACCGACCAGATTTTTGTCCGTGCCCGCGCACGCCAGATGGCGATCAAGATCAGGTCGGAGAACCTCGGGGTCCAGTGGCAGCTTGGTGCACCGCGCCTTGATGTGCGTCCAGACGGGAAACGCTGATGGCCCTCGACAAGTTCAAGGCGGCACCGCTCCCCAATCCCCCGGCGCAGTACGACCCGCAGTACATGCGGCAGGTTATCCGCGTGTTGGAAAACTACTTCTCCCAGTTGGACAGCAACACCCCCAACCATGCGCAGAAGTACACGGCAGACAGCTTCCAGCTAAATACCGATGCGATCACGACCTCCACCTTAGGTGCGTTTAGCTGGAGTATCACTGACCAGACTGCCAACCTCGGCATGGACTACGGTGTGGTTCAGCAGATCGGGGAGGAGACCTATGCTCGTGTCGGCAACACGACCGGCGTTACGATCCCTAACGGCACTGTGGTGGGATTTGCTGGGGCGACGGCTGATGCACTGCTTGTGGCTCCGTACTTGGCTGATGGTAACAGTCCGTCGCTTTACATCCTTGGGGTGATGACCCACGACCTGCCGGATAGCGGTGAGAGGGGATATTGCACCACTTGGGGTTTTGTCCGTGACCTCGATACGAGCGCATTCAGTCCCGGTGATATCCTTTACGCCAGCCCCACTACGGCGGGGGCCTTCACCAATGTCAAACCCACCGCACCAGATAATGTTATCCCGGTAGCAGCCTGCATCACTTCCAACGCCACTACTGGCGTCATCTTTGTCCGCCCGACAATCCAGCAGATGCAGTATTATGGTGAGTTTACCAAGACCACCGACCAGACCCCTGCGGTCATCAACACTGCTTATGCCGTTACTTTTGACAACACCGAGATCAGCAACGGGGTGGTGATTGGCTCACCGACTTCGCGCCTCGTCGTACCGCAGTCTGGCCTCTACCAATTCGACGCAACCATCCAGCTTAGTAGTGGTAATTCATCGTCGAAGAATGTCTGGGTGTGGATGCGGAAGAACGGTATTGACCTGACAAACTCGGCCCGTCTTGTGACGCTGGACATTAACAATGGGTACGTTCCGATAGCCATATCCGAGACGACCTCTATGGCGGCGAATGATTACGTCGAACTAATGTTCGCTGCCAGCGACACGGCGATTACCCTTGATACGGTGGCCAGCACGGCATTCGCACCTGCCGCTCCTGCGGTCGTAATGTCAGTCACACAAGTTCAACAGTAGGGCTTTGGTTTTGGATAGATTGGCGCTATAAGCGTAGCCACAAGGTAGGAAGTGATCGTGATGGACGTACAGGCGGCTCCGCCCATTATCGCAGATACGGCTGGCGGACGCACTCCGTCGGGTAGTCCACCCGTCCTCGGCCAGCAGGTTCCGGGCATGACCGGCGGTCTTCCTGCGCAGGGTGGTCTCTCCATTCTGGCGCAGCCGATGGCACAGCAGCTTCGCAGCTACGGTCGTGGCGAAGACAGCATGCTGGTCCACATGACCCCACAGGAGGTCAACAGCCTTCAGGGTCTGGCTATGGCCGCTGGCGGTTCGCTGACGATCAACCCCCATACTGGCCTGCCCGAAGCAGGCTGGCTCGGTAAGCTGCTCCCCACGATCCTTGGTGGCGTGCTTGCTGCCACTGGTGTCGGCGCTCCCCTCGCTGCTGGTATTGTCGGCCTCGGCCAGACTGCTCTGACGGGTGACCTCAGCAAGGGTCTCATGGCCGGTCTCGGCGCATTCGGCGGTGCTTCGCTCGCTGGTGCTGCTGGTCTGGGCGGTGCCATCTCGAAGAACGCATTCGGTGTGCTGGGTGACAAGGCTGGCCTCCTTGGTGCGAACATGGGTGCTGGTGCTGCCGCTACTGGCGCAGGTGCTGGTGCTGGTGGAGCAGGTACCGCTGCGGATAATGCGATCACGGTAACTCGCACTGCTGCACAGCAGCAGGCAGCAGCCAACGCTGCCGTAGAAGCCGCCAAGACGGGTGCGCAGCAGGCCGGTAAGACTGGTCTCGCTGGTTTTGCTCAGCGGTTCGGTGACACTGCCAAGGCTGGTCTCCCCGGCGGGATGATCGGTAAGGCTGCTCCGATGCTTGCGGCTACCGGCCTTGTGGGTAGCGTCTCGGATGCGATGGCCCCCACTGGGTATCAGACTTCGACCGGCCAGATGGATAACTCGTTCACCGGCCCCTACCGTGCGCAGGCACGTGAAGCCCAGTTTGCTCCCAACACCGCTGAGCTTCTTAGCTCTTCGAAGGAGCGCGACTACTTCAAGAACGACCAGCCCGAAATCTACAACATGCAGGGTCAGGTTGTGCAGCCGGGTTCGAGCACTGCGCCGGGCACTCCGATTGTGCAGAGCTACCTGCTTCCGACCCCCAAGGGTAAGAAGAAAGAGGGTAGCCCGATGTACGGCTTCCGCACGGTGCCCTACATGGAGCCGGGCTACGCCAAGGGCGGTGAGATCGAACTGGCCGATGGCTCCTTTGTGCTGGACGCGCGCACGGTGTCTGAACTGGGCAACGGCAGCAGCAACGCTGGCAAAGAAGTCCTGCGCAGCATCGGTGGTCGTGCGGTCGAAGGTCCGGGCGATGGCGTGAGCGACAGCATCCCTGCACGGATTGGCCGTAACCAGCCTGCGCGGGTGGCGCGGGATGAGGTGATAGTACCCGCCGAGGCCGTACGTCGGATCGGCAAAGGCAACCCCCAGCGCGGTGCTGACAAGCTCTATGCGCTTATGGATAAGGCCCACAAAGCGCGGAAGAAGGCCAAGCGCGGTCAGGACACCGGGCTGCGTCGGGGTCTCGCCTAATGGAAGTAAGCCTCGTCCCGACTGAAATGGTTGAAGGGCTGTGGCCCCACATTGCCCGCCATGTTGAGCGGGCAGCGGAGTATACCTTTGGTCGGTATGAGCCGGAGGATATCTTCTTTGCCATCGCCAACGGCCAAGCTGATCTGTGGGTGGCTATCGACGACAAGAACGAGATCATCGGTATCACGGTGACCCGGTTCTGGCAGTACCCCCGCAAGAAGTGCCTCGATATGGTGTTCATTGCTGGGGACGAAGGTTTTAGTTGGAAGGACCCTATGCTGGAGATGCTTCAGCGGTGGGCTTCTGATAATGGCTGCGAAGCTATCGAGAGTTCTGGACGTCCGGGCTTTTCCCGTGCATTCCGGGATGATGGCTACAAGCTACTGTGGCAGGTGTATGAGTTGCCCGTGACGCCGACGGGTCTTGGAGGTCAGGATGGCTAAGGGTGGTGAACAGGTAACGCGGTCGGAGGTCACTCAGTCGAACCTCCCTGAGTATGCACGCCCCTACTATGAGGGCATGCTCCAGCGCGCCAACTCGCTGCTGACGCAGGGCTACACCCCCTATGGGCAGGAGCGGATCGCTGGCTTTACTCCGGAGCAGCAGCAGGTCCAGCAGAATATCCTCGGGATGCAGACGCCGGGCGAGTTTGGGCAAGCTGCTGGTCTCGCCGGTCTCGCTGGCCAGCGGTCGATGGGCCTTGCCGATTATACTCCGGGCCAGTTCAATGCCGACCAAGTGCAGGCTGGCCCACTCAACTATTTCCAGATGCAGGGGCCGGACAGCTTCACGCGGTCGGGTATGGCCCAGCAGTATATGTCGCCCTTCATGCAGGCGGCACTCGAACCCCAGCGCCGTGAAGCCCTCCGGGCCGCACAGCAGGGCCAGCTTACTCAGGGTCTAGGTGCAGCCCGTCAGGGTGCCTATGGTGGCAGTCGTCAGTTGCTGGCGACAATGGAGCGCGAACGGAACCTCGGCCAGAACCTCGCTGATATCCAAGCGCGCGGTATGCAGGCTGCCTTCGAGCAGGCGCAGAACCAGTTCAACACCGAGCAGGGACTTCGGCAGCAGGCGGGTATACAAAACCTCCAAGCAGCCCTTGGCGTTCAGAGCCTCGGCTCAGAACAGGCCATGCGTGCCGCACTGGCTAACCAGCAGCAGAACCTCGAAGCACAGCGTATGGCAGAGCAGTCTCGTCAGTTCGGTTCCCAGCAGGGGCTTGCTGCTTTGGCTCAGGCGGGTCAGATGGGTCAGACCCTGTCGAACATCGGCACTGCACGGTCGCAAGCCGATCAGGCCCGCTACGGGTTGCAGCAGCAGGTGGCGGCGCAGCCGCAGGCACTCGACCAGCAGCGACTGGACCTTGCATATCAGGACTTCCTACGCCAGCGCGACTACCCGCTGGAGATGCTCCAGCAGTACAACAGCCTGCTGCGCGGGGTCCCGGTTACGCCGTCTTCGACGACTACGACCTATGCACCGACGCCATCGGCGGTGTCTCAGATTGCGGGTGCCGGGCTTGGCGCGGCGGGTCTCTACAACATGTACAGGGGTGGGTAATCCATGCTGGACCTCGACTATAAGGACGTCGCGGAGAAGTACGGCGGCAACAAGCAAAAGATCGCGGAAGCCGCTGCGCTTGGTGCGCTTGGTCCGAACGGTCCTCTGCTGGCTACCGCCGCCGGTATGTATATCGACCGCATGCGTGCGGCAGCGACACAGGAACAGGTTCCGCAGCAGACGGTAGCACAGCAGGTGCTGGCACCTCAGCCCCAAGCTCCGCAGATGCCTCAGGGTGGTCCGGGTCTTTCCGGCATCGCCCCGCCCCAGATGAGTGCCCCGCCGATGGCAGGTGGTGCTCCGGCCCCCGCCGAAGGTCAGCCCGCCCCCGCTATGGGCATGGCCGAAGGCGGATACCTGCCTCCCTATGCTACGGGCGGACTTACCGATCTCCCCCTACCCTCCGGTATGTTCGACGAGCCTGATGATGGCGGTTATGCTGGCGGGGGCCTTGTGGCTTTTGCGGTTGGCGGTGCGGCTGATGCCGACACTTCCTATGGCTACAACTACAAAGACCCGCTGGCTAACGCTGCCATCTACGAGCGCCTCTACGGTAAGCCGCAGACCAAGTACGCCGACGAAGCTGAGCAGGACTTCCTGCGCCGCCGCAGCGATGCCTACAAGAAGACCCAGAGCCGCAAGGACATTGGGCAGCTTATGGCTGAGGTTGGCTTTGGCATGATGGCGGGCACTTCTCCGAATGCCTTCCAAAACATCGGTGCTGCCCTGCTCCCGGCCCTGTCGAATGCCGGTGAGCGCGCCAAGGAGCGCCGTGCTGAAGAGCGAGAAATCCAGAAGGGTCTTCTGGATATTGAAGCAGGTCGTAACACCGCAGCCGCTCAGAAAGCCGGTGCCCTCATCCAGATGCAGCAGATGGGTGTGCAGGGTCGCGAAGCCGAAGTTGGTCGGGAGTTCCAAGCCACTCAAGCAGAGCTTGGTCGCAAGCATGACTTCGCCCTTGAGCGTCTGCGCCAGTCGGGCCGCGCTGCACTTCGTGGGAGCGGTGGCGGTGGCGGCGGTAGTGAGCGTGGCACTACTGTGACCGCAAACAAGTTCGCTGAAATCCAGAAAGACTACATCAGCGCGAAGAAGGACTACAACACGGCATATCAGGCATGGATTAGGGCCGGTAAGCCGAAGCGCACTGATGCCAACCCCGTACGGGCAGCCATCGCCCAGACTGCATACGATGCTGCGCAGGTGTGGAAGTCTACTGAGGATGTAATGAACAGCGTACGTCCCCGTGGCGGTCGCCCTGCTTCTACTGTACAAGGCGCTAATAATCCGACAGTGAAGAACGGGCAAATCCTCCGGTTCGATGCGAAAGGGAACCTGATCCAGTGACCAAGCGGGCGCAGCTTGCCGACGGACGTATTCTTGAGTTCCCCTACAATACGCCCAACGAGGTCATTCAACGAGTAGTGAAGCAGCAGATTGCTGCATCGCAGCGGCCTGCCCAGTCTTCACAACCTACTTTCCAGCAGCGGCAGGATGCCGCCAAGAAGCAATTCGCCGCCAAGCGCGAGGAAGAGCGGGGCTTCTTCGGTCGGGCCATCGACTTCCTTACAGGCAACAAGCCCGAAGAGCCGAAGGTATACAGCCCTCAGGAACTGGCTGCGCGCCAGAAGGAAATCACCGCCCGGCAGGCACAGCTTGCTAAGCAGGCGGCTGACTTCGACCGTCAGGCCAAGGCGGCAAGCCGTGGACCGCTCCGCGAAGGCGTGGATCGTGCGGCTATGTTTGCTCAGCAGGCAGAGAGCGCCCGGCGCGAGGCTGCTGCCCTTGGGAATGAACTGAAGACCATCAGCCAGACTGGTATTGCTGCGCCGAAGGCCAACATGCTGCGGGAAGTGGCCAGTGCCGCGCCTCGTCAGGTAGCAGCCGTTGCAGGTCTGCCCGGTGTTGCCGGGGAACTCATCGGGAGCGGTCTGTCGGCTGCTGGAATTGAGGGCGGCAAAAAGCTCCGCAAGATGGGCATCGCCCAGCAAAAGGCCGTAGAGAAGTTCGGGGAAGATATTTTCGGTGCCTCGGGTGAGGCGCTCCAGTACGACCCGACCGCTAAACTTGCCGCCGATGTGTCAGGCGGTGTTGGTAGTCTCGGTACTTTCCTGATCCCCGGTGCCGTAGCCCGCGTTGCCCGTGTCGGTAAGGGGCTGGAAGGCGCAGAGCGCGCCGCTGCTCTGGCTAAGGTAGAACGCCCCGGCCAGTACATCCTTGGCACCGGACAGGGGGCACAGCAGGGGTCGCAGGATATCCGCGCCTACGAGGAGCGCACCGGCAAGCAGGTTAGTGATCCTGCGCGCTTCGGTGCTTTGCTTCTGAACGCTGGTCTTGGTGCTACGGAAGTAGGTGTTGCTAACCGTATCTTTGAGCGTATCCCTGTCGCCAAGCGGGGTGCGGCTTTGGAAGCCGTTACCAATACCATTCAGAAGCTGAGCCGGGGCAAGGTCGATCCTCGTGCAGTGGGTCAGGCAGTTGCCAATACCCTCACCAATATCGAGAAGAGTACTGTCGGTCGTGTTGCCGTGCGCGGTAGCGAAGAAGCTCTCCAAGAAGGCGGTGTCCAGCTTGGTACCAACGTAATTGCCCAGCAGCTTTATGATGAGAACCGTAAGCCTTTTGAGGGTGTGGGCAATGCTGCCCTGATCGGTGGTATCGTAGGTGGTGGCCTGCGTACGACTACTGAAGCGGCCAACTTCCTCGGTGAACGCGCTGCTGCCAACCGGCAGAAGGCAATCGACATGGCGGCACAGAAGCCGCTGGCCACGGTCGAGCTGGGTGTACGCCAGAAGGACGATCCGACGCAGGTTACCCGCGAGCGGGTGAGCATCCTCAGTGCGCCTGATGCCGATGGTGTTGTTACCGTCCTCCGTCCGGATGGCACGCTGTCGCGGATGACCACGGCGGATATCGACCGCCTGCGTATCCCGGAGGAAGGGCCGCGAGCTACTCCGCTGCCGGAGACCTTCTCGAAGGCTGCTATCGGTGAGCGCCTCACGGGGGCACTGGGTAACACCCAGCCCGACGATAGCGTCTCGACCTTCATTAAGAACGTCAACACCCGGCTGTCGAACGCGCTGGCAACTGCCAACCCGGAAGAGGTCGAGACCTTTATCAAGAGCCAGAGCCGCGCTCTGCGCCGTGCCAAGGTATCCGAGGATGAGAAGATCGCCCGGATGCTGGTGCTGGACGAAGCCCAGAAGGTCCACGACGAGTACCTCGACCATCTGACGGCTCCGCCTGAGGGCACTGCTCCTGCTGCACCAACTGCTGCGGCTCCGGAGCCTACCCCGAGCATTGCGGACGAACTGGCCTCGCAGGCGGAAGAGCAGCAGGCTGAACTCCAGAAGCGCAATGAACTGCTCAATCAGGCCATCAACAGCCCGGACGTCAACAAGCTGGGTGCCTTTGAAGACCTGATGACGGCGCACGGCTTCCAGCCGAATGCCCAAGAGACCGCAACCATCCGCGACTATATGCGGCAGGAGAGCGATCTCGAGACGACCGCCGGTACGGTAGACGATATCCGGAACCGTGAACTTGAAGTCGCTCGGATGAATATCATCGAGCCGACGCTCTACGATCCTGATATTAAGGGTCAGAACAAGACGCGGAAGATCAATGCGGACCTCAAGCGCAAGGGGCTTGAGCCGCTGACCCGCGAAGAGTTGAGCCGTGTCTACGGCTACGAAGCCGCCAATGATGTGTTCGGCCCCGAGGGTGAGTACCAGCGCAAGCTGGATGCCGAAGAAGCTGCTGCCGCAGAGGAAGCCGACAAGGTTGCCCAGAAGCGCGATGTGGCCTTTAAGCGCATCGCCAATAACCCGGCGATCAAGGACAAGTACCGCGCCTTCATCGAACTGGCCGACAAGAATGGCTGGAACGGTCCGGACGAGCAGGAGATGGCTATCCTGCGCGGTGATGCCGCCGAGATCGAAGGTCTGATCCCCACTGCCGAGGACAAGCTGGCACAGCGCGAAGGTCGCATGCAGCAGCCCGAGGAAGCACCGGTCGAAGAACTGCCGCCGGTCGAAGAGGATGAACTGCCGCCGCCCCCGCCGATGGATGAGGAAGGTGTTGAGTTCACCCCGGCTCCGGAGTTTGCAGAGGACACCGAGGAAGCCCCGGTTGAGGGCGAGTTCGACGAAGACGCTTACTTCGAAGAGCACCCGCTCATGAAGGAGCATGATGCCCGTTACGACGAGGCCATCGACGAGCTTGGCTATATCGACAACCTGAAGGACCTCCGTGCCCTGATGAACCGCTACAAGCGGGACGGGCTGATCGACGCAGAGGACTACGCTGACCTCTCTGCGCGCATGAAGGAGATCACGGACCGCGAAGAGCGACTGGACGAGGGTCTGGCCGGGCTTGAGGAACTGCTGGACAGCCAGCGGGAGAACCAGCGTGAGGATGTGGTCGAGCGTATCCGCGAGGCGGACCTCAATGAACTCAACGCACCCGAACCGGTAGCAGAGCAGGAGCAAGAAGTCCCTGTCGCTGAAGAACCGGCACCTGAACCCGAGCCTGAGCCTGAGCCGGAAGAGGCACTCGTCCAGTATGACGAGAACAACGCGGCCTTCTCGGCGGATATCAGTCCGGAGATGCAGGGTGTACTGCTCGACTGGAAGCGCATGCTGCTGCCCGGAGCAAAGGTGTACTTCTCGACCTATGCTGATGCCCGTGCGAACGCAGGTCGGTTTGGCCTAAAAGAAAAGACCATTGCCCAAGAAGCGCGTAAAAAAGGTAACGATGGGGTCGCAATCTCGTTCACCGATGGGGAGCACTACATCCTCTTCGAGCCGGTTGCGAGTAAGGCAAAGACGCTGGAAGTGGTCGCCCATGAGATGGGCCATGTCCACGAGAAGGAAGCGTTCCGTAATGCACCGCCCGAGGAGCGGCAGGCGCTCATAGAGGAACATCAGCGTTGGCTTGAGACCCAGAAGAGCAAGGACGCTCGTGGGTTGCTCGAAGCCCTCCGTGCCCGCCGTATGGGGCGCGCTGTTATCGCAAACAGTGATGAGCAATCGCTGGCTACCCCCGCTGAGGCGTTGGAAAAAGGGTTTCCGGAAAATAAGCGCTACTGGACTTCGTTCAGTGAATGGTATGCCGACCAGACTGCCCGCTGGGCCGTGTCGGATGCCAAGCCCACTACAGTTGTCGAGAGCTACTTCTCACGGCTCGGTAAGGCTCTGCGCTCTTTCTACAAGACGCTCCGTGCCCAGAAGTACCTGCCGACCGAGACCTTCAAGAAGTTCCTTGAGAAGACCCTTGCTGATATCGACCTCACGCCGCTGAATGTAGCGGAGCAGGAGCAGACTGCTGGCCCGACGTACGAAGACGTCCTCGACGAGATCGAGGGTGCCTTTATGGCCGACCCGACCGAGGGTAAGCCGCAGGAGATCAGCGAGCAAAACTACCGGCTGCTCAAGCAGGCGGCAGAAAACCAGCGCGCCACTCCCGAAGAACTCATGGCCAAGCTGGAGGAGTTCAAGGACCGCTACGCCGAGGAGAGCGGCTTCGGAGAAGCACGGGCGGCACGGAACCGGATCGAAGCGCCCGCGCTGCCCGGCGGAGAGAACCCCAGCCCCCGTAAGCCGCGCATTGAGACCCAAGGCTTTGCTGCCGACCTCCAGCAGCGCATCAAGCGGATGGGCAGTGCGATCATCCGGAAGGTGAACTATAAGTATCAGGACGCTGTGGACTACACCAAGGCACTGGCCTCGATCTACGGTGTCACCAAGCTGCCCGACAACATGAACGTGGCGAACAAGTTCGCTCTGTTGGAGAGCCGCAAGATCGGCAACCAGATGAGCCTGAACCGCTGGTACATCGACCCGCTGGAAAACAAGATCAAGGAACTGGAACTCGACCCGCAGGATGTGGGCATGTTCCTTCTTGCCCGGTCGGCCAAGGACCGCAACGCCCTCGTTGCCAAGCGCACCAGCGGCGAAGTGCTGGACGGCTCGGGTATCACCAATGCCGAAGCCGATGCCATCATCGACCAGTTCACGATTGATGGGCTTATGCCTAAGCTGCGACAGGTAGCGAAGCTACACGACAGCCTCGTTGATTACATGGGCAAGGAGAAGGTCAAGGCCGGTCTGCTGTCCAAGGATGACTGGGCACGTATCCGTAAGGAGCAGCCGTTCTACACCCCGCTTAAGGGCTTCGCGCTCGAAGGTGAGGACATGAACATCGACGGTGATCCCAAGGCCGCTATGGCCGAAGCCCGTGAGGTGAACCTCGGGAGCGGTGCTGGCCGTGCCCGGATAAAGGAGTTCGTCGCTGCCCGTGGCCGCAAGTCGCTGTCGTTCAACCCACTGTTCAACCTGATCGCGGATGCCCAGTTCGCCATTGCCCGGATCGAGCGCAACCGGGTGGCGCAGCAGCTTCTCGACAACGCTCTGGGCGACCCTCTGACCCATGAAGGGATCGTGAAGGTCTATTCTGAGAAGAAGGTGCCCAACGCCACCATGCTGTCAGGCGAAGCCCTCACGGCAATGCGGCAGCGCGCCAGTGATGGTGCCCGGAAGGGTGACCAAGCCTTCGTCGTGAAGAAGGGTGGCGATACCTACTACCTCGACTTCCAGAACACCGATGCGGGCAACGCTCTGTACCGGGCGTTCTCGAACATGACCCCGAAGGACTTGGGTGCCTTCATGGAGGGCATGCAGAAGGTCAGCAACCTGATTAAGTCGTTCAAGACCCGCTTCAACCCGTCCTACCTGCTGGGCACGGCGTGGCAGCGCGACTTCCAAGAAGCCATCCTCACCAACCTGTCTGCACAGGGCATTAAGGGTGGTCCTGCCGAGGGCAAGAAGATCGCAGCGCGCAGCGCCAAGTACATGTTCAGCCCGACGCAGGCTGCGGTAATCGGCAACTTCTTGAGCGGGCGCGACATGAAGAGCGATGCCAACCAAGAGATGACGCTGCTCTTCGACCAGTTCCTCAAGGATGGCGGTGCTGTCGGGCACTCGATGATTATGAATGCTGCGGACCGTGTGCAGGCATTCGACGCTGCCTTGGGCGTACTCAAGCAGATGCAGAAGGGCCGTCCGGATAAGGCTGCGCTTGAGTTCGGCAAGATGGGCTTCGAGTTCCTCGATGCTGTTTCGCAGGTCATGGACATGCAGGCCCGCTTTGCGACCTACCGCGCTGCGCTGGACGCTGGGATCGACCGGGACAACGCTGCTGCACTGGCGCTGGATAGCTCGCTCAACCTCACCCGGCGCGGTGAGTGGGCACCGATCCTCGATACGTGGGCCTTCTTCTGGAGTGCTGGTGTCGAGGGTGGCCGCAAGTTCATCGACCAAGGTCTGACTTCTCGCAATGCAAAGGTCATGATCGTCGCCGCGATGAAGCTGGGCATGCTGCTCCAACTCTGGAACTGGTTCACTGGGGACGACGATGACGGGGATGGCCGTAAGAACATCTATGACGTCAGCGATACCACCCGCCAGAACCGCGCTGTGATCTACTACGGGCCGGGCACCAACGACTACGTGGCTATCCCGATGGCCTTCTCACTGGGCTTTGCCAAGTTCGCCGGGGAAGAGATCGCTGCTGCCATGCTTGGGGATAAGACAGAAGGGGAAGCTGCCTTCGGCATCGCGGATGCGTTCCGCAGCATGGCTCTCCCGGTGCGTGGCTCTGCCTCGAAGGACTTGGGTGCCTCTGCGGTGAACATCGCTGCCCCTGACGCAGTGCAGCCGTTCGCTGACCTGATGTACAACACCAGCTTCTTCGGCTCTCCGATCTATCGGGAGAACAAGTTCACCACCGAGCCGCGCTCCGAGCAGGGTCGGGAGAACACTGGTCGTGTATTCAAGTGGCTGGCCAGCGGGATCAACTCGCTGACCGGCGGCACCTCGACCGTCGAGGGCGGGTTCTCTCGTCAGCCGGAATGGTACGAGTACCTCTTCAAGCAGTACGGTGGTGGCATGGCAACGGCTGTGTCGGATGCAGCCGAGGGCAAGGTGCCTGATCTGCTCAAGGTCTCGGGTAAGGGCGGCGAGTACGCCCCGATGAACAACTACTACCGTAATACCGCCAACATGGATGCGCTCTACGCGGTCTATAACAACGAGGACGCTGGGCAGTTCGAGGAGTTGGAGCAGAACCAAGCCAAGTTCCCGCTCAAGTCCGACCCACGGGTGATGGAAGCCTACGGCGATGCCCAGAAGCGGTTGAAGGCGATCCGGAAGGACTTCCGCGAAGGTGCCTACGGCGACACCGAGAGTTACCATGCTGAACTCAACGAGGTGTACAAGCAGTTCAACCGGACCTTCAACGATGTGAAGCGGGAGTACGAGGGCAGATAAGAGAATGGCCCCCAGTCGGTGCAAACTGGGGGCCACGGGAGGGAAAGGAGCAAACTTTCCGGGTCTGGGTATACTCACTGCCGCCAGATGCGTAAACCCCTAATACCCTCATGTATGACCACCTTCATCAATATCTTGATGCGCAGGCGCTTGGTCACCTCAAGGACTTGTGCTCGGGCGCGCACTGGGTCGAGGCAGGGGATGAAGATCGACATACCCCTGCGCCACTTCCGCCAGTTGATCTCGTACTTAACCCCCTCCACCAGCATCAGCGGTCTCTGCCTCTGCCGTAGTATCGCCATCCGTGCCGACCAGTTCATCGACGTCGAGGAAGCTGCCCGCTGAGGTGTCGAAGATCAGGCAGTATACCCCCGGCGACACCATCTTCATGCCCTTTGAGAGCCGCTTCACGATGCTGCCAGTGAACACTCCGTTCTTCTTGAGGACCTCCAACGTCTCCTTGTAGTTGACCTGCGCGGAAACACAGTCTGCCTTAAAGTGCTTGGCGTTGATATACAGCTTCTTCGTATCCGGCTCGTAGCGGACCAGCAGTTCGCCCCGTGGCTCCAGCTTCGGCATCATCGGCAGGTTGGTGCGCAGGTCCACGTTGTCGTTCACCACGAGGACGTTCTGGATGTGCCGGTTCAGGTAATCACCGACCACTGAGGCTACGTCAGTAACCGGAGGCTTCACATCTTCCCGCAGGGAGAGGATCATGTCGGTGGCCCACCTGTAGATGCGGGCCATATCCCAGTCCATCAGCTTGAGGTAGCGGGTGGCGATCAGTCCCCCGGCGATGTTAGCCGCCACCTGTGCCGACCAGAACCGCTCACGCTGGGTGAGGTTCAGTTCCTTGTCGATCTTGGCCTGTACGGCCCGCACTTCGCGCCGTGCTTCCTCGACGTTGCGCACCAGCCAGTCGGCGTAGATCAGACCGGCATGCCCGTAGTTCTCCATCAACTGGTGGTCGAAAAGCTGCTTGGCCTTCGACATGTCGAGGGAGGTGGTATAGTCGATCTTGTACTCGATCATGCGCATCATCTCACCGTCCGGGCGGCTCTTGGCAGTGCCCAGCTTTTCGTAGAACGATGCGTTGGAGGAGCAGAGGCTGATCGTCTGCCACTTGGTCGAGTTGGAGCGCAGCTTGTTGCCGTTGGCCTCCATGCGGTCCTTACCCTTACCATTCGACATGGCGTAGATCAGGTCGGAGAAGGCCATTGCCCCCATGTTGGTGATCTCGTCCACGCAGAAGGGCAGGTTGTTCATGATGCCCAGCTTCATGATGCGGGCGTTGTCGGTGTCCTTCTGCGTCGAGCACAGACCTTCCGGGTTACCCCATACGCTGTTAGCCATATGCAGGATGGTGGTCTTGCCGGTACCCGAGTTGGGGTGGATGACGTTGACCACGGCACCGCGCTGGCCGGTGAACTTGAAGAGCGGGGCACCGAAGGCAGTCAGCGCAGCGAACGCATGTGCTTCAAGCCCCGGAGTGTTATAGAGGTTGAAGACCTCCCGCCACTTCTCAATGGTGCCCTTGGGGCCAACAAAGGGTGCGATCTCTTCGGTGACCGACGAGGGCGGGCTGTAGAACACCCCGTCTACGCTGACTTCCTGATCGCCTACGATGAACTTGCTGTCGTTGTCCGCCCAGCCAAACTGTGTCCGCATGAGTTCTGCCTTTTGCTCTGTCCGCATCCGCTGAAAAGCGGCGAGGATGTATTCGAAGATAAGATCGTACTGCCGAGCATTCACCATGATATCCTCGGCAGAGAGGGCCTTCCGGAGTTCGTTCTTGTCGGTCACGTGCTTGTTGGGGATCATGAACTCCTTGATCCCGTCGAGCGGCGTGTGGTGCCGGAGAACGACAACCCCACCCAGACCCGGATCGCGCATGCGCTTCACCACGTAGAGGTGGTTGGGGTAGACGAAGATCGGTGCAGCCTCTGCATCCTCCTCGCCCGTCTTGTTGATCGGCTTGCGCCAGATGCCGCCATTCTTGCCCCAGTAGAACGGCTCCGGGTACGGCGGGATGGTTACTGTTTCTACGTTACCCGTATCCTCATTGACGAACTGGGCTGTGGCGTACTCGTCCTCGGACGCAGCCTTCACCTCCATGCCCAGCACGATGGGGTTCTTGATCTTCCCAAAGTGCGGGCAGGTCGCACACAGGCCGGGGTTGTTCCGGTCAAAGGTCGCACAGTTGTGCGGGCCTTCGATGTGCGCGATCTTCTGGATCGTCTTGGACGGGTTGTAGTCGGGGTGCCCCTCCGACAGCTTGTGGATCGCAGTCTGCTGGTCAGAGCAGAACTTGGCGACCGAAAGCGCGTCGAACCACCGGGCCTCCGAAAGACCGTTCCGGTTCTGGTAGCAGTCGAGAAGCTGCGGACACCCATCGCCCTTGGCCGAACGCCGCATGATCTTGGCGAAGGACTTGCTCGAAGCCTCCTGCATGATCTTACCCAGCGCCGTGAGTTCCCGCCGTGGGGGCGGTGCGGCGACCGGGGGCGGAGTGCGGATGCCCAGCAGCTTGACGAAAGCATCAAAGTCCGTCGGCTGCCCGACAGTCATTACGTCTACTGGCTTAGCAGGATCATCTTTGAAGTTCAGAGTACCGGGGATGCGCAGGATGCGGGCAGTCTCAAAGACCACCGGGTCCACGATCAGCCCATGAGTGCGGCACAGGTCGCGCAGCCGCTCGGCTACTGGCTCCCACTGGGCAGGCGTTACTTCCTGCGTCAGCGGCCAGTACACGTGGATGCCACGTCCGGAGTTAACAAGGATCGGCTTCGGAAGGCCGATGGTGGAGCAGAACTGCCGCAGTGTGGTCAGTCCGGTTGCTTGGTCGATGTATCCATCAGGTCGGCCAGTCTTGGGGTTCGGCACTGCCTTCGTAGGGCCGCAGTCGATATCCAACCAGAACGCTTTGAGCGCCCGGACGTTGGTCTTCTTGCGGCTGCTGTCGTCGGTGTATTTGGCCACCCCAAAGAATACGTTCCACCCGCCTTGCACCAGACGGGCAGAGAGCGCGTCCACTTCCTCGCGGGTCTCCACGAGGTGTTGCTGACGCTGAACGTTTGCACCGGCCCCCTTGATGCCGACGATGGCATACCAGCCTGTGGCTGGCTGCACTGCATCTAAGAGGTCGAAATTACCCATAACCCCCGGCGGGGCGATACCCCCGCTTCCATTACCAGATTAGTACGAACCTCAACTAAGTGAGGAGATGAACTGCTCGATCAGCGTAGTGAGGTTGGGACCGGGGGTGGAGGACCCCCGGAACCAGTTGTACACTGTCTGCCGAGATACTCCCATTCGCTGCGCGACCACCGCAGCCGGAACGTCATGCTTGATGCACAACCGTCCCAACTGGACACCCAGCGACTTGCTGGATGCCTTACGGTTCATGTCGCGTAGGCGAAGGCTGTAGCCTTGGCTCACGGGATTACCCCTCTTCGTCGTCGCTACCCCAAGCGTCGATGATCGACGCCAGATTGCCGTTGTTGGCTTCGACCGGCTCTTCCTTCTTGGAGGCACGGACGGTCGGCTCTTCGACCTCTTCGATGGTCTCGACCTTGGCGGGCTTGGCGACCACCTCTTCCTCGTCGTCCGGCTCGTCGGAGCGGGTAACAGTGTTAGCCACCGGCTGCTCCGCAGCGGCTTCCTGCTTCGGCTTGGCGGTCACACCGTCTGCCTGCGCAACGGTAAGCTGGACGTACTTCTTGGTCTCCGGGTCAGCCTGCGCTGCCACAACCAGTTCGTACTCTTCGTCGGTGATGCCGCGCAGCGGGGTGAACAGCAGTTCCATGCTGTCAGCATTCAGGTCGTAGCTGATGTTGGTCACCACCGTGTCCGGGCTTTCGCCGTTGGCCAGCAGGTACTTCACGTAGCTTTCGAACGGATGGACGTTGCCGTTGCCCTTACCGAAGAGGCTCTTGGCGGGGACGTTGAACTGATAGACCTCGCCGGTCGGATCGCCTTCGATCAGGATCGCAATGCGGCGCTGGAAGCGGCATGCACGGCCACCGTTCTCGCCCGAACCCTTGATGTTCTGCGCGCAGTTCGCACAGTTTGCTGCTTGCTTGTTAGGGGCAGTCGGCTCCGGCTTGTCACCGAGGTTCGACCAGCAGTCCGGCAGGGTCGGCTTGGCATTGGGATCGTACTTACCAGCGTAGAAGGTACGGCTCACCTTGGGCAGCGCATCGACGATGATGGCGTTGAACTCGCCCCGGATGGCATTGCCGATTTGCTCACCGTTGACGATCCGCTTGAAGGTGCCGTTGGTGTTGGTGGCGATACGGCGCATCGTGTTCTGCTGCGCCAGAGCCTGCCCCAGTGCAGTGGCCCCGCGCCGGGTAGCGGTCGAAACAGCGTTCTGCTGCTTGAAGATAGTCAGGTTGCTCATGAGGTATTATTCCTTCCAAGTAATTGCCTTAACAGACCACATCTGTGCGGTCTGTGCATGGGTGATCGCCACGGACGCCATGCGCATAAGTTCCGGGTCTTCTGTGGCGCAGCGGAGTGAGTGCATCTGGTCGATAATGTCCGCAAACATCTGCTTGCACTTGGCCACCTCCGCATCCCCGCTGGGGTTGAAGCTAAGGCCAACGGCCTTCTCTCCGAACGTCTGCATACTGTACTCCTACTTCTTGGCTGTCGGTTTACGCACCGTGATCGCGTACTTGCGGTCACACTGGAGGCCCGCCGGGAACGCCTCGGGGTTCTCCTCCAGAAACTGCTTCATGTTCCCATTGTGGATACGCTGCTCCAGAAGGAAAGGCGCATCGTTCTCTTTGATGAAGTCGTACAGGCTTCCCCAGTCGGTCGTCCAGTACCGCTCACGCACACCACGGGTGATTGTGCCGTGCTGTGTCTTGATGCTGTCGGCATTCTGCCGGTTGCAGGTCTCAAGCAGTGCGTTGCCTACGGCTTCAAGCTGCTCCTTAAGGCCGCTGATCTCGGCCTTGAAGGCTTCCTCCTTCTCCTCGATGGTGCCCCGGATTTTCCGATAGACGCGCACGAGTTCGTCAAGTGGTGGTCCCACGGGTGTGGTTTCCATTGTTTGCTCCTTTCGGTAGACGATAACCTAACTTAACATTTTACAGTGTCAAGGGGTATTCGCCATTACCTGTCGATACAGGTCGATGATCTTCTCGTGGTTCGTGATGTTGCTTTGCAGCATGTGGTAGAGCTTTGCCTCTACTTCACTACCCCGAATGTGGATGATCGACATGGCGTTCTTCTGGCCGGGCCGGTTGATGCGGGCATTGGCCTGTAGGTAAGTCTCGACACTGGTCACCGGGGCGTACCAGATGATTGTGTCTGCTGCCGTAAGGGTAAGACCATGAGACGCTGCCTGCGGCTGGATCAGCAGCACGTGCGGGTCCTTTTTGGTCTGGAACTCGGTGACGATCTCCCCGCGCCGATGCACCGGCACCTTGCCGTTAATCACATCGCAGGTGATGCCCTCCTTCTCCAGCTTGTCCCGCAGCAGGTCGATGGTGTGGGTGAAGGGCACAAAGACCAGCACCTTGTTGCTGGCTTCCTCGATCACCTCCAGCACGGCGTTGAGGCGGTTCGATACGTCGAACTCCAGCACAGAGCCTTCGTCCGTGTAGACCGCACCCCCGCTGATCTGGAGCAGCTTGTTCAGTTTGGTCGCCGCATTGACCGCACTGACCTCCTCGCCTGCTGCCTCGATGAGCATCTCGCTCTTGAGCATACGGTAGTAGGCCATCTGCTGCTTGGTCAGTGGCGCTTCGCGCTCGGAGTGCGTGACTTCCGGCAGGTCGAGGCAGTCCTTCTTCTCGAACCGGATCGCCGGTTGCAGCACCTTGTGGACGGTCTGCTCGGCGTTGGGTCGCGCTGCCCATTTGAATTGGGTCACCTTGTACATCACGCTGTCGCGGAAGTGGGTGAAGTACTTCGGGCACTCAGGGTTGACCAGCTTGGCCAGACCGAACGCATCGACAGGGCTTTGTGCTGCTGGCGTACCAGTAAGCATCCACAGACGCGGGTTAGTGTTCTGGACGATGCGGTTCAGCACCTTCCAGCGGTTCGTCGTGGGGTTCTTGTAGGCGTTGGCTTCGTCAACCACGATCAGGTCGAACCCGCCCCGCATGATCTCATCCTCGACCACGGCCAACCCGTCAAAGTTAATGGCGACGAACTCGGAGCCAGCCTTGATGATCTTGGCCCGCTGCTTGGCGGTGCCGTGCGCCACGCTGCACGAACGGTGCATAGCGAACTTGAACAGGTCTTGCCGCCACGCGCTGTCCATAATAGACAAGGGGCAAAGGATCAGCACCCGCTTCACCTCGCCGCGCTTCATCAGGTAGTCCGCTGCCCAGATGACGCTGGCGGTCTTACCCGTACCCTGCTCGTTGAAGCAGAAGGCGCGCTCATGCAGGGTGAGGAAGCTGGCGGTAGTTTTCTGGTGTTCAAACGGTGTGAGCCGCCCAGTCCACTTGTAGTCCCGCAGGATGGGCGAGGGCACCCCCGGTGCCTTCATCGCCGCCAGCATCCGGGCTTCCTTCATGCCCCAGTGGATCGCCACCTTGGAGATGCCGTTGTGGGTCTCCAGCACCGCAGACTTCTTGATCTGGCTGGTGATCGGTGTGGGGTTGGGGGTCCTGACGAGTAGCACCTTGTTCTCGATGATCCTCACGTTTGCTCCTTGAGGTTGATTACTTATATGAGGGCAGTCCCGGCTTATTAAGCTTCGCGTAGATCGAAGCAGAGGGTGCTACGCACCATACCCCGCCAGAACCGTCCTTCTCGTTGTGCTCCACGCGCAGGTGGCGCGGGTGCTTGTAGTCCGTGTGGGTCGCCTTCATTTCTTCTTCCTTTTGCGTTCCCGGTTGCTCACCTCGGAAACAAGGTTCTTCTTACTGTCCCGCTTGAACGAGCGGTTGGCCGATGCGCTCTCGACGCGAAGGCCGTTCTTGATCGAGCCGCCCTTGTCGATGGCCTTCACGTGGGCAACGTCCTTACCGTCCCCCTTATGGACCTTCCCGGCCTTCATCATCTTGGCGCGGGCAGCGTTGCGCTGTGCCCGGTTCTTGATCTGCTCGGGCTTGCCTTGGTAGGTCTCGTATTCCCGCTTGTAGTTGCGGTCCTTGGGGTTCTTGTAGGGCATCGGGGGCCTCCTCAATGAAGCGCCTGTCCAAGGTGCAGGGTACCCCGGTGGCGATAGACTTTGCTTCTACCAGAGAACCCAGACCAAAGGAACGCTGTATGATGTAAAGGTACCCGTGTGCATCCGCCCGGCGTTGGTGATACCCGTCGATATTATCCACCAACCGGATCAGCCTCGGCTCCAACTCCTCAACCACTACCGCCTCCGTGGTCTGTGATGCTCGCATGCGGTGACAGGGCACCAACCGCATAGCGGGCCGGACTTGGGGTTAAACACCCCGCTCTGCATCGCGTCCTCAAGCTGGTCCAACTGGCGGTCGAACACCCCCATGTACTGGCTCAACTCGGTGCGCACGTGCGTCTTCTTAAGGAACTCGTTGCTGACCACGTAGGCCAGCCCCGACTTGACCCGCATGATCTCGGGGAAGTGGACGAACACTGCACCGGCCATCAGGTCCAACTGCTTCATGTCGGCGTACTTGGCGTTCTTGCCGGTCTTGTAGTCGATCATGTGGGCGTTCCACCCCTCGGTGATGAGCAGATCGACGATGCCGCGATACCATACGTCCTTGGCGAAGAAGTCGCACGGCTCGAACCCAGTGTCCGTCCGGCGGACACCCAGCTTCAACTCGGTGTGCTTGGTGCCGGGGAACTTGCCCAACGCCTCAACGACAGGCCGCATGATCTTGAACTTGTCCGGGATCGGAGTGCCGTTCTTGATGTAATGCTCTGCCGCCTCGTGTGCGTCATTGCCGTAGATCGAAGCCTCGTTCCCCTCGTCCTTAACGTCCTTCGCCACCTTGAGGTGGAAGTACTTCTTCGGGCACTGGTCGAAGGTCTTGATCGACGAGTAGGACCACGCTGTCATCGCACGATGCCTTCCAGCCGGTCAGCCACCAGCTTTGCGTACCCGGCGATATCAATCCAGCTATCAGCGTAGTCAGGATCACCGTTGACGATCCGGCCCAGCTTGTGGGCAATCATCTCGACTGCTTCCTTCTGGTCGGGTGCCAGCCTGTGCCAGCTATCGCCCCGCGACAGGGCATGCTTGATACGCTGCGTCACATCGGCATGACCGACGAACGAGCCGTACCGGCTACCGCGCTCTGCCAAGACTGCCGTTACGTCAGTAGGGCTAACAGTGTTAGCCTTGGTGGCCTCGGGGTTACAGGCACCACAGACCAGATTGGTCGGGATGCCATGCGGGCAGTTAAAGTAGGTCTTCTCACTCACCATTTCCGTGTGTCCTTATCCACGCGCATGAAGTCCCCACCTCGGACACGGCGGCTCCACGACCGCTTCTGTCCGGTGGATAGCCCCTGCCATTCCGCATCAATGTCGAACCGCTCGGCCATGAGTTGCAGGATGCTGTACTCGTGGTCCGATAGGTATGCGGTATACCCGCGCTGTAGCTTCTTCACCCTCACTTGGCTTGCCCCTTCCGTTTGAGTATCCCGCGCCGCGCATCGGTGGCGGCGATGGAAGCCCCCAGCCGATCCGCGACTTCGTTTTTGTGCAGCCCCTGCGCGAATAGGTCCAGTAGCTGCTTGTCCAACTCCGGGGTCCACTTCATCCGCTCAGGGTTGAGTACCCGGTGCTGCATGTCACTTCACCTTGGTGAACCGACCGCCCGGCCCACGGGTGGTGAGGCGGCTGTGTTCGCGGTAAAGCTGCTCGTACTTCGCGTTCAGTTCGTCGATGGTCGCTGCGCTGCGGACCGAGGCCCAGATGAAGCCGATGCACACGCCCACGAACACACCAATACCTACGCTAATAATATCAATCATTTCCCTTCTCCTTGTTAAAGACCCAACTTCTTCTTGATCTGTCTGAGCATGCCAGCGTCCAGCGTCTCGTCGCCTAGCTTCATACTGCCCTGCTGGATTTGCAGCGATGATGGTACGACAGTGTTGGCGTTCTGGAGGGATATGCTCTGCGTCTGCCCGTACAACTGCGCTGCCTGTTGCACTGCCGACTGCTGTAACATGGCGTTAGCCTGTTGGAGTTGGGCTTGCAGCTTCTGCGCTTGCATATTCTCGGCTTCTTCGATCCTGCGGCGTTCCTCGGCCCGGCGCTCGTCGCCGTTGAGCAGTTCGTCCATCACCTCTTCGTGGATTTCGTTCATGCGGGCAGCGCGAAGCAGCAGCTTCTCTTCGGGGGTGGCTAGGTGGTGCAGGTCCTCAAGGTACATGGCCCATCGACCCGTCCCGCGCAGCCCGAACTCCTCCGGGTTGCTCTCCATGCGCTTGGCCAGCAGCCGTACGACAGGGTGAATGTTATCCTCGCTCATGCTCGGTCTCCCTACTTAAGCAACCAGTGCATGATGGCATCGTACAGGTCGTACTTCGCATTGTTGAAATTGCAGAACAGGAAGAAGCAGGTTCCGATGAACCCCACCCCACTGCTCACGTTCACTTCGTTTTTATCCGCCATAGCTTGCTCCCATCTTGCTCTCACAGTTGAGTGGTAGGCCGGTCGCCCACTTGGGCTGGATGCGCATGCACTGCTCGACGAACAGGCGGGCATCGTCGGCCTCCTCGACCGGCGCGATACACCCAACGGCGTCGTGAACGGTCATTACCACTTGCAGCCTACGTGCAACCATGAGCATCTGCTCACCGATCACGATACGGGCCAGTGCTTGGCAGACGTTCTCGACCAACTTCCCGCCGTAGATACGGGTCTTCATGGTCGCCCGACCCTTCTTCTGGTCGTAGACGTACTCCAGCTTGTTGGTGTCCGGGTTCTCCCATGCACGCAGGTTGGGGTACTTTAGGTATAGCCCGTTAGGCAGACGGATACCCATCATGTTCACGGCGACCACGCCTTCCTTCCCGAACGGTGCAGTGGTCTGGTCGATCATCGCCGTGATGGCTTGCTGCCCCTGCTTCCAGAGTTCAGGGATCGCCGGGTAGGCTTCGCGGTACACGCTAATGATGCGCTGGCACTCGGCCTCGTCGAGGTCGGCACCCATTGCCTTAAGCTGTGCGCGGAACTTCACGTGCCCCATACCGTAACCGGCACCAAGGATCGTGGTCTTGCCCACGAACCGCTGATCGTCCGACACATCGTTCACCGCCACGCCGTAAATCTGCGAAGCCATGATCTTGTACGGGTCGAACTGCATCTCGGCCTTGGGCACCCCGGCAGCAATCTCGTCGTTGTTCTTGCGGAAGAACTCAACAAGGTCCGCCTGTCCAGCCAGCCACGCCAAGGTGCGCGCTTCGATCTGGCTGCTGTCGCAGTCGATGAACATATGCCCGTCAGGGGCAAGGATGGCCTTCTTGAGCGGCGACTTGCGGGGTAGGTTCTGGAGGTTCAGCTTGTCGTCCCCGCCCCAGCGGCCCGTGTGGGCAGCGTAGTAGCGCAGGGGCACAGGCAGAGTGCCTCGGTCGTGGATGCCGATGAACCGTTCCGTCCGGGTCTCTTCGAGGGTGGACTTCACCCCCAGCCGCGCAGCGACGATGGCCTGTACCCGTGGGTCCTCATGGTCGAGCAGAGCCTTGAAGCCTTCGTCGGTCTTGCCGAACGCCCACGTTTCCTTACCTGTCGTTGGGCTTACCTTGGTAGGGGGAACGACACCAAGGCTCTCCAGAAGCGCAGCCAGCTTGGGGTTGCTCATCAGGTCAGCCTTGTCAGCGGTAACCGCCTCCATCAGCTTGGCCTTCTTTGCCTGCACGTTGGTCAGGTGGTCAGTCAGCACCTCCCGGTTCAGCCCCAGCTTCGGCTCGGTGAACATGCGGATGGTCAGGTCCACCAGCTTGAGTTCGACCATCGGGAAGCGCGGCAGCATGGCGTTGAACAGCTTGTACGTCAGAGCCGTGTCGTTGCAGCAGTACTCCCCATAACGTGACAGTTCCTCGGGCGTGAAGTCGATCCGGCCCTTACCCAGAGCGTTCAGCACCTCGGTGCCCTTCACCCCCAGTTCGTAGAACTCGGCCATCGCCTTAAGGCTTCCGCCTACTTCGGTACCGTGAAGCGCCCTTGCCATCGACAGTGTGTCAGCGATGCGCTTGGGGCGGATATCGAAGTGCCAGTTGAGGATCGCCATGTCGAACATGGCATTGTGCGCCAGCCCGATGGAGTTGGCCCAGTCGAACTGCTCCAGCCACTTCTTGGTGGCATGGTAGGGGCCAGAGAACCACTGCGGCTCCCCAGCGTCCACCTGCACCGACACCCCGATCACCTCGAACAGTTCGTCCCGCAGGTACTCCTCGGTCGTCATCTTCGACAGGGAGAAGTGGCTATCGTAGTAGGTCTCAAAATCGACCGTCAGGATTTGCATTAGCGGGTTACCTTAAGGGCAGTTGCAGGGGTGGTTGAGCCGATACCAATCGAACCGTCTGCCTTGATCCGCATGATCTCTCCCGAGTCCACCCACTCGCCGGGCTGCGGCTCGTTGGCACCCAGCAGGGTAGCCATAACCCGATGCTCGAACAGCTTGGCGCGGGTCTCGTCCAGCTTGGCTAACAATGTTAGGATTTCCTCGTCCGACAGGTAACCCAGCGGCTTGCCATAACGGCGCGGGCGCACTCCGTTGGATGCGTCCTTGTGCCCGTTGTCCCGGTCGATCACCTCAACCCGGTGCAGGACTTCACGGATGATGCTGTCCCACTTCCCCTCTGTACCACGGTCCCGGTACGGGTCGTAGGTGTCGGCAAACTCTTCGGGGTGGCTGTCCATGCGCCGGAGCAGCATCTCTACGCCTTTGTTCATCGGTTGTGTCCTTGTAGAAATCGGTAAACGTCCAGTTCGTCCTTGGCGCGGACGACACCTGCCATGCCCCTTGGGTATATCTTGGTTGGGTCATAGGGTTCGATCTTCCGCACCACGTAGCGGTCGTTAGCTAGGTCATAATCGGCCCAGACTGCATATTCGTTGAGGCCATCCTCCTCGTCGAAGGCATCTTTCAATGCTGCTCGGGCTTGCTCCCCGAACTGCTTACGGCTCAAGATCGCCATCAATCACATTCGATCTCGCGGGTGTAGGTCCAGACGTAGGGCATGTAGCAGACCTCATCCCCGTCCTTGGTGACGGTCCAGCCGACCAGATAACCAGTGCTGCCCACCATCTGTGCAGCGGCAGCGGGGACAACGGTCCCCAGCGTCAGGCCCACGATCAGGCCGGTAACGAACTTACGCATTGGCTTGCTCCTTCTCTCGTACGTCTAACATAAGCACTTCGACCTGCCCGCTGTTGGTCTTGCGGGAGGTCACACGCTCGATGGCACGGCGACCAGCATCCGCCACGCTCTCGGCTTTGATCTTGGGTAGCCAACTCATGCGCCGCCCAGTGGTTTTGTTCGGAGTGCGGTAGTACACTCGCACATGGTAGGTTTTCATCGTATCCCCCTATTTCAGCGACCGCAGCAGTTCCGGGAGCATGTCCCAGTTCTCTTCGTTAACCACCACGCCCACGCCGCCAGCGTGGCGGATGTTCTCGATCTCACGGACCTGCAATGCAGTCGGCTTGTTCTTACCGGCCTTGCACTCGATGCCGATGAACTTGCCGTGGTAACAGGCCACAATGTCAGGGACACCGCTCCGGCCAAAGCCGTGGGTTGCAGGGAAGAAGTAGTAGGCACCCTCCTGCTTGAGGATGGCGACCACCTTGTCCTTCACTTTTTTCTCGGGGGTTGCTGCCATGAAGTTGCTCCTTCGGGGCTATGGGTATCACACTAGTTTACAGTGTCAAACGGAAAAAACGGGGGGTCAACGCAGGGTCAACCCCCCGAGGCGGGAGCATAACAATGTTAGGTTAGTCGGTATCCCCCAGTGCGGCGCGGAGCCTGTCGTATCCCGAAGGCTTATTGAACCACGATGATCGGTCGTTTAGAAAATACACGATCTCACCACGCAGTCGCGCGTTCTCGGCCTCAAGGGCTTCGATGCGGTAACGAAGAACATCCGCACGGTGTAGGCCAAGTTCATGGTTTTGGCAGGTTTGCTGCACCCACTCTGTCTTATCGGCCCACGCTTTTAGCGCAATCTCCTGCGCTTGATACAACCCTGCATTCAGCCGCTCGTTCTCGGCAGTCAGGGCTTCGATGCGGTC
>JACCDT010467686.1_pt1 | contig 50963 bp, 44 predicted proteins | sample 7446291 | NCBI WGS metagenome assembly JACCDT01 (sample SAMN15323446, study PRJNA562643) | freshwater metagenome | isolation source: river surface water | place: USA:Blue River Watershed | collected 2017-08-17
CGATGCAATCGTCCCGTCAGAGGCCTTCTACACCGTGCAAGGAATGATCCGTGCGCGCACCCACCGGTACACCAACGAAGAGTTAATCGAGAAGCTACGCGCCCTTTACCAAAGCCGGGGACTGCTGCCCGGAATGATCATTGATGAAACCGAGGGTAGCCAGGCCCTGCAGCAAACGCAGCGCCACCAAGAGCGCCGGAGCTGCCCAGCCGATGGTCTCGTAGGTCGGCAGCAGGCCAATGGCAGCGGTTGCCACACCCATGATCAACATCGTGACCAAGAAGGTTTTTTTGCAGCCGACCATATCGCCCAGGCGGCCGAAAAAGACGGCACCGAACGGGCGCAAGACAAAGCCAGCGCCAAAGGTGGCCAGCGAGGCAAGAATGGCCGCGCTCTCGTTTCCAATTGATGAGTCGTCTTGTCACAGCGCCGGTACATCCAAATTCCCCCACTGGCCTTTCTAGACCCTTCCGTCCGCAAAACCCACACGAGCGTGCGTCCGCAAAAAGCCCCGGAAGGACGAGCAAGGCGGCTTTGAACAAGCTGATCGTAATCAGTGGGACGCCCCCTGCAGCTGCGCGTCGGGCTTGATACAGCGAAGCAACGCCAGCATTTCCCCTTCGATCCGGCGCAGGGCCTCAGGGGTGTGACCTTCAAAGCGAAGCACCAACACCGGCGTGGTGTTGGACGACCGTATCAGGCCAAACCCATCGGGCCAGTCCACCCGAATCCCATCAATGGTCGAAACGCTTGCGGGCGCTAAAAAGCACGTGGTGTGAGACATCAGATCGGCCACCAAGCGCTGAGGTTCGCCCTCCGCGCAGGCCACATTGAGTTCAGGCGTGGAAAAGCTGCCGGGTAAGCTGTTCAGAGTTGCCGAGGCATCGGCGCTGCGACTGAGAATTTCGAGCAAGCGTGCGCCGGCATACGTGCCATCGTCAAAACCATACCAACGCTCCTTGAAGAAGATGTGGCCGCTCATCTCGCCGCCCAAGGGGGAGTTCAGCACTCGCATGCGAGCTTTGATGAGCGAGTGTCCAGTTTTGTACATCACGGCTTCGCCGCCAGCGGCCTCAATGGCCGGGGCCAGCCGCTGCGAGCACTTGACGTCAAAGAGAATCGGCGCGCCGGGCACCCGTGAAAGCACGTCCTGGGCAAACAACATCATTTGCCGGTCCGGAAAGATATTCTGCCCATCCTTGGTCACGATACCCAGTCGATCGCCGTCGCCATCAAAGGCCAGACCGAGTTCAGCGTCCGTGGTGCGCAAGGCTTCGATGACGTCACGCAAGTTGTCGGGCTTGCTCGGGTCGGGGTGATGGTTGGGGAAAGTCCCGTCCACCTCGCTGAAGAGTTCGATCACTTCGCAACCCAGAGCGCGAAAGATGGCGGGAGCCGACGCACCGGCTATGCCGTTGCCGCTGTCAATCACGATCTTCATGGGCCTGGTCAGCTTGACATCGCTGCAAATGCGGTCGCGGTAATCGGCAAATACATCGACGCTGCGCACACGACCGGGCTGCAGGGCGATATGCCAGCTCTCGTCCTCCATGAGCTGGCGCAGGCCCTGGATTTCGTCGCCATAGATGGCCTTCCCGGCCAAGACCATCTTGAAGCCGTTGTAGTCCTTGGGATTGTGGCTTCCGGTGACCTGAATACCACTGGTGCAAAGCGTCGCCGCCGCAAAATAAAGCATGGGCGTGGTGACGGCGCCCACATCGATGACGTCAACCCCGGTGGACACAAGGCCGCGGATCAGCGCCGCACTCAACGCCGGTCCACTGAGCCGACCGTCGCGGCCCACCGCCACCGTGCGCTCGCCTTGCTTGAGCGCTGCGGTGCCAAAGGCGCGGCCCAGGCCTTCGGCAACAGATTCATTAACGGTGCTGGGCACCACGCCGCGGATGTCGTAGGCCTTGAAGATAAAGGGAGAATTTTTCATAGAAACTTTCGTGAGAAGGAGCGCTCACCAACAAGCACTCAGGACGATTTGGAAAAAACAAGAGTTAAGGACGTGTAAGGCCGGAGGTCTGGAGTTCCCACTGCCACGCATGGCGCACGATCACCTCAAGTTCGGCATAAGCCGGTGCCCAGCCCAACACTCGACGGGCCATGGCGGAATCGGCAACCAAGCGAGCGGGATCACCCTCCCGACGGTGAGCATCGACGACCTGGATGTCCCGGCCCGTAACACGGCGCGCCGTGTCAATGACCTCCTGGACCGAAAAGCCCTGGCCATTGCCCAGGTTGAAGGACTGGCTGGATCCACCCCCGGCCAAGGATTGAAGGGCCAACCAGTGGGCCGCGCAAAGGTCTTGAATATGAATGTAGTCGCGCACACAGGTGCCGTCGGGCGTGTCGTAATCACGGCCAAACACCCGGATGTCTGCGCGCCGCCCGGAAGCCGCTTGCAACACCAAAGGGATGAGGTGGGTCTCCGGCTCGTGGCGCTCTCCCAACTGGCCTTCTGGATCTGCACCTGCGGCGTTGAAATAGCGAAGGCACACAGACTTGAGCCCATAAGCCAGGTCGTAATCCTGCAAGGCCTGCTCCACCATCCACTTGCTTCGGCCATAGGGGTTGATGGGGCGCTGCGGGTGCTTCTCATCGATGGGCACATACTGCGGCTCGCCAAAGGTGGCCGCCGTGGAGGAAAAGATGAACTGTTTCACGCCATGCTCGCGCATGGCGTCCAGCAAAACCAAGGTCTTTGCTAAGTTGTTCAGGTAATACTTGGCCGGATGCGCAACAGATTCGCCCACCTGAATGAACGATGCAAAGTGCATCACGGCGTCAAAACCCTGGCTCAGCACGTGGCTGATGACGCCAGCGTCACCAAAATCGCCTTGCACCAGCTGACCGCACAGCACCGCGTCGCGGTGACCTGAGGACAGATCATCCAGGGTCGTTACGTCACATCCCTGGCGCCCCAAGAACTTCACCATGTGCGAGCCGATATAGCCGGCTCCGCCAATCACCAGCACTCTCATACCCGGCCCTCAGGCACTGACGTGACGGGCGGACTCGCGGCTGCTGTCGCCCCCACGCACGCCCCAGCTGGGGCAAAACGCTCGCCGTCTTGACCACCTGCCCCCATGGGCTTGTCGCCTCGGGCCAAGGCAATCAGCCCAGCAGTCGACGCATCGAGCCCGCTGACGTCACCGCCACAAAGACTCACCTCCAGGCCAGTGGCCAGCGATTTACCGAGCTCCACCCCCCACTGATCAAAGCTGTTGATGCCCCACAAAACACCGGTCACAAACACCCGGTGCTCGTGCAACGCGATCAATGCCCCCAGGCTGGCAGCGTCCAGCTTGTCGAGCATGAGGAAGGTGCTGGGACGGTTGCCGTCAAAGTGACGATGGCCGTCGGCATGCTCGCGGCCCAGCATCAGCGCCTGGGCCTGCGCCAACGCATTGGCCAGCAGTCGGGGATGGTGCTCCGCCCAAGCATGACTGGCCTGGCGAGCGGCCACGAACTCCACCGGAATGACCTGGGTGCCCTGGTGCAGCATTTGAAAGTAGGCATGCTGGCCATTGGTGCCGCATTCGCCCCAGACCACGGGCGCCGTCTGAAATGGCAAGGTCTGGCCGTGGCGGTCCACACGCTTGCCGTTGCTTTCCATTTCCAGCTGCTGCAGGTAGGCGGGCCAACGCGCCAGACCGGCGTGGTAGGGCGCCACGCTGCGACTGCCAAAGCCGTGAAAGTTGCGGTACCAAAGGTCCAAAAGCCCCAGCCGCACCGCCAAATTCTGCTCAAGAGGCGCGGTTTGAAAATGTTCATCCATGGCGTGCGCACCGGCGAGCATGGCGCGAATGCCTTGCGCGCCAATGGCTATGGCCAGGGGCGCGCCGATGGAGGACATGAGAGAAAAGCGCCCGCCCACCCAGTCCCAAAAATCAAAGGTCGTGCGGATCCCAAAGGCTTGCGCTGCGGCGGTGTTGGTCGTCACGGCCCAGAAGTGGCGAGCCACCACCTCGCTGGCGACCTCGCCCATTTGCTGCACAAACCACTGGCGCGCCGAATGCGCATTGGTCATGGTCTCAGGGGTGGTGAACGTCTTGGACGCCACGATGAACAGCGTTCGGCGGGCGTCGAGCTGGGCCAATACGCGGTCAATTTCGTGACCGTCAACGTTGGAGACGAAATGCAGGCGTTTGCCTGCACAGGCGCCGTCGCGCAACGCCAGCACGGCCATCTCCGGACCCAGGTGAGAGCCGCCAATGCCAATGGTCACCACATCGGTGAACCGGGCGTCAGCGCGGACCGCCTCTGCCTGGGCCAGCATGGCCTCCAAGGTGGCGTGCACCTGGGTCAGCTGCTGCGCCAGCTGGCGGGGGACCGCCCGATCGCGCGGATGGCGCAGCAAGGTGTGCAGCACCGCTCGCTCTTCGGTGTTGTTGATCAATTGCCCCTCGAACATGGCCGCGCGTTGCCCGGCCAGATCGCATTGGGAGGCCAGTTGCAACAAAAGCGCTTCAGTCCGGTAGTCGATCAAGTTTTTGGACAGATCCGCAAACACATGGGGCGCTTGTTGACTGAAGTGAGCAAAGCGGTGAGGGTCGCTGGCAAAGGCCTGGCGCAAATCGAAACCCTGCGCCTGCTGGGCGTGTTGTTGAGTCAGTGCCTGCCATGCGGGCGTTTGGTCGCAGCGCAAGCAAGTCGGCGTGGTCGAATCATTCATGGTCAGCTCCGGCTGTGTAAGCGTCAAAAAGTGCTGTGAAGACTGCAAGTCAGGGTCGGGAAAAACGTTGACCGATCACCCGCGCCAGAAACAAAAAATTGCCCAGCAGATAACGGCGCCACATGCGGCCGGGCTCTTGCATCAAGCGCCACACCCACTCCGCGCCAAGCTCCCGCACCCAGTGCGGCGCACGAGGAATGCGCTCAGACAAGAAATCAAAGAGCCCCCCCACGCCCATGCCCAAGTGGGCCCCGCTGGCGCCAAGGTGCTCGGCAATAAAGAGTTCCTGACGCGGAACCCCCATGGCCACGATCAACAGGTCAGTGCCGGCGTCGCGCACTTGCTGCATGACCCGCGCGGTTTGATCGGGCTCAAAAAAACCGTGGTGACAGCCCGCCACGTCAAGCCCGGGGTGGCGAGACTGCAGCGCCTCAGCCGCTGCTTGGGCGACACCTGCAGCGCCGCCAAGAAGGAAAATTCGGTGCCTCGTGCGCGCCAAAGCAGCACACAAGGGCTCAATCATGTCGGTGCCGTTGACGTTGTCCCTCAGAGGCTGTCCCAACAGCTGACCCGCCATGCGCAGGCCAATGCCATCGGCCAGCGCCAAATCACTGCCCGCCAAGGCATACCGGTAGGCGACGTCTCGGTGCGCAACGTTAACGCAGTGCGCATTGACAAAGCTAACTTGCGACGGCGCCAGGAAAGCGCCAGTGTCCAGACGACGCATGACCCAGTCCACCGCCTGGGACTGGGTGAAGTTGTCGACCTGGACAGTCCCCACCTGCAGCGTCTGACTGGACTGACCAGCTGCGGCGCCCCACAGGCTGACCAACGCGTAACGGCAGGCCATGCCCAGGTCGGTGCGCAGGCCTTGATGAGCCGCATACTGCGCCTCCCATTGGATGACGTCGCCGAAATTGATCCCGGTTCGGGCCCGCAAGCGCTTGGGGTTGACGACACCCGCGGGCAAACCGTGCGCCGGTGGACGGCTGTCGTTGGCGCTGGCGCCCACCCAGGCCATGTGACCGCGCAATACCGTCCACGACGGCCAGAACAAATGCACCAGCCCTATTCGGGCCAGCAAGGAGACCACGGGTCCACGGGCCAGAACACCCCGAAGGACAAAGTCGCGACCAAAGGCGTCGACCAGCGGCTTGCGCCGCTGCGCCAACCAAGGCGATAGCAGCAAAGCCGCAGGCGCGCTGATCACCAAACCCGCCAAGGCCAGGGCTCGGGACGGCAGCTCCAGCAGTCGGGGCAGCTCCCAGCGAAAAGCCAACAGATCCACGCAGCGCCTGGCAGGCAAAGCAGAGGGGGCAGTCACAACGGTCATGGCAGTTTCCTTGGTCGGGGGGTCAATGAGGATGCATTGGACGGCCCCGCTGCGGTGAACCTTGTCGAGATTGCAAACTAATTGCCAAACAAGTCGCTCGCGCCCGTCAGCCCACAAGGTGCGCAGGACCTCGGACAAAAACTGGCGCAAACAGTTCACAGTTTCGCCACGACTTTCCCGCCCCGACCGGTCCAATCACTTCACCTTAACCAACCCAGATGAGACACCCCATGAAAGCTCTGATCCTCGCCGCCGGTCGCGGAACCCGTGTCGCCCCCCTGACTGATCGCTGTCCCAAGCCCCTGCTGCCCGTCCTGGGCACTCCCGCCATGGACGCCATCGTGCGGCAGCTGGCGCGACACGGCTTTGACGAGATCGTCGTGAACTTGGGCGCGCAGGGCGAGCAAATCGAACGCCACTTCGGCGACGGCAGCGCGTGGGGCGTGCGCATGGCCTACTTTTATGAAGGCGTGATGCAAGACGGTCAGTGGCAAGCCCAGCCCATGGGCTCGGCAGCCACCATGCGTGAAGTCCAGCGCCGCTTCGGCCTGTTTGATGACACTTTTGCCGTCGTCTGTGGTGACGCCTTGTTCGACTTGGACCTGACGCGCATGCTGGCCCTGCACAAGGAGCGAGGCTCTATCGCCTCCATGGCACTGACCAAAGTCCAGCTCCAAGATGTGCAGCGTTACGGCATTGCCGTCGTCGATGGCAGCGATCGAGTCCAGTCCTTCCAGGAAAAACCAGCCCCTGCCGCGGCCAAGGCGCTGACTGCCAACACCGGCATTTATCTTTTCGAGCCGCAAGCCTTGCGCTATATCCCTCGCACGGGTGCCTACGACATCGGTGGCGAGCTCTTCCCGCAGCTGCTGTTGCGAGGCGCGCCCGTTCACGGCTTTTCGCTGCCCATGCAATGGCTGGACATTGGCGTGCTGGCCGACTTTCTCAACGTCAACCTCAAAGCTGTCGAGGGGACTGCCAATGGCATTGAGCCGTCCGGTCTGCCGATGCCCGTGGGCCGCCACGGTCTGGTCTTCCTCGGTCTGGGTGCGAAGTTTTCGCCCTACGCCAGCCTGCATGGCCGCGCTTGGATAGCGGCGGGCGCACAAATCGGCAAAGGGGTGCGCCTGGTCGGCCCCGTGGTCATCGGCGCAGGTTGCGTCATCGAAGACGGCGCCGTGCTGACCCGCTGCGTTGTCCTGCCCCACACCCGTGTGCACGCCGGCGTGGAGCTCACCGATGCCATCGTTCAGGCCGACCGCGCCATTCGGGTCGTGCCCATGCCCGCCGGTCAAGCCGCCGCAACGCTGAACTTGCCCCAAGGCCTGAGCTGCGATGCACGCAACGATACCCACCAGCAGGCCCAAGCCCCAATGCTCAGCCTAGTGGCCTGAGCCTGCCAGCACGCACCTATTTGAACAAGATCACCATGATGTCGGCAGCCCAAAACATTTCCAGCGCCCCCTCCCCTCGACGCATCACGCCCCTGGGGAGCCTGCGTCGGCACTGGAAATTAGCTGCGGCCGTCGCGCTGGTGGTCGTCGCGGTGGGCCTGCCTGCAGCCTGGTTCAAGGGCGCCCCCACCTACGCCGCCTGGTCGGTCATGCAAGTGGCGCCGCGCTACATGAAAAACCTCAAAGACGACAACGAATTTGATTTTCAATCGAACTCACAGTACCGGCAATTTGTCGAACACCAGGTGAGCTCGGTGCGCCGCTATGACGTGGTGCGCGACGCCATGGCACGGCTTGGCGAGCAGGCCGAGCAATGGAAGCGAAAAGATGACAACGAGCAGCGCACCATCATGCGGCTGCAGGAAAAGCTCCTGGTGCGGGCCGTCCCTGACACCTATTTGATGGAAATTCGCCTGGAAGCGGGTTCCAAAAAGGCATTGGCGGACACCGTCAATGCCATCAGCACTACTTTCATCGAGCGCATGAAGCAAGAGATGGTTTACGGCTCTGACGAGCGCATGGGCAAACTCGACGAGCGTGAGCACGACCTGACGACGGCGCTGACCGGCAAATCGGATCGACGCACGGCGATTGCTCAAAAACTGGGCGTCGCCACATTTGTCGCCAACGACATCAACCCGCACGACAAGCTGCTGACCGACCTGCGCCATGCCTTGCACGAGTCTTCCATGCGCCGTGTTGACGCCGAAGCCAAGGCCGCGGCCTTCGCGCGCAGTGGCGAAACCGACATCTCGATTCGCTCGGTGCAAGAGCACATGCTCAACGACCCGGGCCTGAACAGCTTGAAAGCGGCGCTGTCCCAGCGACGCGCCGTCCTGGTGCAAGCCCAGTCGGGTCTCAAGGCCGAGCATCCAGGGGCGCTGGCAGCACGTGAGGAGATTCGGCTCATTGACGCCGAGATTGCCCAGCACGCCCAGCTCGTCAGCGGTCAGGTTCGCTCCAGCATGGGTTCGCGCTACAGCACCACCGTCGATCAGGCTCGGCGCTATGAAGAGGGCCTGAAAAAAATACTGGCTGAGCAACAAGCACAAAGCTCGGTGTATGCCGCGCTGTTCAACGAAGGCCTGACGCTGTCAGCCGACATCGCGCAGCTGCGCGGTGAAATTGAAAAAATCCGCGAGCGCTCCAACTTTTTGACCACGGAGATGGGCGCGCCCGGCTTTGTTCGCTTGGTCACGCCCGCCATGACCCCGGAGTACCCCTTTGGTCCGGGGCGCAAGAAGCTGTTTTTGATGGTGCTGGTGGCGGCTTTGGGCTTGGCACTGATCGTGCCGATTGCTCGCGACGCGTTGGACTCTCGAGTGCGCAATGCCGGCGACGCTGAACGCGCCATGGGCTTTGCGGCCGCTGGCGTGGTGGGCATCCGCGGCTCGGCTGAAGCCGAAGACGCCCTGCGCCGGATAGCGTCAGCTCTGATCCAAGCGCGCCACGATCACGAACATGCCAGCTTTGCCATGACCTCGGTGGTCGTTGGCGCGGGCAACAGCTCGCTGACCCTGGACCTGGGTCGAGAGCTCGACAAAATTGGGTTTCCCACCGTCGTGATCGAGGCCAACGCCGCCTCCCCTGATGCGCGCTATGCATCGTCCCTGCCCGGATTGCAGGAATGCCTGCTCGGACGCGCCGACGTGGCCGGCTGTGTATCCCCCGCAGACGACAAGCTGCCGGCCCGCATCTCGGTCGGCCAGGTGCAAGGCAAGCACCTGTCTCAACTCGACACCTTGGCCAGCGTGATGGCCGAGCTTCATGAGCAGTACGCCTTTGTCCTGGTTGATCTGCCGGCACTGGGCCAATCGGCCGACGCCGAGCTCTTGGTGCGTCAGATCGGCCGCGTGATGACCGTTGTTCCTGTCAACGACGCCAGCAAGGCGGCGGTCCAGCGCGTCAAGCTGCGGCTGGCTCGGATCGATCCGGAATCGATGGGTCTGGTCGTGGTGCGCGCATGAGCTGCGCGCACGGCGCCAGCCGCCTACCATGGCGGCCATTGCTGCTGTCCATCTTGGTTGTGTGCCTGACCGATTGCCTGTCCGGATCTCGCTCCGCGACCATGAACGGGCACGAGGCCACCCGGCTAGACCCCGACGAACACGCCGAGCAACAGGCCATGACGGGCTTTGGTTTGAACCTGGGCCATGCCACCCAGTGGGGGGCCGAGCAACTGCTGGCCAATGTCCTGCACAACCCCGGCTTTGAGGCCATCACGGACGGCTCGCTTGTGACCGTTGGCGCCGTGGCGGCAGACCATATCACCGATGCCGCCGCCTGGGCCGCACGCCCCGAGGGCTTTTGGAAAAACGCCCAGTGGGAAGTCAGAACCGGAGCAGCCACGGGCAGGGCCGGCCGGGTGCTGGCGCACACCGGCGCTGTCGGTGTGTCCCAGCAATTGCGCTTGGACGCACTGCCGGCCATGCTGGCGCCGGGCGATATCTTGGCCTTGCGCAGGGACGACGATCCCACCCCCGCGCCCCTGTGGTGGCGCGAGGCCGGCAGCTTTCGCAGCGTAGCGATGACCCGTCCCGGCTCTCCCGGGCGACAGGCACTGCAAATGAATGCCAACGGCGCAGCGCGCTTGACGCATTACTTGGACGGCATCACCGACCGAGCCGGCAAACTGTTGCCGGTTCAAGGCCGCTGGCGCTTGTCGCTGTGGGCGCGCAGCGAGGGCTCTGGCTCGCTGCAGCTCAAAGTTCGTTTCGCGCGTTCGGGCACCCCAGCGTTTTTGGACACCCAGGCCCTGGTAGGCCCCGAGTGGCAGCAACTGGAATGGGAGTTCAACGCCGAGGACACGGGTCCGAGCGGCCCCTTGGCGCTGACGCTGGAGCTGGCCCGGGGCAGCGTGCTGCTTGACGATGCGAGTCTGGCGGCGGTCACCGTCAGCGCGGCAGGCGGCTTCAGGCCCGAAGTCGTCGCCGCGCTCCAGCGCATGCGGCCTGGGGTGCTGCGCGACTGGCAAGGCCAGCTGGGCGCACCGCTGGCCAACCGCCTGTCCCCTCCCCTGGCCCGCAGGCCAGCACGCTACCGAGCCGGTGAGCACGAGGCCCAGCATCACTACGGGCTGGAGGAATTCCTGGCGCTGAGCGCGGCCGTTGGCGCTCGCCCCTGGATCGTGGGGGCGCCGACTTGGTCAACGCGCGAGTGGAACCAGCTCGGCGCGTGGCTCAGCCGCGCCCTGGACCGCCATGGGCTGCCGGGCGCCATCGTCGAGTTTGGCAACGAGTCTTGGAATCCCCTCTTTCGCCCGGCCGCCATCGACGCCACGCCTGCTCTGGCACAAGCCAGCGACAGGGCCTTTCAGGCGCTGCTCAGTGGCGCCAAGGGCGATGCGCGCCTGCTGACCGTGCTGGGTGCGCAGGCTGCCCGCTCGGGCCATGCGCTTGAACTGGCCCGTGCCACCACTTGGTCAAAAGCCCTGGCCCTGGGTCCCTATTTGGGCTACGAGGCGCATGCGGGCGAATCCGCTCAGATGATGCTTTCGCGCTGGTTCGCCGAGCCCTTTAACGGCCATGCCCAGCAAATGAAAGAGCTGGCAGGCGCCGCGCGGGTGCCCGTGGTCTACGAAGTGAACTTGCATACCCTGGGCGGGACGGGCCTGGCAGCGGCCCGCAACGAAGCCCTGGCCTCGCCTGCGGCCGGCGTGTTGCTGGCCCGGCAGTTGCTGCGCGGCGCCCTCGCCGGCGCTCGCTACCAGGCGGTCTACGCCCTGTCTGGCTTTGATGCCCAAGCCGCCCAGGGCGGGGACTTCACTCAATTGTTCGGCGTCACGCACAACCTGGCCCATCCAGAGCCTCGCCTGCGCAGCACAGGCCAAGCACTGGTCGCACTGAACCAGATCGCTCGCCAGAGCATGCGCCCCACGCGGTGCCAGGGGCCGGGCTGCGAGCGCCTGACCGCAGCCTACTTTGACGCGAACCAGGCACTGGCCATCGTCTCTTCTGCCGATCATGACCTGAACGTGTCGGTCGCGCTGCCCTGCAAGGGGGACGAGTCGTGGCAAGTCGCGACGCTGTCGGAGCACAGCGCCACCGCCGTCGTCAAGTGCGTCGGCCGCCGGTTGCAGCTGACCGTGCCGCGCTACAGCTTGACGACCTTGAAAGCGCTCTGACCCCCAGCTCTGACCCCCAGCCCAGAGCAGAGCAGCTGGCAGGCGTCAAAGACAAGCGCGTTCGTCAAGTGCGTTCGTCAGGTCGGGGTCACTGGGAAATATAGGGCGCAATAGTCTTGGCCCATACGCCATAGCCCTCACCCAACAAATGAATCCCGTCGTAAGTGTAAATATCCAGCAAGCCCGCCTCTTGGCTCGTCAACCCATTGTTTATATTAATATAATTGATATTATTTTTCTGGGCGTAATCCTCAATAAGGCTATTCAGTCGCCTTATTTTTAACAACATATCACCACAAGTTTTCTTGCTGCATTCAAGAGTTGACTGAATATATACATCCATATTTTCAACTCGAAGGCTTGCGACCACCTTGACATAATCGGAAAAGGTTTGCTCGACACTTTTTCCACCCCATCCCAAATCATTGACCCCCGCCATCAAAAAAGCTTTGGACGCCTTGGTGGAAAATAGGCTATTCATCCGATTGAGTATGTCATCCGTTTTGTCTCTGCCAACGCCTCGGTTGGCGATCTTGACATCAGGAAAAATATCATCCCAATGGCCAGCATGGGTCAGTGAGTCCCCAATCATCACCACATCGGCCGTCCGGCCAAACTGTTCAAATTGTTTTTTACGCTCAGGCCAGTCCGGGTTGGGCAAGGGCTTGGCCTGCTCCGCCTTCGTTGCCAAGAAGGTGCTCTTGAAAAAAGCCACAGGCACTTGGAATATTTTCTCTTTGACCGTCAAGACGCCAAAAACATACCCAATGACCAGCAAAGAAATCGCCGTCAACTTACGCATGAAGCCTCTTTCATCATCTTTGAATCTTGGAAATGCACCAACCACGGCGTGAGTTTCAGTGAATCACCCTGGTGACGCGTTGTGTGGCCAAGGGCCGCTCGGCTGGCGCATCGCCCCCGCCGCCCTGCGACGCGGGCCGGGCGCTGGGGCGTCGCAAGGCCGCTTCCGACCAGCCAAAAATAAGGAACAGCAGGGGTAAGACTTGTTCGCCCAGGTACACCGTTCCCACGGATAAAAAAACCGCAGCCAAAATGGCCAACAAGCTCAAGTGAAGCGAATCAGGACGCAAGGAGTCGGCCAAGGAGCGCCGCAGCAGCCGCACACCCACCCAGAGGAACAAGGCCACGAAGGCGGCGCAGGCCAGTACGCCATGCATCAGCGATAACAACAAAAAGTAGTTGTCAACGGACACCATGCCGTCCACCTTGGGCCACTTGGTCAAGCCCCAGCCCAGCCAAGCGTGGTCAATCGCGATGGCCAAATACTTGTCCATCAGCACCTTGCGGTAAAGCGCCGACTCCTGGGAAGCCGACATGGCCGCCCCTGGCGCCACATCCATGTAGGCGCTGAGCATCAGCCAGGCGGGAACCGCCAGCAGCAAGGCGCCCAGACCGCCCCACAAGAACAGTTGCCCGCGCTTGGGATGGCTGCCTGCCATCACGATCAGCCCCCCCAGCAAGCCACCCAGCCAGGGCCCACGGGCCACCGTCATGAGCGAGCCCACCAGCAAAATCCCGCGCAGCCACCCGCCGATCGTGCCCGGCAACGCTGGCCACCACGTCGGCGCAACTGCCCAGGCCTGTCGCGATTGCAGCCAACGCTGCAGGCGGTAGGCAATCACCATCATCACCCCGGCCAAGATCGCATGTGAATAAGGCCCGGCCACCCGGGCAATGCCATGGCGAAACGTCGTGACCCAGCCCGTGCCCTGGCCTGGGAACAGCACCCCGATGATGCCGAAAAACGGGTTCCAGCCAAATTTGGCCTCGTACAGACCAATGACCGCCAGCCCCGCCAGCACCAGCACCAAGCGACGCGCCAGCGCCTCGTCCATGGCCGGTGAATCGAGCAGCAGGCGAGCGCACAAGTAAGGCGCGGCAACCGAGGCAATCGTGCCGAACATCAAGTTTTGAGCGTCGCTGTAGCCCGAAGCCAGGTACTCGGACAGGCCCACCAGCACGGCAAACGCCAGGACCAGCAAATCGGTCAGCGCAAACCGGTAGTGCCGTCCCTCGCGAATCAAAGCCGCTGCCAGCACCGGCAAGATGGCCGCTTGGTTGAAGTTGGGGTCAGGCAAGCCCGGGGTGATCGCCCGAAAGCCGTCAGGAACGAGCAGCAACAGCGGCAACCACGCGCCCAGCAAGGCGCGCTGCGGGCTGCGCGCAAAGGCCAGCCAAGCGGCAAAGGCGGCACCGAGATAAACGACGAGCGACATGGAAGCGGAGTGTGACGCAAAAAGCGGGGCTTTCACCCCACGCCATGAAGCGTTGCGCAGAGTTTGCAATCTCGACACGCTTATCCAGCCCGGGCAGGTGCAATACACCTCATTCCATCTCCACCGATTGCCATGACACCCCTGACCGTTTCTCCAAGTGCCGCCGCCCCCATCCCGGCACCACGCACCAGCTTGTCGGTGGTGCTGTTTGCGCGGCTGGCTTATATCGTCACCCGCATCGGGCTGCCGCCCTTGGTGCTGGCGCATGTGGGCTTAGCCGAGTATGGGCTGTGGGCCGCTTGCTTCGTCTTGGTGGCCTGGACCGGCTTGGGCCCCATCGGCGTGGGCATGCTCACCGTGCGTGGGGTCGCCGAAGCGGCGGCGCGCGGTGACGTTCGGGCCATGGGTCAGCGCATGGCCGAAGCCACGGTTCTCATCGCCGGGCTGGCCGCCACGGTACTCGGGGCGATTGCCCTGGCCGCGCCCTGGCTGCTGGTGGTCTTCAAAGTTGAGCCGCACCTGCGCGACACCGCCACCCACGTGTTTGTCGGCACCTGCGCCATCGTCTTGCTCGAGGCCTGCCTGGCTGCGCCCAGCCTGGCGCTGCAAGGCTTGCGCCGCACCACAGAGGAGCAAATCTCCTGGGTGGCCGGCTTTGTGGTCGAGGCAGTCCTGATCGTGGCCTTGCTCTTGGGCGGCGCCGGGCTCAGCGGTTTGCTCTTGGCTTTTGCCATCCGATCTTTGGTGACCACGGCGATGGCGACTTGGCAACTGCGTCAGCTCTTGCCCCAGCTGCGCCTGCAACTGGTCCCAGGCTGGACACAGCGCTGCTCGGATCTGTTGCGCCAGGCCTTGGCCTTGCAGCTCAGCCAGGTAGCGGCCATCGTGCTGCAGTCCATGGATCGCGTGGTCGCCGGGCTGTCGCTAGGACCTGTCGCCACCGCCGTGATGGACCTGGGCGGCAAATTCAGCAGCACCACTGGCGCTGTCGCCGCCGCCGTTTGCGGCAATGTCACGGCGCACAGCGCCCACCACCATGCCACGGGCGACAAGCGGGCCCTGGCGGGCGCCGTGCGCGAGGGACTGGCCCAGACGGCTGGCCTGCTGGCCCTGCTCTGTCCGCCCCTGGTGTTCCTGGCCGGCCCCCTGCTGGGCGCTTGGCTGGGCAGCAGCGCCGACCTGGCGACCATCGCACCGGTGATGATGGCCAGCAGCCTGGCCGCGCACTTGGTCCTGATGACCGGCCCCGTCAATGCGGCCCTGCGCGCCAGCGGCGACTTGATGCCCGAGATCGGTTTTCATCTGCTGCGTTTTGTCCTGGCGCTGGCGGGCCTTGGGTCAGCGCTGGCACTGTGGGCACTGGACGCCGGCACGCTGGCCGTCGGCCTGGCCGCTGGCACCGCCCTGGCTGCAGCCATCTACTTACCGCTGGCCCATGCGCGCATTGGCCTGGCGCCCGCTGCCTGGCTGAAGGTCTGCGCGCCAGCGAGCCTGTCCGGGTACGTCAGCGCCGCCCTCGGGGCCATCGTGGTGAGCCGCGTCTGGAACTTGCCCTTGAGCGACGTCACCGCCTGGTCCGAGATGGGCCGCATCGAGTCGCTGCAAGCCTTGCTGCTGGGCGGCTTGGTGCATGCCCTGGCCTTGGCCAGCTTGGCCTGGTTTTGGCTGCTCAATGTCGCCACCCGAGCCCGCTTGGTGGCGGCCATCGGTATCGCCGCGCTGGTCACGGGCTGCGCGACCGTGATCGACCCTGTGGGCAACGCCTACAGCGCCGACAAGTTCAAACCGGCCCAAAAAAGTGATGTCGCCAGCTTTGTGGCCCCCGAGCTGCTGGTCGAATTGGAAGCGCCGGCAGACCCGGTGTACCGCCTGGGCGCCGGCGACATCGTGCAGCTTCAAGCCTGGGCGCGCCCCGAACTCTCAGGAAAGCACACCCTGGGCCCCGACGGGCGCATCACGGTGCCACTGGCTGGCCCGCTGCGCCTGGGCGGCCACACGCGCGAATCGGCCGCCGGTGAGATCCTGGGCAAGCTCGACGCCTACTACCAGGCGCTGGCCTTGAGCATCTCCGTCGAACAGTACACCGCCAACCGCATCACGGTTCTGGGCCGCGTCCAAAATCCTGGCGCCATCGCCTTCGATCACCCGCCCACCTTGCTCGAAGCCTTGGCCAAAGCCGGCTCGTTGCCCGTGATTGACAAGCAAGCCACGCTGACGCGCTGCGCCGTGATTCGCGGCCGTGAGCGAGTGATTTGGGTCGACCTCAAGCGCTTGCTCAACCAAGGCGACATTCGCTACAACCTGCGCCTGCAGGCTGGCGATCTGGTCTACATCCCCGATTCCGACGATACCTTGATCTACGTCATGGGCGCGGTCCAGCGGCCCGGCACTTACCGCCTGACGCCGGACATGTCGCTCAACGATGCTTTGATGAAAGCCGGAGGCCCCTCCGAGGACGCGGTCACTGAACAGATCACCCTTTACCGGCCTGGCAGCCAGGTCAGCCAACTCGCTCCGTTGAGCCAGCTCATCACGGGCGCCAAGCGCGTGAACTTCTCCCTGGAAGAAGGCGACGTGATTTACGTGCCCGCCAGCGGCCTGTCCCGCGTCGGTTACGCCATGCGCCAACTTCTGCCCGGACTGTCTTTCTTTACTTCCACAGCCGCACTGGCGAAGGCCTCCGAAAAATGAACACACCGCGCATCGTTTACGTCGTTCACAGTGGCCAGGCTTTCGGGACCGAACGCATTGCCCTGGCGACACTGAAAGCTCTGACGGTCCAAGGCGCGCCCTTGCTGGTCGCCCCAGCAGGTCCGGCGCACGAGCTGGCCGCGAGCATGGGCATTGCCAGCGCACCATTTTCAACGCCTTGGCAACTTGCCCGGCTGCTCGAGCGTGTGTTGCGCACCCCCGGCAGTCTGCTGCTGACAACCGGTCTGGTGCACACCCTGGTGGCCACGGCGCTGCGTCTGCTGCGGCCCGGACGCTTTCGCGAATTGCATGTGGTCCATGGCGGAACCGATGAGCGCCTGAGCTATGGACGCAAACATCTGGTCGCCCGGCTGGGCGTGCGCCTTGTCGCTATTTCGCGCTTCGTGTGTGAGCGGCTCATCGCCCACGGTGTGCCTGCCCAGGCCATCACGGTGGTGCCAAACTTCATGGACAGCACTGGCGGCCCAACAGCGGCAACGGCGGCCGACGTCCAGCGTGTGGTGGTGGTTTCACGCGCCGACCGGATCAAGCAACTGAACCTTCTGGCCCAGGCCCTGCGGCTCGAGCCTGAGCTGCAAACCCTGCATGTCGATGTACTGGGCTCTGGCGAAGACCTAGAAGCACTGCGAAAGGACGCGGCAGATCTGCCCAACCTTCGCTTTCATGGCTATGTATCGGACGTGCCGCGCTGGCTGGCGCGTGCCGACCTGCTGGTGCACACCTGCCCTACCGAGCCCTTTGGCTTGGCCATCCTCGAGGCTTTTCGCGCGGGGGTGCCTGTCTTGGTGCCCGACGCAGGCGGCGCCAGCGAGATTGTTCAACACGGCAAAACCGGCTGGCATTACCAAGCCGGAAACGCCCAAGCGCTGGCCACGCAACTTTTGCAGGCCTGCGGCGCTTCAGGCGAAGAGCGCAGAAAACTCGCCAGCCAAGCCCGTGAAGAGCTGGCGCACCGCTACAGCCCTGAAACCATCGCCCCCATTCTCTGGAGCCTGGCATGAACGACATTGTTTCCCCATCTAAAGCTCTTTTGCGGCCAGCCACGCCTGTGGTTTCTGTCGTGATCATTGGCCGTAATGAAGGCGTTCGACTGTTCGCCTGCCTTCGTTCAGTCATGGCGGCCCACTGGTCGGTACCCATGGAGATGATTTACGTTGATTCCGGCTCGAGCGACGGCAGCGTGGTGCAGGCACGTGCGCGCTCGGCGCGCACGTGCAGCATCGCACCACCCTACAGCGCTGCGGCTGCGCGAAATGCCGGCCTGGACCTGGCCCGGGGTAAGTTCGTGTTGTTTCTAGACGGGGACACAGTGCTCGATGCAAATTTTCCAGGCCAAGCGCTGCAAGCGCTGAGCCATGCCGGTAAACACACCGCCTGTGTCTGGGGTCATCGTCGGGAATCAGACGCTTGTCAATCGCTCTACACGCGCGCGCTGGACCTGGACTGGGTATTCCCCATTGGCGAGACCGAGTTCTGCGGTGGCGACGCGCTGTTTCGCCGGGAAGCCCTGGAGCAAGTCGGCGGCTTCGACGCCGGACTCATCGCCGGCGAGGAGCCCGAGCTGTGCCGGCGTTTGCGGGCGCTGGGTTGGCGCGTCCTACATATTGATGCGCCCATGACTAGCCATGATCTGGGCATCCGGTATTTCTCCCAGTATTGGAAGCGCTGCGAACGCGCCGGCCATGCCTACGCCAGCATTGCCCGCCGCTTTGCGGGCAGCGCCGACCCGCTATGGCACGCTGAATCCCGGCGCAACGTCTGGCATGCGCTGGTCTTGACTGCTTTGCTGCTGCTACCGGCGTTCAATGCCCTGCTCACCGCCTTGTTCGCCAACCCAGCAGACGCGGGACTGGCCGCGCTGGCCAGCGCTGTCGGCAGCGTGGGGGTGTTGACAGCGCTGGTGCTGCGCAGCGCGCAGCGCCATGCCTGGAAGGCCGACAGCGCAAACCTCGCGTTGCTTTATGGCTTGCATTCACACCTGCAACAGTTTCCCGTGCTGGCCGGCCAGCTGGGCTTTTGGCTTCGCAAGCAACGCCGTTCACCGCGCGCGCTCATGGAGTACCGTTAAAGCCATGGCTAACTTCGCACCCTTTCTCACCCCCAAGGCCCTGCTGGCTTCAATCCTGTGGCCGCTGGCTGCCGGGGTCAATGCACTCTCGGGCCTGGGTCGGCTGTGGGCTTATGCACGCACACGCCAGGCACTGGGCGCTGGCCAGGTGGCGTCATCGGCCGTGCTTTTGAGCACGCCCGAGCTGCACGGAACGCGCCAAATCCACATCGGCGACGCTGCCCTGCTTTACCGCGACGTTTACCTTGAAACCCAGGATGAAGGAAAGATCACGCTCGGCGCCGGCGTTGTTCTGTCACGCGGCGTGCACATCGTGGCATTTGCCAGCGTCACCGTTGGCCAAGGTGCCATGGTCGGCGAGTACAGCACCATTCGCGATGCCAACCACCAACGCCAAGAAGGCGTGCCGCTGCGAGAATCGGGCCACCTCGCCGCGCCAGTGGTGATTGGGCGGCAGGCCTGGATAGGCCGCGGCGCCACGATCCTGGCTGGCGTGACCGTGGGTGACGGCGCAACCGTCGCCGCCGGCGCCGTCGTCACGCGGGACGTTCCTCCTGGCGTGACCGTCGCCGGCATACCCGCTCGCCCCATGGCACGAAAGCACGCATGAAATCCGTCAACCAGGCCATGATGAACAGCGCAGGAGCCTCCAACATTGCAGCCATTCAGGAAAAAGCTCAGAAGGTGAGCCTTCACATCTTGATGGCCGCCTACCAGTGTGGTCCTGGCATGGGCTCGGTCTCCCAGATTGGCTGGGAGTGGTTTTTGCGAACCGCACAAGAGCACCCCGTCACCTTGCTGACCCATGTGCGCAACCGCCCAGCCATCGACGCCTACGGCCCTTTGCCCTCCGGAGCGCAAATCGAATGGATCGACAGTGAATGGTTTGCCGGCCCTTTGCATCGCCTGGCACAGCGCCTTTTCCCACGCAGTGAGCACGCCGTTTTCGCCACGAGCTCCTTGGACTTTTTCGTCTTCGACCACTTGGCGCTGCGGCGGGCTCAAGCCCTGCAACGCAAAGGCTCAAGCTGGCGCCTGGTGCATGTGGTCACCCCGGTGACCACCAGTGCCGCCACGCGCTTGCACCAGCTGGGGCTGCCGCTGGTGCGCGGCCCCCTCAACTGCGGCCTGCAATCACCCGGGGGCTTTAAGCAGCACCTGGCCATCGATGCCTCCTGGACCTCTGGCGTGCGCCACCTCACCCGCGCGCTTGACGCCCTCTTGGGCAGCTCCCGGCACGCAGCGCGGCTGATCGCAGGCACCCGCGCCACCGTCAGCGAGATCGGGCAACGTCATGCTGCGCGCACCGTGCTGATGGCCGAAAACGCCATCGACCCGGACACCTTTACCGCCCAGCCCTGGCCGGCCGGTGCCAACGAGCACCTCAAGCTGCTTTTCGTGGGCCGCTTGATCGCGGTCAAGGGCCTGGACATGCTGCTGCACGCACTGGCGCGCGCCAACGCTGAAGGTCTGTCCGCCAGCCTGCAGGTTTTGGGGGACGGGCCCATGCGCACCCAGTGGGAGCAGCTGACCCACCAACTGGGTCTGGCGCAGCAGGTTCAATTTCTCGGCAACGCACCGCGCGCTGACGTGGTCCAAGCCATGCATGACTGCCATTTGCTGATGCTGCCTTCCGTGCGCGAAAGCGGCGGCGGCGTGCTGGTCGAGGCCATGGCCTGCGGGCGCCCGATCGTGGCGGTCGACTGGGGCGGACCGGCCGAAATTGTCAACGAGCTGGTCGGGCGAGGCATACCCGCCACCCACCCTGAAGCCGTCACCCAGGACCTTTTGCAAGCCATGCGCGACTGCGCCAGCGATCCTGCTGCCTGGGCCACCAAGGCCATCAGGGCGGCCCAGATAGCCCGCGACCACTGGAGCTGGAACGCCCGCCTCGAACGAATGCAAGCCATCTACGGCCAGGCCTGCGCCGAACACGCGGGCTGCTGAACCTCGCCATTCAAGGGACCGATACCGGGCCCTGACAGGAGCTAGGCGACCGCAGGGTTTTTCCAAGCGTTTGCAAAGCTGACACAGTTGGCAACGCGTAGCCGGTCCAATGCAAGGCATCCCTTCAAGGAGTTCTTGCACCATGAAACCCACACGCATTGCCTACCTCGTGAGCCGCTACCCCGCGGTCTCACACACCTTCATCCTGCGGGAAGTTCGCCAGTTGCGTGAGCTGGGTTTTGACATCGTTCCCATGTCGGTGAATTCGCCCGACCGCGCTTTGTCCGACATGAATGCGGACGAATTCGAGGAAACCCGGCGCACCTTTTATCTCAAGTCGGCAGGGCTGGAGGCGGCTGCCGCCACCCTCGCCTGGGCTTTGACGCACCGCCCCGTGGCTTGCCTGAAGGGCTTGATGGCCGCCTGGCGCCTGCGCAAATCCTTTGGTTTGGTCAAATCACTGGCCTACGGCGTGGAGGCCGCCATGGTGGTGCGCGAGATGCAGCGCCAGGGCACCGAGCACCTGCATGTCCACTTTGCCAGCGCCGCCGCCTCGGTAGCCTTGCTGGCGCAGCAAGCCTTCGGCATTCGCCTGTCCATGACCGTTCACGGCCCGGACGAATTCGACAACGTCGTCGGCCAGGCTTTGGCGCAAAAGGTGGCCGCAGCCGATGCCATCGTGTGCATCAGCGACTTTGCGCGCGCCCAGCTCATGCGCCTGTCCGAGCCACGCCACTGGGGCAAGCTGTCGGTGGCACGCCTGGGCGTGGACCTGACCCACCATGTCCCTGCAGCCTCTACAACAGCATCAGTATTCACTGCAACGACCCCAGCCAGGCCCCGCGCACCGCACATGCTGTGCGTGGGTCGCCTGACGCCGGCCAAGGGCCAACGCCTGCTGCTCCAGGCCTTTGCCGCCTTGCCATCCGACCTGGCCCATACCGTGCTGACCGTGGTGGGCGCAGGACCCGACGATGCGGACCTCCAGACACTGGCCCGGGAGTTGGGCATTGCCCACCGCGTCACATTCACGGGGGCGCAATCCGAAGCACAGGTGCTCGCCCACATGCAAAGTGCCGACCTCTTTTGCCTGCCCAGCTTTGCCGAAGGTATTCCCGTGGTGCTCATGGAAGCCATGGCCTGTGCCGTGCCCTGCTTGAGCACCACCGCCTGCGGCATACCCGAACTGGTTGGCCACGGTGAGCACGGCCTCCTGGTTCGCCCCGGCGATGTTTTCGGCCTGACTGTGGCCATGGTGTCGCTGCTGCGCGACACAGCGCTGCGCCAGCGCATGGGACGCGCCGGCCGCGCTCAGGTCAGCGCTTTGTACGACCTCAACCGCAACATCCACGACTTGGCCGACACCTTGCGGCAAATGCCTCAGGCCCAACGCAGCCGCCAAGCCCTGACGGCTTCGCCAGCGCTGTCACTGGACCGGGTTTAACAGACATGAAGCACTTCCTTTTTTCTCTTGTGGGTGCAGTGGCCCTGCGCACCGGTCGCCTGAGCGGACTGTGGCGTCGCCTGGGCCGCGTCGATGGCCAAATGTGGGCCAATTACCTGCGCCGTCACGGCGGCCTGCACTCCATCGGCCTGCAGTGCTCGATTCAGTCCAACGTGGTTTTCACGGACCCGACCTATGTCCGCCTCGGCGACAACGTCCACCTGAGCGGCTGCACCATCTTTGGCCACGACGGCGTGGTCAACATGCTGGCAAAAGCCGGCAGCGACATTCTGGACAAGGTCGGCCCCGTGGACATTTGTGACCATGTTTTCATCGGCCACCAGGCCATCGTCATGCCCGGCGTGACTGTCGGCCGTTTCAGCGTGGTCGCCGCTGGTGCCGTCGTGGTCACCGATGTGCCCGCCGGCAGCATCGTCGGCGGTGTGCCTGCCCGGGTGATCGGCCGCACGCAAGACATGTACGACCGCTGTGCCAGCCAGACACGGGCGCTGCCTTGGTATACCTTGCTGCAAGAACGCAGCCATGCCATGGCACCCGCCGATGACGCCCTTCAGGCCGCGCGCCAGCAGGTTTTTTTTGGTGATGCCTGGAGAAAAGCATGAGCTTGCAATTACTGCTTCAAATGGCGGCTGGCCTGCTGGCCTTGGCATTGCTTCCTGGCCTGCTGCACTTGGCGGTGCTGACGGCGGCAGCGCTGGTGACTCGCCGTCCACGCGCTGCAGCCTGGACCGCCAGTTCCGCGGCCCGCTTGCAGATCGTTGTACCCGCCCATGACGAAGCTGCCGGCATCGCTGCCACCGCCCAGGCCCTGAAGGAGGCTGCCGTTCTGGACAGCCTCACCGACGTGCTGGTGGTGGCCGACAACTGCAGTGACAACACCGCCGAACTCGCCCGCCAGTGCGGCGTGCGTGTGCTCGAGCGCCAGGACCCCACGGTGCGCGGCAAGGGTGCCGCACTGCGTTTTGCCTTCGACGCCTGCCCCAACGCCGACTGGTTCTTGGTCATAGACGCCGATTCGCGCCTGGACCCTGGCTTTCTCAGCGCCATGCGAGCGGCCATCGGACAGGCCCAAGGCGACCTATCGACCGTGGCCTTACAGGCGCGCTACCTGGGCGAGGCGCCTGCCCAAGCCAGCGGCCGCAACGCGGTTCGCGCCCGCCTGGTGGGCGTGGCCATGATGGCTTTTAACGTGTTGCGGCCCATGGCCCGCCACACCCTGGGACAGTCTTGCGGCGTGCTGGGCAATGGTTTTGCCGTTCGGGCCAGCGCCGTGCGCGACAGCGGCTGGGGCAGCAACGCCATCGTCGAAGACGCCGACCAGCACCTGCGCTGGCAAGCTGCGGGGTTGAAAGTTCGCTTTGTCAGCCAGGCGGTGGTGCGCGGCGAGCTGCCCTTGTGCGCCAGCGCTGCACGCTCGCAACGCGCACGCTGGGAAGGCGGCCGTCTGAACCTGGCGCGTCGGTGGATGCCGCGCTTGGCTGGGCAACTGCTGCGCGGTCGGGCCTGGGCCTTCGAGCCGCTGGCCGACTTGCTGCTGCCGCCGCTGGCTCACCTCAGCGCCGCCCTGATGCTGTTGGCCTTGCTGCCGCTGCCCGCCACGCGCACGTTCGCGCTGGTTGGCCTGACCGTCATTGCGCTGCATGTGCTGGCCGCTTTGCGCGTGGGCGGCGCCAGACGCGAGCATCTGGCGGCCTTGCTCAGCACCCCCGCCTACATCGGCTGGAAGCTCTCCGCCGTTGGTGCCACGCTGCGCGCCGCGACCGGACGCACTGGTTGGGTACGCACTGCCCGCAACCCTTCAACCGTCATTCAGGAGAAACAACCATGAACACCCCCGAACTCTCCATCCTCATCGTCACTTACAACTCGGCCAATGTGATCAGCCAAGTCCTGCTCTCGCTGGCCATGGACTGCGCTGATATTGCCCACGAAGTGATCATCGTGGACAACGCCTCACGCGACGGCACGGCCGACCTGGTTCGCCAGCAATTTCCGTCGGTCAAGGTGATCCGTAGCGCACAAAACCTTGGCTTTGGCCAAGGTAACAACCTGGCAGCCGCACAAGCTTCTGGCCAAGTGCTGCTCCTGTTGAACCCCGACGCCATTCCCGAGCACGGCGCCATTGCACAAGCATTGGCTGACATGCGGCGCAACCCGCAGATCAACATTGCCGGCGGCCGCCTGCTCGGGCTGGATGGCCGCGACCAACCCTCGGCACGCATGTTTCCGTCGCTGCTCAATGAGCTCTTGGTGATCTCGGGCCTGGCCTCGCGTCTGCCCAAGTCCCGCTTTTTCGGGCGTTTTGACCGCACCTGGGCCAACCCGGCCGAAAGCGCCCGCGTTGACTGGGTGCCCGGCGCCTTCATGTTCATCCGCGCAGAAGTGTTTCGCGCACTCGGCGGCTTTGACCCTCAGTTCTTTCTTTACTACGAAGAGGTGGATCTGTGCCGCCGGGCTGCGCAGTGCGGCGAGACTGTTTGGTATTTGCCCGTGCGGGCTCGCCATGTTGGCGGCATGTCGGCTCGCACGGTCAGTGAGTCCGGCGTGGCCTCACACGGCTCGCAGCTCACCTTGTGGCGTCTGCGAAGCGCTTTGCTCTACTGGAGAAAGCACCACGGCTGGCTGGGCGCCATGACGGCCGCCGGCCTGGAGTGGACTTGGCACGCACTGCGCGTATTGCGCAATCGACTGCCGGCCGTGCCGCACGCAGTCCACAAGCGCCAGGAGTCTCGCGGGCGCATGAGCCTGGTGATCAGGGCCTGGGCGGAGACCCGCGCTGGCCGCCTTTCGCCAGCGCAGCCCTGGACACTTTGATAAAAAGCAAGGACATCCCGATGATTTCTGACCCCTCACTCGAGCCGAGCATCGACGTACCCAGTTGGCGCCAGACACGCGCGCTGATGGCTGAGGACTTTCGCACGCACGACAGTGATCCCTGGCGCCAAGGCGTTTGGGTGCTGATGGTTTATCGCCTGGGGCGTTGGCGCTACGGCGTTCGCCCGGCCTGGCTGCGCAAGCCCTTGTCCCTGACTTACCGCCTGCTCAAGATCTTGATCCAGATCACCACCAAGGTGGACTTGCCCTGCGAGACCCGCATCGGCAGGCGGCTGTGCATCGAGCACTTCGGCCACATCATCGTCAGCGGCGACACTGTGCTGGGCGACGACGTGGTCTTGCGCCAGGGCGTGACGCTGGGCCTGCGCCGGCGCCGCGAGCCCGGTGCGCCGGTGATTGGCAACGGCGTCGACATAGGCGCCGGGGCCGTGTTACTCGGGCCGATTCATGTCGGCGATCACGCCGTGATCGGCGCCAACGCCGTCGTCCTGCAAGACGTTCCTGCCCACCATCTGGCGGTGGGCGTACCCGCTAGCATCAAAACACGCCGTACACTCTCAGGCGCTTCCCATGACTGAAACCATGACTTCACTTCTAGCCACGCTTGACACCAGCTACCGAAAAATGGTGCGCGATGCCGCAGGGCAACCTTATCTTGAAAAAATGAGCGCAGATTGCCTGCAAACTGTGCAGGCCCTGCTTGACACCCCTCCAGAAGCGAGCGAGCCACTGCGCAGACAGGCGCACCGCTTGGCCGGCGGCACCGCCACAGTGGGCCTGCCCGCTTTGTCAGCTGCCTTGAAAGCCCTGGAAAAAGCCAGCGTGCAGGCGCCAGCGGTCAACCTGGAGCCGTTCTACAGTGACTGCAGGGACGGCCTGAGGTCCGCCTACGAAGCACTGGCGACTGAAGCGTCGACCCTTTCGAGCCGGTAGCCAAAGCCGTAGATCGGCGTGAGCTTGAATCCGTTTTCCGGCTCTATTTGAAGCTTACGGCGAATTCTGCTCACGTGGGTGTCCACGGTGCGAGTGTCCACATCGGCTTGGATGCCCCAAACCTTCTCGAGCAGCTTGACGCGTGAAAGCAGTTTCCCCGTGTTGTGGAACAGATACACCGCCAGGTCGAACTCCTTTTGTGTCAGTTCCACCAGCTTGCCCCCTATGGCAATGGTTCTTGCCTGGGCGTCTATGTCATAGGCGCCCAAGTGAACGGGCGCTGGCCCATTGGCACGGGCGCGTCGCAGCAACGCGTCCACCCTCGCCAGCAGGGCCATGGGCTGAGGGGGCTTGACAATGTAGTCGTCAGCGCCGCCGCGCAAGGCCACCACCACATTGGCTTCATCGTCACTGGAGGTCAGCACAATGATCGGCACATCCCAAGCCATGTCTTTGCGGACCATTTGAATCACCATATCTCCGCGGCCGTCAGGAAGCATCCAGTCCACCACCAGCAGGTCGTAGCGCATGCGCCGCAGACCTTCGGCGAATGCCTTGCTGGTCTCAAAGCCTTGGCAGGTGTGGCCCCCAGACTCCAGAAATAGCTTGTACAGACCCAATTGGGCAGGGTCGTCTTCGAGCAGGGCAATGTGCATGAGGGAGTTCCCGCCGGGAAATTAAACTAATGAAATTACTAAAATTAAAAAATTCTACAATGATTTTACAATTAGTTTAAGTTTAGGTGCGAACACGAATTAAGCTCAGTTGGCGTCATCCCGACCAATCCTTCGAACCGACTATGCCACTACATCCCCGATTTAGCCTGCGCAGCCTGAGCATCCTGGTTGCCGTGCTCATGGCCCTGCTATTTGGCGGTGTTGCCGCGTTCATGACCGCCAACTCCATGATCAAGTCGGACCGGGAAGAGGCGGGACAATTGGCGGCCAGCAGCGCGGAGGTCGCCGTCAAGATCCTGGACCGCACCTTGTCCGAGGGCTCGGCCGATCTGTTGCACCAGCGCAACCTGGTAGAAGATGCCAAGCTGTGGACGGACCCGCCCCGGATGCAGCGCTGGGTCGATAGCCTCCAAGACGCCAAGCCTGGCTACGGGTGGGTGGGGTTTGCGGACAACTCTGGACATATTGTCACCGGCACACGAGGCCTGGCCGTCGGCGCCGACATCAGCCAGCGCACCTGGTTCATTGAGGGCAACAAGGGTCTGGCTTACGGCGATCTGCACGAGGCCATGTTGATGCAAAAGCTGCTGCCCACCCTGCCGGGGGGGGAAACCTGGCGGTTCGTGGACGTTTCCATGCCGATCCGGGACGCCCAAGGTCGGACCATGGGGGTGATGGGCGTGCATTTGTCCTGGCCCTGGTTGCGCACCACCGTCAATGTGGCGGAGTCGATCAATCCCTACAAAGGAACGCTATGGATCGTCGGCCCCGACAACAAACCCCGGTTGGGCCATGACGAGGCGATGACTGGCGCTTTGGACTTGGACTCGATTACACGAGCGCGCGCCGGTGAGCGAGGTTGGATGGTAGAGACCTGGCCGGACGGCAAGCGCTACGTGACGGGCTTTGCCCCCACACTGGGCGAAGGCCCCAGCGGCAAGCTCGGCTGGATTGTGTTGGTCCGCGCGCCTTTCGATGCCATTTCGCCCACCGACCAGGCCGAAATGAACGACGCGTTGCGGTTGGTGGCCTTGGCCACGGTCTTGATTGCGTTAGCCGCCTGGGGCGGCGCGTGGCTTTGGGTCCGGCCCATGCGCAGCTTTATCGAGCGCATCGTTCAGTTGCGCCATGGCCAGCAACCACCGCCCCTGCCCTCTCGCGTACCGCAGGAATTTCACGAGCTGAACCTGGCCGTCTTGCGCCTGGTCGACCAACTCGAAGAAAAAGAAGCCCAAGCCCAGCTCTCTTTGACCACGGTGCAAGACAGCTTTCGCTCGGTGGGCAGCAGCTTGCCTGGAACGCTGTCGACGTTTCGGATTCGCATCGACAATAAGATGGAGTTCACCTTCCTCAATGGCTCGACGAAGTTTTACTACGGCGTCTCGGACGAGGAAATCTTGGCCGATGCCCGCGCCTGGTCACGAAATGTCGATCCGCAGGACATGCGGTCCTACGAGGCGGGCTTTCGCCAGTTGTTGGGCGAGGGGCGCCACTCCATGAGTCTGCCCATCCGCGTCACAGGTGCCGATGGCACCTTGCGCACCCTGCAACTGACGGTCGTGCAGCGCGATGTCCAAGACCGCTATATCTTTGACACCATCAGCTTGGACATCACCGAGCTGCACCAGGCCCGTCAAGCCGCCGAGCAGGCCAATCGGGCCAAGAGCGACTTTCTGGCCACCATGAGCCATGAGCTGCGCACCCCGCTGAACGCCATCCTGGGGTTTGCACAGGTGCTGGAAAATTCACTGGAGCGGCCCGACCAGCGCAAGCAGGTGCGCTATATGCGCGAGACCGGCGAGACACTGACCCGAATACTCAACGACGTGCTGGACATCGCCAAGATCGAAGCGGGCAAGTTTGACCTGGACCCCCGGCCCTTCAATATGGACCAGGTGTTCGACAGCTGCGCCAGCGTGTTTCGCGTGGTCAGCGCCGAAAAGGGCGTTGCCTTCAATGTGGCGCTGCCCAGCCATTTGCCCCGACTGATTGGCGACCCGGTTCGCCTGCGGCAGATCCTGCACAACTTGCTGTCCAATGCCTTCAAGTTCACGGCCAGCGGTGAAGTCGATCTGAGCCTGGTGCTCGAAGGTTTGACCCCCCGCTCTGAAGGCAAGGTTTTCGCCCAACTCACCATCGAAGTGCGCGACACCGGTTTGGGCATGACTGCGGAGCAGTTGGAGCGTTTGTTCCAGCGCTTTGAGCAAGCCACGCGCTCCATCTCCGGGCAGTATGGTGGCACCGGCTTGGGCTTGGCCATCGTCAAGGCCTTGATCGAAAACATGGAAGGCCGCATCGAAGTGCATTCCGAACCCGGCAAAGGCACGCGTTTTGCGCTGCATCTGGCTTTGCAGGTGTGCGAGGAGGACATTAAAGTGTCCCCGGGTCAACAAAGGCCAGAGTCATCCCTGCATGTGCTGGTGGTCGACGACTTCCACATCAACCGCGCGGTACTCAAAGCCTTGCTGGAAAATCGTGGCCATCGCGTGAGCGAAGCCGAGGACGGCGTGCAGGCCATTGAGCAGGTGAGCACAGGCCACCCCGACCTGGTGCTCATGGACCTGGACATGCCCCACATGAACGGCCTGGAAGCCACCCGCCATATCCGCCGATTGCCTGCGGACGAGCAAGCGACAACGCCGGTCTACGCCCTCACGGGCAAAGCCTTCGCGGAGGACATTGCCGAGGCGCGCGCCGCCGGAATGAATGGCCACCTGGCCAAGCCCGTTCAACTCGATGAGCTGGTGCGGGTCTTGCGCGCGGTCGCCACCGAGGAAGTACCGTCATGAGCAGCTACCCGATTTGCGGCAATGAAGACCAACGCCTGTGCCGGCTGGACGATGTGGATCTGCTGGGCACACCTGCCGAGCCGGTGCTCGATGCCTTCACTCGGCTGGCCTCCAATGTCACGGGCCTGCCCGTGGCTCTGCTCAACCTGATTTCACGCGAAAGGACCTTTGTGAAATCTGCCGTGGGCGTTCCACAAGGCATGAGCTTGCCGCGTCAAGAAACCTTTTGCGCCTGGACCATTGCCAGCGATGGCATCCTGGAGATTGAAGACGCTCGCCAAGACCCGCGCTTTGCCGATATGCCAGCTGTCACCGGTCCCTTGCAGGCGGTCCATTACGTAGGCGCACCACTGGTGTTTCCCGGGGGCGAGAAACTGGGCACCATCTGCCTGATCGGCCACCAGTCCGGCCGACTGCAGCCCCATGAGCGCAAGTTGCTGGCGGACTTGGCCGAGTCCATCGTGCAAGTCTTGTTGGTGCGTGAGCGCGAAGACCAACTCAAAAAAGAGCAGCTGCTCAGCCACGCGCAAAGCATTGCTGAGCTGTCGCCCGTGGGTCTGTTCGCGGTAGATGCGCAGGGCCGGGTCGTCCATGCGAACAAACCCTGGCAGGCCATGTGGGGACTGGACGCGGCGTCGCCGCAGCGCTATGACTGGCTCTCACGCGTTCACCCTGAAGACAGGCCTGGCATAGCGGCGAGCTGGCAAGCGGCATTGACCAGCGGCCAGATGTTTTCTGAGCGATTCAGGCTCGCCAAGGAAGGCGGCAAGCCCACTTGGTTCAGCATGCGCATGGTCCCGGTGACGACTGGCGTGAGCCAATCGGCCTTTGTAGGAGCTGCGGCCGACATCACCCAAATGAAGGAGTTGTCTTTCGAGCTGGCCCATGCCAACACGATATTGGAGGCCGTGCTTGAGAACTTGCCTTGCGGCTTGGGCGTCTACGACGAAAACCTGAGCCATGTACTGAGCAACCAGCGCCTGTTTGAGCTCCAAGGCTTGCCCACTGACCTGTTTGCCCAGCCAAAAAAAGGGCTTGCTGATTTGCTGCGCCACCGCGCCCGGCTCAGCGGCGCAGACCCCACTCAAATTGAGCGCCTGGTCACAGAGCTGTTAGCACATATCCGTTCGCAGCAAAGCCTGGTCGAAGAAGTGCCCCAGCGCGACGGCAGCACCTTGGAGCTGCGCAGCCGACGCATGGCCAACGGCTGGCAAGTACAAGTCCTCACCGACATCACCGAGGCCCACCAAGCAACACGGGCCCTGCAGGAAAGCCAGACGCAGCTGTCGGGCGCGCTGGAATCGGCGCACAAAGCCAACCAAGCCAAAAGCGAGTTCCTGGCCACCATGAGCCACGAGTTGCGCACACCGCTGAACGCTATCCTGGGTTTTGCACAGGTACTGGAAAATTCTCTGAGTGATCCTCAGCAAAACACGCAGGCTCGGCATATCCGCCAGACCGGTGAGACGCTCACGCGCATTCTCAATGACATCCTGGATGTCGCCAAAGTCGAATCGGGCAAGCTCGACTTGGACCCGCATCCGTTTTCCTTGGCGCAAGTCATCGACAGTTGCGTCAGCAGCTTTGAGGTCTTGGCGCAAGGCAAGGGTCTGGCCTTTGAACGAGACTTCCCCCAGCGCTTGCCACAACTCGTGGGCGATCCCGTGCGGCTTCAGCAGATCTTGCATAACCTGCTGTCGAACGCTTTTAAGTTCACCGACACAGGGCGGGTGCAGTTACGCGTGGCGTTGGTTCCAGATACCCCGTCATCGGTCCGGGTGAAAATCGAAGTCCAAGACAGCGGCTTGGGCATGACCCAAGAGCAACTGGGCCGCATCTTCCAGCGTTTCGAGCAGGCCGCACCATCGACCGCCAGCCGCTATGGCGGCTCGGGTTTGGGGTTGTCCATCGTCAGGGCCCTGGTCAGCAAAATGGGCGGGGCCGTGACGGCCCATTCTCAACATGGACAGGGCAGTCGCTTTGTGCTGGACATCGCCTTTCCCGTGGCCGAGACCGGCGATTGCACTGTCCCGCTTGGCAGCCTTGGCCAAGCAGAAGCGCCGCTGGACATCCTGGTAGTCGATGACTTCGCCGTCAACCGGGCCGTGCTGCGGGCGCTTCTTGAGCAGCGCGGGCACCGCATCACGGAAGCAGAAGACGGCATTCAAGCCATTGGCAGGGTGCAGGCCCAGGCGCCAGATCTGGTGTTGATGGATCTGGACATGCCCCACATGGACGGCTTGGAAGCGACCCGCCGCATCCGTGAACTGGCGGGCAAAGCAGCTCAAGTTCCGGTTTACGCACTCACTGGCAAGGCCTTTGCAGAAGATATCGAGCGCACCCGACAAGCGGGTATGCAAGGCCACATCACCAAGCCAGTACAACTCAAGGATCTGGTGCCCTTGCTGAAAGCGTTGGCTGCGACCTGAAGCGACGCCGGTATGTTCAGCCGGCTGTTGCTATCCACCCACGAATTGACAAGCCATTAACGGCCACTCAGATGCACATTGGCGCTGTCAAAAATGCGGAAAGTCCCTCGGGTCACTCGGTGCACCAGATGACGCTTTGATCACCAGGTCCAACCAGCAACCGCAGGGATCACCCGGCTGGCGTCTGGGCGCAGGAACCAAGTGCGGTTTTGCATGCCACTGGAACGCACGAAGTCGGCGAACTCAGGGTAAGCCAGGCCCAAGTCGGTGTTTTCAGCAGGTGGCTGCCAGTCTGAAGGGAGCAACAACGCAAATGGAAAGCCGTTGGCATCTTTTTGGGTGGGATCGATTTCGCTCAGGTGGATGGCCTGGTTCGTATCGCGCACCTGCAGCCATGGGTCCACGCCGCCAATTTGTGTTGGGTCTACCGCTGTGGTGGTCACTGAAAAATTGAGCTTGGGTCCTTGTCGAAAGGCTTGACCGGACACGGTGTTAACGGCCCAAGGATAGGCTGCGCTACCACCGTCAGGCAAGAGTGTGCGGGTATCTGAAAATCCCGCTACCAGCGCAGCACCACTGAAGCTGACACCGTCGTTGGCACAAGGCAAGGCTGTCGCACCTGGCTTGGTGACACTGCAGGTGATGCGTCCGCTGGCGCCTGCTGGCAAGGGGAATTTCAGGTTCCAGTCATGGCTGTAGGCAGCGCCACGGGCGACGATGTAGGCTTCGCCGTCAATGCGCAGTAACTGACCGGTGCTGGACAAGCCGTAGCGATACCGGTAACCCACCACCAGGTCGTTGAAGTCGTAATCGCTGCGTGCGGGGTAGTTGTCTTCGTAAGCGACCATGTACCACTGAGAAGCAGAGGGGAAGTAGGACCAACTCACCACTGTGGGCTCAGGTGGCGCAACGGCACCGCTGAGTTGCACCAGCGTCGTGGTCTCGGCCGCAGGCGCTTCGCTGGCAAACGTGCTGTTTTGTACCAAGGTCGTGTTCAGATATTTGGCATCGGTGTTGTTGAGCAACGCCAAGTCCTCAAACCCCCCGGAATAGTCGTAAAAGGCTTCGGGCTCGCCCACCGTTTTGTTGACGTCCAGGAATCGGATCAGCAAGCTGGCAGAGGTGACAGTGGACAAGTCGTCGGGGACAAACAGGTTCAAAGTGCTGTCAAACTGACTTTGGATGGCGTTGCCGCTGGTGATGCGGCTGGAGCCGCCCTCGCCCAGCAAGGTGTAGTAGCTGCTGCGCTGCGTGCTACCTGCAGGTCGCAGCAGCGCCTGAGTACGGGTCATATAGTCACTGTAAATGGTGCTAACGCCGGCGCGCACAACAGTCAATTGAGCCAACGCCACGGTCACTCCTTGTGCGCTTGATTTTTCCAGGCCTTTGGCCGCTTCATTGACATCTACCCCAAACGACAGGTAATGCCGTCCGTCGATGGCCAAGTGCTGCTGGCGATAGGCCTCGAGCTGCGATGCGGTTACGTTGCGCAGCAGGTCAATGCTGCCGCGGCCGCTGGAGGCCACGGTATCACTCAGACGAATCGAGCTGACCTGGGCCTGCGCAGCCTGGGAGGCCATGAGCAAGACAGAAAGCAAAATGGCGGATGAGAAGCGAGAAATCATGGGGAGTGTCTCCAGGAAGAAGGAACGGTCAGAGCGAGCCGGCGAGGCTGCCAGCGGCGTTGTAGACCTCGAAGCTGACGGGTGCGCCGCTGATGGGCGGCTGAATCTGGGGCGCCTGCAGCCCGGACTGCCACTGCAGCAATGCGAGGGTCACGATCTGACCTTGCGAGTCCGTTGCGGTCAAATGCACCCAGGTCGGTCCGTTGGACCCGGGTAGCTGGGCCACGGCGGTGACCACATTCTGCCAAGACGCAGTGCTGGGGACCACCAGCGCCGTTACGGTGGCAGGAAAGACGGAGGGGGCGGTCATTACCGACAGCGCGGAGGGGGCTGACGGCGCGCCAGTGGAACCACCTCCACCACCGCCTCCGCCGCAGGCAGTCAGAGCCAAGGCCAAAGAGAAAGCAGCCAGACTGCGCGAAATGGAGCTGGAAAGACCAAATGAAGGCTGAAATTGCATGATTGAGGATTCGTGGGGTGGCAGATGTCTTCATTACAAAAGCAGTCGAGCGTTATTTATGGCGAGATTGAAAACTCTGCGTGAAACCCGTCTCGCTGAGACCGTTGATGCCAGTGCCAGAGCCAGTGCTGAGGCATCTTGCAGCGATGAGTCAAAGAGTTTGCAGTCGGCCCAGGCGCTGGCTTGCGCGTCCTTCGCGGAAATTTGCGGCATTTCACCTGCAAGTGGCCAAGCAATTGCCAAGTCTGGGTCGTCCCAGACCAGCGCGCGCGCGTCAGCCGGCGAGTCGCAATCGGTGGTCTTGCAGACCCATTGCGTTTGGTCGGAGTGCACCAAAAACCCGTGGGCAAAGCCTGGCGGAGTCCACGGCTGCGGACGATGCTCGGCACTCAGTTCAACACCGCCCCAGCTGGCGCAATGCGGTGCGGTCCGACGCAGATCTTCGGCCACATCAAACACTCGCGATCGATGTAATTTTTCTGATCAAAATACCTGATTTCGAAGCAGTTGCAGTAAGTAACGGCCATAGCTGTTTTTGCGTATGAGATGGGCGAACTGCGCGAGTTTGGAAGCAACGATGTAGTGCCTGCGAAAGGCAATTTCCTCAATGCATGCCACCTTCAAGCCTTGGAGGTGCTCGATGGTGGCAATGAATTGTCCCGCCTCCGCCTGCGAATCGTGCGTGCCCATGTCCAACCAAGCCATGCCGCGCCCCATGATCTCAACGTTCATCTCGCCAGTCTCAAGTTCGTGGCGATTGACATCCGTGATTTCCAGCTCTCCCCTGGTGGAGGGGGCAATGCCTGCGGCGATATCGAGAACTTGCGCATCGTAGAAACACAGATCGGTGACGGCGTCGTTCGACTTGGGCTGGCTCGGTTTTTCTTCAATGCTCACCGCACGTCGCTGGGCATCGAACTGCACCACGCCGTAGCGCTCAGGGTCGTTCACATGGTAGGCAAAAACAGTGGCGCCGGCGATCCGCCGACCACAGGTGCGCAGTTGCGCTTCCAGGTCATGGCCATAGAAAATGTTGTCGCCCAGGATCAAGGCCTTAGGCGCTTCGCCAACGAAATCGCGGCCAATGACCAACGCCTGCGCCAGACCACCCGGGCGGAGTTGCACGGCGTAGGTCAGCGACAGACCCCACGGGCTGCCGTCGCCAAGTAGTTCCGCAAAGCGCGGTGTGTCCTGCGGCGAAGAGATGATCAAAATCTCACGAATGCCCGCCAGCATCAAGGTCGTGAGCGGGTAAAAGATCATCGACTTGTCATAAACCGGCAGCAGCTGCTTGGAGACGGACATCGTCACGGGATACAAGCGCGTGCCGGACCCGCCCGCCAAAATAATGCCCTTGCGTGTACTCATCAGCGTCCTTGGGGATGGGGTGGTTAGGGAGTGGGGCTCGGGGGGCCTGCAAAATCTCGGCGAGCAAGCGGTTCACGCCCTGCAGCCAAAGGGGCAGGCACAGCCCAAAGGTAGATTGCAGGCGTTCAGTGGCGAGCAGGGAATTGAGGGGGCGGGTGGCCGCCGTCACAAAGGCTGAGCTGGGCACGGCCTCAATGTCATTCACCTTCCAGGCCAAAGCCGGCTGCAGCGCCCGGGCCTGTGCAATCACATGGGTGGCGTAACCGTGCCAGGAGGTTTGTCCGGCAGCCACCGCGTGGTACAGGCCGGCCAGCTGCTGGGCCGCCTTGTCCGTCCAGCCGGCAGCCGCAACTTGCCGTACCGCATGGGCCGTGATGTCGGCCAGCAACTCGGCGCTGGTGGAAGCGCCCATCTGGTCGTCGATCACCGTCAGGCGCTCGCGCTCCTGGGCCAGCCGCAGCATGGTCTTGGCAAAGTTGCCACCGGGTGCCGCGTAGACCCAGCTGGTGCGAAAAATCAGGTGCCTGGCGCAGGCGGCTTGAATCAGCTGCTCGCCTTCGAGCTTGGTCTGACCATAAACGCTCAGCGGGCTGGGAAGGTCGCTTTCCAGCCAGGGCCGCTGGCCTTGCCCATTGAAAACATAGTCGGTGCTGTAATGAATCAGCCAGGCGCCCAGCTGGCTGGCTTGCTCGGCCAGCACGCCAGGGGCGGTGGCATTGATCAGCCGCGCCAGTGCTGGTTCTTTTTCAGCTTGGTCCACCGCCGTGTGCGCAGCGGCGTTGACGATCAATTGCGGGGCCACCGTCCGCACGGTGGCCGCCAGGTCCTGAGGGCGGGTGAAGTCACCGCACAGGGCGCTGCTGTCGGCGTCCAGGGCCTCCACCTCACCCAGCAGGGCCAGGCTGCGTTGGAGCTCCCAGCCGACTTGCCCGCTCTTGCCAAAAAGAAGAATCTTCATGCAAAGGCCGGCTGACCCGCCTCGTGTGCGTATTGGGTCTTCACCCAATCGCGGTAAACACCGCTTTGCACATGGGCAACCCAGTCGCGATGGGCCAAATACCAGGCCACGGTTTTGCGCAAGCCGGTTTCAAAGGTTTCAGCGGGCTTCCAGCCCAACTCTTTTTCCAGCTTGCGGGCGTCAATGGCGTAACGACGGTCATGGCCCGGCCGGTCTTTGACATATGTGATCTAGTTGCTGTAAGACGCACCGTCAGCCCGGGGTTGCAGCTCGTCAAGCAGGGCGCTGACTGCGTGAACGATGTCGATGTTGGGTTTTGCGTTCCAGCCGCCCACTTTGTAGACCTCGCCGAGGCTGCCGGCTTGCAAGACGCGGCGCAAGGCACTGCAATGGTCTTTGACGTACAGCCAATCGCGCACCTACAGGCCGTCGCCGTACACCGGCAGTGGCTTGCCGGCCAGGGCGTTGACGATCATCAGGGGAATCAGCTTTCCCGGAAAATGGTAGGGGCCGTAGTTGTTGCTGCAGTTGGTGGTTACCACCGGCAGCCCGTAGGTGTGGTGGTAGGCCCGCACCAGATGGTCGCTGGCAGCCTTGGTAGCGCTGTAGGGGCTGTTGGGCTCGTAGCGGTGCTGCTCGGTGAAGGCGGCATCGCCGGCGGCCAAGGAGCCGTAGACCTCGTCGGTTGCCACATGCAGCAGGCGAAAGGCCGCCTGGGCCGGGCCGGTCAAGCCGCCCCAGTAAGCGCGGACGGCTTCGAGCAAATGAAAGGTGCCCACCACATTGGTCTGGATAAAGTCTTCCGGGCCGTGAATGGAGCTGTCCACATGTGACTCGGCGGCAAAGTTCAACACCGCACGGGGCTGGTGTTCGGCCAGCAAGGCGGTCACCAGGGCATGGTCACCAATGTCGCCTTGCACAAAGATATGGCGCGGATCAGCCTGCAGGCTGGCCAGCGTTTGGGGGTTGCCCCCGCATAGGTCAGCTTGTCCAGGTTGACCACCGGCTCGGCTGCGGCATCGGCCAGCCAGTCGAGCACGAAGTTGCCGCCGATGAAGCCGGCACCGCCGGTTACTAAAAGGGTCATGATTTATCCGTGGGGGTGCGGGGTTCAGTAGGCGCCACGGCCCGACAGCACGGCCGGCACAGTGCGCAGCAGCAGCGACAAATCCAGGGCCATGGAGCGGCGGGCGACATAGCGTGCGTCCAGCTGCACCTGCTGGCTAAACGCGAGCTCCGAGCGACCCGAGACCTGCCAGATGCAGGTCAGCCCGGGCTTGACCGCCAGACGAATTCGGTCACCACTGCCATAACGATCGACCTCGCTGACCAGCGCCGGGCGCGGCCCCACCAGGGTCATGTCACCGCACAGCACACACCACAGCTGGGGCAGCTCGTCGATGGAAAAACGGCGGATGACGCGGCCAATCCAGGTAATGCGGGGATCGCGCTTGATTTTGAAGGTCACGCCCGCTGCACCGTGCTGGTTGGTGGCGACCAGCTTGGCGCGCAGCGCTTCGGCGTCGATCACCATGGAGCGGAACTTAGGCATGACGAAAGAACGGCCACGCTTGCCGGCACGGGTCTGCCAGTAAAGGACGGGGCCACGGTCGGTGAGGTAAATCATCAAGGCCACGCCCAAGAACAAAGGCAGCAGCAGCAGCAAGGCCATCGTGGCCACCAAAATGTCCAGCATGCGTTTGGCGGTGAGGTAAAGAGGGGCGGCAGACGGTGTCATGGGAGGTTCCTGGTGGGGGTGGGTTCGAGATGGATGAATTAGAAATGTCCCGGCCAGCCAAGCGTGTCGGGATTGCAAACAAGTTGCCAACGATCACGGCCGCACCAGCGCATGACGCCAGCAATCCGTCGCCAGTGATGCCACCGTTGTTTGCACTTTCATTGCATCTTTGAGCAGGTGTGGCGCCCCCTGCAGCGAACATGCCGTCCATGACCACGTACAGCACACTCTGCCTGCTTTGACGTCGCACGCCCGCAATCGCCACGAGCTTCGCGAACACCACCCCTACCGGGATCACGTGCCGCTGGCCACTTCCCACCAACGCCAGATCCTGGCGGTCGATGACGACCCGCTGATTCACAAGATATTGACGATTGCTTGCCGCCCGTTTGTCCGGCATCTGCAGCTGCGGACGGCTGGCAGCGTCCATGAAGCCGTCGAGCTCAGCCGCCGATTTCGCTACCGCTTTGACCTGGTGGTGCTAGACCACGAACTCGAAGGCGTGCAGGGCTGGCAACTGCTGGACTATGTGCGCCCCTGGCTGCCCAAGACGGCCAAGTCGCTGGTGTACTCCAGCCAAGTCGATGCCCATGCACGCACCGCTTACAAGCAGCGCGAGGTGCAGGACATCCTGGCCAAACCCCTGAGCGTGATGGCGGTGGGGTTTGCGATCGGCGAACGCTGGGCATTTGAATGCGGCGGCCGCCGTAAAACGGGCATGCTACAGGAACCGCGCGGACAGAAGCAGCACTGGCAACAGCGCCAGTGCAGGCAACAGCGCCAGTGCTGGCAGCAGTGCCAATGCCTGGCGGGCTGCGGCCCGGCCATTTAAGCCCTCAGCGACTGCCCCGGCCTGTCGCGTAAATTTGCTCGAGCCCGCCGATCTGCACCACCAAGGCTTGGATCTGCCGACGCATCACCTGGCCGAGTTCCAGGGCATTGACTTGGCCCAGGGAATTGCCCGACAAAAGCTCGGCTGCAGCGGAAAAAACCGTCAGGGTATTTCGCAGCGAATCGATCAAGGTGCGCACCGAATCGGCACGTTGCAGGTCCTGGCTGGACAGCCGGGCGTCTTGCTCATGCGCTGAAATGAAGTCGGCTAATAACTGGGGTGAAGGGTGAGTCACGGATTTTTTTCCTCGTCGGGGCGTGCAGCGCTTGGCGCTTGAGCAAAAGCTGCCGGAGCAAGCCGATGCCTGGCAATGTAGCGCGCCAAGGGCTGCGCTTAATTTCAAAACGGGCCAGTTTGGGTAACGCTTGATGTCAACAAAGTTGACATCAAGCGTTACCCGCTTGTTGCGCTGCTGTGACGACAGGTATCAACAATTCCTAAGCCCGGAACCAGGGGGCCTCTGCACCGTCAACACGGCAAACAGGGGATCGCCCTCAGGCAGCCATCTTTTTCAGGAGAGTTTTCAAAAGTGTCCGACCTGCCAACCCCATCTCGCAAAATCCTGGTGGTCGATGATGACCCGTTCATGCGTGACTCCACCCGTCAGTATCTGGAGGCCTTTGGCCTGGAAGTCAGAATAGCCGATAGCGCGCAGGCCATGGATCGGTTGACCGTGCGCGAAGACTTTCACCTGATCGTTCTGGACGTTCTTCTTCCCGGTGAGGATGGCCTGTCGATTTGCAAACACTTTCGCGCCAACGGCAACAACACAACGATCATCATGGTCACCGGCAAGTGCGAGGACGCGGACTGCATCGTCGGCCTCGAGATGGTCGCAGACGACTACTTGGTCAAGCCCTTTAACCCGCGCGAACTCCAAGCCCGCATCACCGCAGTGCTCAAGCGCGTGCCCGAGCCGACGCACCACGCCGCACCGTTGGACCAGGCTGCCCCGTGAGCTTCGGGGCTTTTTGCCTGGATCTGAGTGCACGCACTCTGCACAAGCACGGTTTGCGCGTGAATCTGACGAGCGGCGAGTTTTCCATTCTCAAGGCCTTTGTTCGCCATCCCAAGCAAGCCTTGTCGCGCGAAAAGCTGGCTCAACTGGCGCAGGGCCGTCGCCTGCAGGCGTATGACCGCAGCCTAGACGTACAGGTTTCCAGACTGCGCCGCCTGATCGAGCCTGATGTCGCTTCACCGCGCCACATTCAGACGGTGTGGGGGGGCTATGTCTTTGTGCCCGAGGGCTGATACCGCGGCAACGCGACGTGACGCAGGCCTGCGACCCGGGTCACTGGCCCCGGCTGGCTTGGTGCAGGTCTTGCCGGGCTGCGGCCCAAGCCGATTCGATCTCGGCCCACTCGGCATCCGAGGGCAACTGGCTGACCTGGCTGCGCAGCCGACCTTCCAACGCGTCGAGCAAGGCGAAGAGCCGGTCACAACCGACACTACCCACCACGCTCTTGAGCCGGTGCACTGTTTTTTTCACAACGACGCTGTCACCCAGGCCGCGTGCCTGCGCCAGAGGCGCCCAGGCGGCCGCCAGCTCTTGCTCGACTTGGGCCAGGAATTGACGCAACTCCGCCGGCGCCATGAACTCGCTCAGGCCCGCAAGGGTTTTAATGTTTAACTCGGGCATGACGGCGCGGACAAGCTGTAATAATCTTTGAACATACTTACATTTTGACTCATGCCCAAGACCGTACTCGTGGTGGACGACGATCCGCTGATTCTAGATATGCTGCGTTTGCTGCTCACGGGCGCTGGCTATGAGGTCGATCTGGCCTCCACGGTCCAAGAGGCCCAGCGCAAAGTGCTGCGCCGCCCGCCCGCCATTGCCGTGGTGGATGTCGAGCTGCGGGAAGAGTCCGGGCTGGATTTGGTACGCCTCTGGCGCACCCAACCGAGCTTTCCGGTTCTTGTTCTGAGCGGACTGGGCAGCGCCATGGACCGGGTCGTGGGCTTGGAGCTGGGCGCCGACGATTACCTGGTCAAGCCCTTTGAGCCTCGCGAGCTGATTCTGCGCCTGCGCCTGCTGATTGCCCGCGCCAAGCCTGCCGCCTTCGGCGAAGTGCCGATCGTGTGGACTTTGGGTCAAGGCCAGTTCGACCAGCGCCGGCGCTGCCTGCACCTGGACGGGCAGGAGATCGCCCTGTCGACCGCTGAATTCAAGCTGGTCGGCTATTTGGTTGCGCATGCCAACCAGGCCGTCACGCGGGACCAGATCCTGGACGCTGTGCAGCACCGGGACCGCCAAAGCAGCGATCGCGCCGTCGATGTGCTGATCGGTCGCCTGCGCAAGAAGCTCGTGGGCAGCAACGTGAACATCCTGCCCATTCGCGGCCTGGGCTACATGTTGTGCGGCGAGGTCCAACGCCAGGCCCTCAGCCCCGAGGCCTGACAGCGGGGACGGATTGTCATGAACAGTTACAGATCTGTTGTTCTGCTGTTGCGCAGCCTCGGGAAGATACGCCTCATCAGTTCTTCCTGAGCCTGGAGTCCGTTGACCACGGGTGCAGGGCCCCGACCTGCAACCTATGATCAACACCACCTTCCTTTATGCCAGCGCTGCCTTAGCGCTCTTGACCACCCTGGCGCTGCCCACGTTGCCGACCGGCCACCGTGGCACTCGTTTGGCCGTGCTGGCCAGCGTCAGCGCGGTGTTGCTCACATACTTCGCCTGGCGGACCAGCCAGACGGTGTTGTGGCAAACCCAAAGTTTTGCCGCCTTTTATACCCAGTTCATCCTGGCCATTGAACTGCTGTGGCTGGCCGATGTCCTGCATGGCCTTCACTTTTACGCCTATGCCAGCCGCCAGGTGACGCACGCGGTGGATGCCTCCCTGCGCCAGGCCAGCGTGGATGTGGTGATTGCCAGCTACAACGAGCCTGAAGAAATTCTGGAAAAGACGCTGCTGTGCGCTAGACGGCTGGTCTGGAGCGGCCCGGTTCAGATTTATGTGCTCGACGACGGCAAGCGGGACTGGCTGGCCGCCTTGTGTGCCCGGCTGGGCGCGCACTACCTCAGCCGACCCGACAACTCCAGCGCCAAGGCCGGCAACATCAACCACGCGCTGGACTATCTGCACGGGGACTTTGCCTTGCTGCTCGACGCAGACTTCCTGGTAGCGCCCCACGCCATTGACCGGCTGATCGCGCCGATGGCGAACCCACGCGTGGCCGTGGTGCAAGCACCACAAGACTTCTACAGTCCTGACCCCATTCAGCGCAGCCTGGGTTTGCAGGCGCTGAGCCCGACCGATCAAACGCAATTCTTCAATGGCATTTTGCAAGCACGGGACCAAGGCCAGGCGGCATTTTTCTGCGGCACCGGCGGCTTGCTGCGCGTCAAAGCTCTCAAGGAAATCGACGGTTTTCCCACCGAGTCCGTCACCGAAGACATCTTCTTGACCCTCAAGCTGCAGGCCCGGGGCTGGCAGTCGGTAACGATCGACGAGGCTGTGGCCACCGGCCTGTCGCCTCTTTCCATTGACGACATGATCGCCCAGCGACAGCGCTGGGGTGAAGGCGCTGTCCAGATGAATGCGCACCTCTGGCGCCTCGGCCAGGCGTGGAAAAAAGGGCTGGGATGGGCCGCGCGGCTCAAGTTCTTCCCGGTGTACTGGGTGATCTCTTACCCGGTGCGCCTTATGAGCTTGCTGGTGCCCCAGCTGTGCCTGCTACTGGGCTGGCAGCCGCTGGTCAACGCCCCCATGGAGCAGCTGTTGTTGGCGCAAGGCAGCATTGTCTTGCTGATGCTGGCCGTCAACCAGTGGCTGGCCGGACAGCGGACCCAGCTGATGGTCAGCCAGATCTGGCACGACCTGCTGGCCCTGCGCCTGACCCCTGTCTTTTTGCTGCGCATGCTCAAGCCGAGCGGTCAACTGAGCTTTGCGGTCACGCCCAAAAGCGCCGCTGCAAAGACCCGTCAGACCGGCCAGAGCCATCAGCGCACCTACCGGTTTTTTGACACAGTGGTCTCGGCCCTGGTGGCCCTGACGGGCCTGTCCCTGGTGGTGGGCCTCTTGAGCCCATCGGACTCGGCCGGCTACCAAACCTCCTTGCTGTGGGCAGGCGTCAATTTGCTGCGTCTGTGGCTGGTGCGCGCGGTCCTGCGCCGCGAGCAACCCAGTGAGCAGGAAGAAGTCCGTGTCCCGGCCCAATTGACAGGGCTGTGGATCGATGGCGTCCCGGCTCAGGCTTTGGGCGACTTTCACGCCAGCGAAAGCACGCTCCACCAGAGCGGCACGACCGGCAACACCGGCGAGCGCGACTTGTCGGTGTTGAGCATCGGCAGCTGGCAGCACATTGGGCGCACTGACGCGCAAGGCCGCATCCATTTTCATCACCCCGACAGCAGGGGTCCTTGGCTGAGCGCTCTGGTCGCGGGCAGCCTGGCCCTGGGCCGCCAACGCCTGCAAGAGCGCCGCACCTGGCGCGCACTGACACAAACTTTGAAAGCATCCATCACATGACACGCCTTTCTTTGGCCACCTTGGCTCTGGCTCTTTGGGGCACCTTGTCCACCAGCGGCGCGCAGGCCCAGGATTTTTACCAAATTGACAGCGGCCCCGCCGGTCACAGCCTGGTGGCGGTTCGGGCCTGGGACGACATCCGCCTGACGGCCGTCTATTCGCGCTGGAGCGACCAAGGCAATGCCACAAGCGTTGCGCTGAGCAAGTCGATCGCCGTCGAGGCCATCCCGACCCTCAAACTAGCGCTGGGGCTGCAAGCCCTGGAGCACCGCTCGTCGCCCGCGGCGACCTCGCCCAGCGACTCGGGCTTGGGCCTGAAGGCCGGTGCCGAGTGGCAGCCGCACGTGGCCGGCGGTCAAGGCTACTTGCTGCTCGAACACAGCAGCTTGTTTGGCAGCTGGTTGGCCGTGGCGCAGTACAAGCCCGACCAACTCCCGGTGGGCATCGAATGGGCTGCCGCCGGCGACCAGCGCTGGTACGTCGGACACAGCGTGGCGCTGCGCTACGCCATTCCCGGCACCCGCTGGTCGGTTCGCGTGGGCCAGCGTCGGCAAGACCAGCAGACTTTTGCAGGCCTGAACTACAACGGATTTTGAGCCATGAGCACTTTCCTTTCTTCACTGTTGCCCCAACGCAGTACGACAGCCGTCAGCCCCTTGGCGGACACCAAGCGCCTGCAAGCTCGCATCGCGGCGCTGGAGGAGGAGCGGCGCAGCCTGTTCAGTCTGTCGGACGCGCAGTTCACAGGCATGGCCCTCAAACTCTCCTGCGATTTGCAAGCCGGCGGCGTAGTAGGCGCCTTGCAGCTGGACCACGCCAGCGAGCACACCACACACTGGCTGGGCGTCAGCCCCGCCGCCTCGGCCGAGCAACCGCTGCGGCTGTTGGAAGCCCTCGGCCCCGCTGATGCCCGGCGTCTGCAGCGCCGCTGGCTGGTGAGCCGCAAAAAACGCCAGCCCTTCAGCCAGCTGGTCGGCGTGAAGCTGCGTCAAGGCCAACGCTGGCTGCACGTGCAGGTGATGCCCGCCCGCCGGGGCGAGCGTCTGGTCTGGGAGTGCCTGGGCGTGGACGTGACGGCCTTGCAGCAAGCACGCCAGGCCGAAGAGCGCCGCCACCATGAACAGATGACGCTGATGTCGGCGCTCAATGCCCGCTTGCGAACGCCCCTCAACGCCATTGCCGGGAACGTACAGCTGCTGCAGCAGCGCAACGCCAGCAGCGAGCTCCAGGCCATGGGCCACGGCTGCCAGGAACTCACGCAGATCCTTGACGAGGTACTCGATACGGCCGCTTTGGCTTCGGGTTCGGTGCAACTGAGCGAGGACGAGATCGACCTGGGGGTTTGGCTGCAGGAACTGGTCCCCGGATGGCGCCACCAAGCGGCTGACCGAGCCCTTGAATTTTTCTTGTCACTGGACAATTGCGACCACCGTGTGCAGGCCGACCGCAAGCGGCTGGGCCAGGTGCTGGGGCGCTTGTTCCTGACGAGCATTGCCACCGCCAGGCCCGGCGAGATTCGGCTGGGCGTGCAGTGCCAACACCAAGGCGCACGCTTGCACGTCACGGTCACGCTGACGGTCGTGGGTGACAAGGCCGCCGGCGCCGCTGCCGCAGCGCAAGTCGCGCTGGCACCAGCCCACGCAGGACCCGCCTTGACGTCACCGCTGGGCTGGGCTCAAGAAATGGCTCGGCGAATGGGGGGCTCGGTGGGCAGTTCCGTCGATTCCCCCGACAGCCATACCTTGCGCTTGCGCATCAGTCTGCCCCTGCTCGCAGAACGCGCCACCCCGGCGCTGCAAAGCACCCAGCCGCTGAACATCTTGGTGGTCGATGACTCCATGACCAACCGCATCATCCTCAAGCGCTTTCTCCAGTCGCAAGGGCATGTGGTCACCGAGGCCGACAACGGCCGGTTCGCCGTTGAAGCGGTTCGCCGTGACGCGCCCGACCTGGTGTTCATGGACATTGACATGCCTGAGATGGATGGCTGCCAGGCGAGCCAGCAAATTCGCACGCTTGCCGGCGCTGCCGCGCAAGTTCGCATCTGCGCAATGACGGGCCTGTCCTTCGACCAGGACCGGGAGCGGGCGATGGCCCACGGCATGGATCACTTCATTGCCAAGCCTGTGAATTTCAAAGAGGTCCAAGCGATCTGTGCAGTCATCAGCCGCCCACGGCTCAGGCCCGACGTAGGAGCACCCGCAAATGCCTGATACGAATCGCCGGTTCAAGCTCGAGGAGCTGCCCTTACGCCAGCAGATGCTGCTGGTTTTCAGTCTGGTGATGCTGCTGTTCAGCGTTTTGTTGGCCGCTTTCGTCGACCGCCAAATCACCGACGCAGCCATCCATGGCCGTGGCCAGCAAAGCGCCCAGGACTCCGCTTTTTTTGCCAACTTGATCGACTCGGACATAGAAGACTACCTGGCCGACATCAAGGTTCGCGCAGACAGTTTCCAGTCCATGACGTGGCAGGCCAATTTGCCCGCCTTCCAAACCGCCCTGAACCGCCTGCAGCAGGCGCGAACACATTACGCTTGGATCGGCTTGGCAGATGCGAAAGGCAAGGTGCTCGCTGCCACGCAGAACATGCTGGTCGGCGTCGACGTCAGCGCCCGCCCCTGGTTTCAGAAATCCACGCAAGGGCCCATCGTGGTCGATGTGCATGACGCCAAGCTGCTGGCCTTGCTCATGCCACGCGCTGACCCGTTGCAGCAACTTCGCTTTGTCGACTTGGCCGCGCCCGTGCGGGACGAGCAGGACAGGCTCATTGGCATTTTGGGCGCGCACCTGAGCGTGGAATGGCTGTCCGAGCGCATCAAGCGTTTTGCCAGCAGCCGTTTCAAAAACGATTTGGTACGACCTGCGGTGATTGGAGCCGACGGTGAGCTGCGATTCGGTTACGCCGATTCAGTGACCGGACTGGACACCCGCCTGATCTGGCAAGCGGCCCATGACAAAGGGCATGGCTGGATGCTGCTGACCCCGGACGGCGGCAAGCCCACCGTGTATGGCTTTGCCAAGCACCGCGGACCAGCGGTCGCTAACAATGTGCAATGGGTCAGCGTGATTCCAATAGACGTCGATGCGATTGCTGCCGAAGTGCGCCACACCCGGCTCCTGGCGATGGGCGGCGTGGTCTTGGTCAGCCTGATGGCATGGATCACCTTGTACCTGTTGCTGAACCTGGTGAGCCGTCCCGTGCGCCAACTCATGGGGCAGATTCGCCAAGCGCAAGACAGCCATGAGCCGCTGCCCTTGCTGGACGGACTGCCTCGGGAGTTTCGTGAAATTCAAACGACCGTCAACAGCTTTCTGGGCTCCCTGCGCGCCAGGGAAACGGATTTGCAATCCGCCCTGGACGAGCTGCGCGCCAGCTTCACGGGGGTCTCGGAGAGCTTTCCAGGCGTGTTGTTTCAGTTGGAGGCCAAGCCCAATGGCGGTGTCGAATTCAACTATTTATCCCCTTCGGCGGCCCATTACCTGCATGTCAACACCCAGTCCATGCCGTTGTCAGCCATGAAGCTCTTCGTGCGTGACGATGTGCTGGCAGACCAAGAAGTGCTGAGCGTGCTGACCGCACAAATCGCCAAAAGTCAGGCCCTGGACTTCAGCTTTGCCGTCACGGGACTCGACGGTGTGAGCCGGCACATGCGCATCAAAGGCCACCTGCGCGGCAGCGGCCGCGGCCGGCGACTTTGGCAAGGCGTGATCTTTGATGTCAGCGATCTCGTCACGGCTCAAAAAGCCGCTGACGACGCCGACCAGGCCAAGTCACGCTTTTTGGCCACCATGAGCCACGAGCTGCGCACACCGCTCAACGGCATCTTGGGGTTTGCACAGCTGCTGCAAGGCGAGATGACCACGGACAGCCAGCAGGCGGATTTGCGCAAGATCATCGACACGACCGAGGTGCTCACCCGCATCCTCAATGACATCCTGGACTTCTCCAAGATCGAAGAGGGCAAGCTCCTGATTGAATCGGGGGCCTTTTGCGTGCGTGAACTGGTGCAATCGTGCGCATCGCTCTTTGAGGTGGAGGCCCAACGCCGGCAACTGGACTTGATCGTCCACATGGACTTGCCCAACTCGACCCGCTTCTTCGGCGATTCAGCCCGGCTCAGGCAAATCATCAACAACTTGCTGTCCAACGCCATGAAATTCACCGCCGAAGGCCAGGTGCGCCTGGGGGTGACCTGCCACTTGAAAGACCCGGGCCAAGCGCGTTTGCGCATCACCGTCAGCGACACCGGCATGGGCATGCCCGCCGAAGCCATGGCCAGGCTGTTCCAGCGCTTTGAACAAGCCGACGACAGCATCTTTCGGCGCTTTGGCGGCAGCGGCCTGGGTCTGGCCATCGTCAGGGGAATCGTCGAGGCGATGGGGGGCACGGTTTCTGTCGAGTCCAAGCCAGACGCGGGCAGCACCTTTCATGTCGACGTCCCATTGGCCAAGATCAATGCGTTCGCCCAGGACGCTGCCACACAGGCAGATGATCTTGTCCCGGGCCTGCGCATCTTGGTGGTCGACGACGTGGCCATGAACCGAGACCTCATCTCGCGCATGTTGCGTGCAAACGGCCACCTGATCAGCCAAGCCGTTGACGGGCAGCAGGCGCTGGAAATGGCCCAGTCCGAGCGCTTTGACCTGGTGTTGATGGACATCGACATGCCGGTGATGGGTGGGCTGCAGGCCTCTCGCCTGATCCGCGCCCTGCCGGGCGTGAATCGCGCCGTCCCCATCATCGCGCTGACGGGATACGCTTTTGAAAGCGATGTCCAGGAGGCATTGAGCGCTGGCATCAACGCGCATGTGGCAAAGCCTGTGGTGTTTGCCAAACTCAAGGAAAAAATTCGCACAGTCCTCGTCACCCAGGCGCAAACGGCATGAGCCACCAGCGGCACAGACTCGCCTGCACGCCGCATTTGCGTTGGCCACCCCAAGCCAAGAAGCCCCTCCTCAGCCCGTCTCAGAAAACACCATGGTCCCCACTTTTTATCGATTCTCCGTGAATATGACCAAGCACCGTACGCCGGTCTTGCTCTTGGCATTGTCTGTAGTCCTGCTGCTGGTGATTTGGATCGTCGTTTGGACGGAAATCCGCAGCGACCGTGAAAAGGTGCTGTCGGAAACCAGTGCCAACTTGCTCAACATCAGTCACAGTTTTCGTGAGCATTCCCAGGGGGTGTTGCGCAACGCCGATGAAGCGCTGCGCGTGGTCAAGTTCCACTTCGAGCGCAAGGGCGACGGCGACTTCCACTTGCTCAATGCCTACTTCAACCAAGGCGTGATCGACACGAACTTTTTCAACCAAGTCGGCATTGCCAATGCCCAAGGCCTTTACGCCTACTCCAACTTGCCGGACCACAAGCCGCTGAGCCTGGCTGACCGTGAGCATTTCCGGATCCACCTGGAGCGTTATGCCTACGAGATTTTTGTCAGCAAGGTGGTATTTGGCCGCGCCTCCAAACGCTGGTCTATGCAACTGACGCGGCGGATGGAAAACAAGGACGGCAGCTTTGCGGGCGTGGCGATCGTGTCATTGGACCCGAGCTATTTGGCCAACTTTCACAGCAAGATCAATCTGGGCGCCAACAGCTTCACGTCCTTCCTGGGGCTAGACGGCACAGTGCGCACAGTTCGGGCTGGCAACAAGACCATCATCTCGGGCTTGGAAAAACCCTTGCCGCTGCCGGCGTCAGTGCAGAGCCAAAGCAGCGGCACCTTCGTGGCCAGCAACCTGTACGACGACATCGAGCGACTTTACGCCTTCGAGCGCCTGGCCAATCAGCCCATGCTGGTGCTCGTGGGAATGGACATGCGTGAAGTGCTGGCCGATCACGCGTCGCGCCGCACCGTCTACCTTGGCTTTGCCAGCGTGCTGTCGCTGCTGGTGTTGCTGCTAGCCGGCAGCGCCATTTACAGCCTGAGCCGGATGGCCCGCTTGAACGGTGAGTTGATCAAGAAAACCGACGAAGCAGCGCTGGCCAGCCACCACAAGTCGGAGTTCCTCGCCTCGATTTCCCACGAGTTGCGCACACCGCTCAACGGCATCATTGGTTACGCGGAATACATCATGCACAAGGCCGAGCATCCCTTGGTGCAGTTGCCCGCCAAGGTGATCTACGACAGTGGCGGGCACTTGCTGAGCCTGATCAATTCTTTGCTTGACCTCAACAAGGTTGAGGCCAACCAGATGCGGCTCACGCCCGAGCCGTTTGATCTGCGCCTGGAAACGGACTCGCTCATGCTGCTGCACAAGCCCAGCCTGGAGGCTAAGTCGCTGCGCCTAGAACTGACCTGCCCCGACGCCAAAATACCGGTCGTGATGGACCGGCTGCGCTACCGGCAGGTGCTGGGCAATTTGCTGGACAACGCAACCAAATACAGCTTCACCCATGGGTGTATCCGCCTGCGCATGGCGGCCAACCACCCCACGCAGACCGTGCAGGTCACGGTGGAGGACGAGGGCATTGGCATCCCGCCCCAGCACCACGCCTCGGTCTTTGACAAGTTCTGGCGCAGCGAAGACTTTGCCACCCGCAGCTACCCGGGCTCAGGGCTAGGCCTAGCGCTTTGCAAACAGCTCATTGAGCTGATGCAAGGCAGCATCAGCTTCACGTCGGGTGCAGACCAAGGCACCACTTTTATATTTACTTTGCCATTGACGGCCCACACTACCGATGAACCAGAAGCAAAAAATGACGCGGCATCTACTGGTCGTTGATGACGACTTGGGCAACCGCATGCTGCCAGGCTTGTTCATGCGCGACCGTGGCTGGCACGTTACGGAGTGCGGCAACACCGAGGAGGCGCATGACGCGCTGACCTCAGGCCTGATCACCCATGTGCTGCTGGACATCTCGCTGCCCAGGGTCAGCGGCCTGCAGTTTTGTCGTCAGCTGCGCAGCAGCGCGATTCCGGGCAGGCTCTTTATTTACGCCTACACCGCCCATGCCATGACCAGTGAGCGCGACGAGTTTGTCCGCGCAGGCTTTGACGGCATCCTCATCAAGCCCATCCGACAAGGCGATCTCATTGCCCTGTTGGAATGATGGCCAGCTGTTCGCCCAACTCAGCACGGGGTCAAACTGTCCGTTGCAAGGATCGCTGGCCCCATCCACCTAAGTTCATCGATGTTCTCAGTGCCTCTTCAGCGTGCCTTGGAAATCTACCGCCATGCCACGCCCGTCATTCGCATCCACAGCGTGGGTGGGGGATACCCCCCCTTGTTCAATTTGCACGCATAAAAATTTGCGCAGGCCAACGCATCTTCGAGGGCAGTCTGAAGAGATTCATCCCCCCTACCCCCTCAGGACGGGGTCACTGGCGCGAGGACGCGGTCTCTGAGGCGGTCTTGGCGTTGTGACAGGGCACGCACAGGCTCTGCAGGTTCGCTCGCTCAAAGCGCTCACCGCCGTCTTTGACTGGAACGACGTGGTCGACCACCTTGGCTGGTTGCAAAAGGCCCTTGGCCTGGCACCTGCAGCAAAGCGGGTTATCCCGTAACACCGCTGCACGGGTGTTGCGCCACCTGGCTGATTGATAAAAGCCCAGCTCCGTATCAAACCCTCTGCGCGCACGGCCGTATTCACGGTGCACCTTCGACTGGTGATTGGCACAGTACCCAGGCACGTTGAGCACCTGCGCGCAACCAGGGTAACGGCATGGAGTGGGCGCACTTCGCGGCATCTCAATCGTCTTTCAAGGAATAAGCGACAGCTTCAAAAATTGACTTGGCTTCACCTTGATTCAGAGCGTCAA
>JACCDT010165223.1_pt1 | contig 50923 bp, 44 predicted proteins | sample 7446291 | NCBI WGS metagenome assembly JACCDT01 (sample SAMN15323446, study PRJNA562643) | freshwater metagenome | isolation source: river surface water | place: USA:Blue River Watershed | collected 2017-08-17
AGGAACTCAAGGTAATCAGGGAACTCAAGGTAACCAAGGCACACAAGGTAATCAGGGAACTCAAGGTAATCAAGGAACTCAAGGTAACCAAGGCAATCAGGGAACTCAAGGTAATCAGGGAACTCAAGGAAACCAAGGCAATCAAGGAACACAAGGTAATCAAGGCAATCAAGGTAATCAAGGTAACCAAGGTAATCAAGGTTCACAAGGCGACCAAGGTGTCCAAGGCAATCAAGGTTCGCAAGGTAATCAAGGCAATCAAGGTACACAAGGCAACCAAGGTAATCAAGGTCCAGAATGGAAAATACTCCCAGAAATAGTTTGTGATTCTGAAGAACCATTAGACCCTTATTTATTAGATTGTACAACTCTTGATTATTATTTAAGTTTAAGTGGTTGTGTTATAGGTGGAGTATGCTCCACTCTAAATAATAGGGAGTTAGTTTATGTGACATATAATTTACTTTCAGCAGAAAATCCAAGATGGACTAAAATATTTGTAGTACGAAAGGATGAAAATGGTGTTTGTACATGTGATTTATTAACTACTATTTGGCCATGGGAAATAAAACAGGATATAGTTTGGGAAAATAACACAATTTCTAATCCTGAAGATGTAACTTGTACCGTACTATTTGATGAATTACCAGCCAACTTTTGCGAATTAATGATGGGGCAAAAGGAAATTAAGTATCTTAATTGGAATTACCCTAATAGTACAAATACTCAATGGACAAAAAGATTTGTAATAAGAAAAAATCAGAGTGGAACTTGTTATTGTGAGGTTTTAGGTGTCATATATAGTGGGGCACAAGGCAATCAAGGAACCCAAGGCGACCAAGGTGTGCAAGGCACACAGGGTACACAGGGCAATCAAGGTAACCAAGGTAATCAGGGAACACAAGGAACTCAAGGTGTACAAGGAACTCAAGGTGTACAAGGAACTCAAGGTGTTCAAGGCACACAGGGTGTTCAAGGCACACAGGGTACACAGGGCAATCAAGGAAACCAAGGAAACCAAGGTAATCAGGGAACACAAGGAACTCAAGGTACACAGGGCAATCAAGGAAACCAAGGCAATCAGGGTAGACAGGGCAATCAGGGTACACAGGGTAATCAAGGAGTACAGGGATTACAAGGATATCAGGGAGATCAAGGTTATTGGGGTTATCAAGGCAATCAAGGTAATCAGGGTAATCAGGGCAATCAAGGAACACAAGGAGACCAAGGTGTTCAAGGTACACAAGGTAATCAAGGTACACAAGGAACACAGGGTGTACAAGGATTACAAGGAGTACAAGGTAGGCAAGGTCCAGGTACTGCACTAGCAATTGCTTCAGGAACTTACTCTCCAAATGTTTATGCAAATGATCATTATCAAGTTAGTATTGGTGATTGTGATAGTTTTGAAGTTACACATCAAGATACTGTAACTGCATGTGGATTCAAATATATTCGTATTGGAAGTATAGTACATGTAAGTGGTCAGATTGATGTTACAAGTGATTTTGATCCAACATATACTACAAATACCGTAGCTTTAACCATATCTCTACCAATACAAAGTTATTTTACATCAAGATGTGATTTAAATGGTGTAGGTTCTTTAGATTGTTCGGAACTTAATGGCACAGGAAGCAATAAGGATATACAAAGTGCTATTATCTATGCATGTACTGCTACAACTTTAGGTATTTATAATGGAACAAATGATAGGGCTATTGTTGAATATAGACCTACAGAATATACATATAGAATGGATGTTATGTTTACTTACCAAATATTAGCAGATCCTAATCCACCACAATAAACTTAAAAATAAATTAAGATATATAGTTATTATGATAAATTCATCGGACATATTTTTACATATTGAATCAGGCATAGAATATTATCCTGAAAATGATGAAACAGTGATTTTTCAAATTCATTGTACAAAGACAAATACATGTCCTATAAAAATATGGACATATTCATCAAATGATTGCATTGAATTTCCACCTCAAAGTTTTATACAAGGGGCAATATATCCTATTGTTGTATATAAAATGGAATTTCAAGAAAGTGAAGCGGCTTTTATAGGATATAAAAGAAGTCGTAATGCAAATAATAACTTTATGCGAAAAGGGTTGATGAGTCAAATAAATCTTAAAAACAAATAAAGCTCAAAATTATGGCATCTCTCATAACAGAATTTAAGAGAAGAGTGGAAAAGATAATTAGTAGTTCAAGACCTAAAGTTCCACCTATTGGTACAAATCATGTAGATGATTTTAATCTTTGGACTTCTGATACTATTTATAAAGGCGAGATAAGTATAAATATTGAAGATGGAACCTTATTCACTCAAGATGGAAGACAGCCTATTGAATTGAATAAAGAAGATGCTATAATGAGTGGTCATATTCTTCAAACATCAGGAGTTTCATCACAATATCTTTCTGTTACTCAAGGTAAAATACGATTACAGGGAAAAACATATTGGACACCTACTCCAGTTGATGTTGTAGATACAAATATTTATATTGAACCAAATACAAGTTCTCATCCAAGAATTGATACAATTTGTATAAAAGGTGATCCTACTTTTTACTATTCAGGATTGGATTTATATGGAACAGAGTTTTTAGTAGTAAAAGGAACTCCAGCATCAGAGCCAGAACCACCAGATGTTCCAAGTGGATATTATTTTATTGGAGTTTGTTGGATTTATCCAAATGGTTTACCTACATCAACTTTATATCCATTAAGTCATTCACAAGGAGCATTATCAACATTTCCTTTGCCAGTTGTAACTACAAAAGATTTTGTACAAAGAAGAAGATTAACTGTCCATCCTTGGAATTATACAACATTATATTTTAGTCAACAAATTCTTAAATACAATCAAGAACTTTATTGGGTAATTAAAACGCATCAATCGGATGATTCATCTATTCAAAACGATATTGATGATGGTAAAATAATTAAAATATGCTGTGGTTCAGGTGGATCTGGAGGTCAAGGTACTCAAGGTTCAGCATTTTCCGATATTGGTTCATATCCGACTGACGGAAATTGGAATGATGGTTTATTTGCTTGGACACCAAGTACACTTATACTTGATGCTTTTGATGATATAAATAAATTTTTACTAAACCAAATAGAATCTCAACCATCAACGATTCCTTCAAATCAACTTAACAATAATACTATTGAAGCCCAAAATGGTTTTTCTGCTCGTTGGTATGATACAGGTCTTGTGGAACCAAATGTTTTTACAGATCAGGAATTACCAATTATTCAAAGTATAAAACCATTTAGATCGTATGAAATGGGAGAAATTTTTGGATATTGTGATTTCAATGGTTCATTAGATTCCACAAGTGTTTATAATGTTGCACCTTCAATTCATCCACCAGCCACAACTTCAACAGAAACAGGTTCAGTATTATCATTAGAATTAGTTAAAAATGATGCTTTTGCTGGAAATGAAGATTTTGAAGGAAAACTTTATAATGAATTTACATTTGAATTAGCAAAGACTGGTTCAGTACTTCCAGCGAGTGATACTATTCAATATATGATGGGTATAGAATATGATAGTACTTTTGGAAATACAACAGCAGAACTTGAATTTTATGTAGAACAAATTAGTTCAGCTCCGCTTTTGAGTTCAATTGATGTCAAAGGCGTTTGGAGTGCAAAATATGTTTCAGGTATTCCTGTTCTTGAACAAGGTGATAATATTAGATTTAGTTTTGATGCTGAAAATTGTGTTGGTTACTTTTATCATAAAGACCATATAGTAAAAATATTAGGTCCGTATGTAAATGAAAAACTACTACCACAAACTGACTCATCATGTACATCATCTTTACCATTTACAGCTTTATCTCAAATTGTTAATTTTACAGATGCAGAAAGTGATATAATTTCAGATTCATATAGTACATCTTTAACTCAAACATTTGATTTAAGTGTCCATAATGCTAAAGGAGTTGGTACAACTGGAATACAAAACATAACTGATGTAACTACTTCGGCTTACAAGATATTTATTGATGATATTTCAGAAGAAGAAGGGGTTAGATATACATCAGGAGTAGGGACATATCCGACAACTGGATATGGAAATGTATATGATTCTACTCAATCGCAACAAGACTTAACAACTGGCGGAAATGAAGAATTACAATTATTCTGTGGAATATACCAATACCCATCTCAAGATTTCAGTAGTCCTGATATGATAGATATATCATTAGTAAGTGTTACAGCACCTGATTATAGTGGAATTTCGGGCTACAGATGGGCTACATTCAATCTTGGTACAATATCTGACCAAAAGTATGTTAATCTTGTAATTAAGGGTGCTACGGGCATTTATCAAGATTTAAGCAATGGAACTACTATGTCTAACAATATAATTTTGCAAGTTCGAGTAGATGGTTCTTCACCGACTTTAGGTTGGGTTGATGCAAATGAAGCATATAATCCGATTTCTTTAGAAAATCCTACTAATGATGGAGATCCTGCTTTGGATTTAGGTGCTTCTAATGCGACAATAAGAAGAGCAACATTTGGACAATCTGCGAAATCAGGTATAGTATATGTAAGGATTGGTCTTGATGAATCTTCAAATGCAACATTTACAAATATTGATAATTATGAACCAACTATCATAAGTCAAGATTGGGCATATTTTACAATTGGAAATATTATAAACCAAACTGAAGTTGAGTTTAACATAAATAATTCAAATGGAACAATAGCTCAAGATTTTGTTGATGGTATAAGAATGACCGAAAATCTTGAATTACAATTAAGAGTTGTAGGCTCTTCAAGTACAGATTGGTTAGATGCTAATTCTAAGTATATTTCAGGTGATCCTCAAAATTACAATGAAGCTGCTTTAGATGTTGCTAATTCAACAGCAACACAAAGAATGATTACATTTGGTGCAACTGCAAGAACTGGAGAAGTTCAAGTAAGAATCAGAGGTAATTATAAGGTATTCAGTAATATAACTATCGTTTAATATGTTAAATTTCTTCTCAAATCTTTTAGAATCTATGATTCAAAAAATTAAATCTGATTCAAGATATTTTTATTGGTTATTAATAATAGTATTAATTATTGCATTGATATTTACCTCTCGTAGTTGTAAATCTGCTCAATTAGAAGTAGAATATTCAAAGAATAATATAATGGCTATAAAAGATGAATTGAGAACTGAAAAAAATAAAAATGGAGAACTTCAATATTTGAAATTATCTTTTGTTTCTGATGTTGATAAATTAAAAACTCTAAATAAAGAATTATATGATGAAGTTCAAAAATTGAATGGTAGAATAGTCTCTATGTCTAAAACTATTGTAAGTATTGAGGGTACATTAGTAGATATGGAACAAGATAGAAGAAATACTCCTCCAATTTTCTTAAAAAATGATACATTAGAAGCAAATTTTAGTTTTTCTGATTCTGGAAAAACTTGGAATAGAAGTATTAAAGGTAAATCCGTTCTTTTTATTAAGAATGCTACTGATAGCACATTTGCACAACCTCTATATGATAAACTTACAGAAGATAAGATGAATTTAACAATCTTTGCATCTTTAAGAAAAAGAGATTCTGATGATATGTACGAATATGTATTAAGAACAGATTATCCTAATGCAATTCTTAATGTTGAAGGTTTTGTAAATCCGATAGAATTAAATAAAAATCCACTTATCAATGAAGATAAATGGATTATTGGTCCTTTTATTGGTGCTGGTTTTGGCACTAACTTTACTATAATGCCACAAATAGGAATAGGATTAACCTATAAGATTATAGGTTTTTAATTATCTCCCAAATATACAGCACTTACATACCCTGACATATACCATAGATTTAATTGAGCACCTGGTAAGTAAGAGTAGTTTGGAGCACCAGTCGGAGCATATAATCCCCCTACGCCAATAGTAATTCTATCTGTATCATTTAATTGTAGAATATCTGAACAATTTATTGTCCATGTTGGCCAAGGAAATTGTGATGTCTCACCAATTGTATTCAATCCAAATATAGCATTTGGGCTGATAGTAGAACTTTCTGCTATTGAAATATAAGAATGTTGTTGGCTATTTTTAGTTATACAACCAGCAATAGTATAAGGATATAAAATACCATCTGCCGTATATTCTTCAGGAATTTCCACTAAACCAAAAGCGAATACATTAAATTGCCAAAATCCTTTTTTACCTGGTACAAAAACTGTTTGCCCAAGAGTATTATCAGTTACAACATTTGTATAAATTGGTTTTGTAATTTCAACTTGATCAAAAATTAAAGGTTTTGTATCTGCAAGAGTTCCATCATTTTGAACTATAATATTTCTATATTCAATATGTGTATTGTTGAGTTTTATAGGTTGTTTTAAGTTACCAACTTGACCCCACTTATACTTGAATCCCTCAAAATTAGAAGAGCCACTTCCTGATGTAGTATTTACAATAATTTTACCTAAACTTTGTGTAAGGGTTACATTATTTCCTTCCTGTAATTCTAATATATCATTACCACTTGCAGGTAATGAAAATTTAGTTATTCCATCTTCATCATATACTCTAACTGTTCCATAATAATCAGTAGCAGTTGCACTCGAAGACGATAATCTTATTTCAAGAGCTTCATAACTTGTTCCCCCTTCTAAAATACCAACACTATCAATAGTTATTCCACTTCCCTCTTTTAACCTTAAAACTGTAGTTGATGTGTCTGCTGTTTGATCCATTGACTTTGTGTTACCAGATGAATCATATACTCTTGTAACATCAAAATAATACCCTGTTGAACCAGAGGAGGTTGTACTTAATTTAACCCATTGACCATCTTCATAAGCAAGAACAGCATTTTCATCTGTATCATAAATTAACATACCATTCTGTAAATCGCCTGTTGGTATTGTATCTTTGTCTATTGAATAAAGTGTAATAGGAGAATTAACAAAAGTATAATCTGAATTTAATTGAATTTCATTTGCTGTTAAATCAATTATTTGTTTATGATTAGAATCTCCTGAAGGAACAGATGCAATTTTTAATGTTTCTTCATGTCTGTTTAAAACTCCACCCCAATTAACTGTTAAAGTAAAACCTGATTGATTTTGCCAACCATATAATTTATTATAGATAAGTCCTGTTGAATTGGCTAAATGTATATTTTTACCATCACCATAAATTGAAGAACTAACATTACCTTCAGAAGTATAAATCTTCAAAGCCATTTCTTGTAGCCAATTTTGAGTTGTTGTGCTACCCCCTAAAACAAATTCCGCAGTATCCGCACCATCAACAGAAAAAGGTTCAACGATAAAGGTTGGAGAAGTTCCTGTGACATCTGAAATTTCAAGAGTATAATTTGTTTTGATTGGCTTAATAACTTTGGTTTTGTTATTAACGGTAGGTTCAAAGATATTAAACAAATCAGAACCACCACTACCTGTAGCAGTTATACTTCCTCTATTAGTCCATTGAGAAGCAGAAACAGCAGAAATTTTTTCAAATACAAAACCAGTATCAGCTTCTAAAAAGAAATCGCCAACATTTGTACCTGTTTTATCAAATGAAGTAAATGTATCACCAAAATACCAACGAGAGCCAGGTGTTCCATTAGGTCCTTGTGTTCCTTGTGGTCCAATTACACCTGGAGGTCCTGGTACTCCTGTAGCACCTCTTTTTCCTTCTTCTCCCCTTAATCCTTGTGCCTGTGAAATAATATCAAAATTAGAGTTTATTTTCTCTACCATTTCACCGAAGGTATCTTGATTTGTTACTAATTTTGTAAGGTTTATGTTTGGCATTTTTTCCTCTAATATTATATTTTTTCAAATGTTATAGACATTGTTAGTTGAGCATTTGCTAAATTATCTATGTTTTTCTTTATCAGAACATCTTCAATACGAGTATCTAAATTAACTCCTATTTCTTCTCTAAATCCTATTTCATTTCTCGTTATAGGATTTGTGTTGATAAATATGTCTTGTGTCTCTCTATCTCCTCTTGTAAATAGTTTAACACTTGAAATCTTGTAAATTTTTAAGAGATTAAGTTGTATATATTCTTCAAAAAATTTGTCTGTGTATAAATCATTATTTCTTAAAGGATTTATAGAACTTAATATGTTATTTTTTAGAAAATCAATATTCAAACATTTTAATATCATATTTGCAGGAAATATATGAATCATAATTTCATTATTATTTAATTCATACCAAAAATCTTTACTTATATCTTTACTACTTGAAAATGAAAAATCTTCAAGTGTCAAGAAATTTGGTGTATTAATTAATTTAGAACCGAAAAATGATTTTATTTCTTCTGCTTCAACTAAAGGATTAATAGGAGTTGATGCATCTTTTCTATCATAAAATTGATAGAAATTGTAATCCCATGTTGATGATATTACAGAAAAATCTTTATAGTCTATCCCTGTCTCATTCAATAGAGGATAATCGCTTGTATAAGTTGTATCTGCAAGAGTAAGAATCTTTTTATCTGAAACCTTATGATAACCTAAATTCAAAATTTTAGCAAAATTTGAATTATTAAAATTAAATCTTGTATTAGGTTTTTTTGAATCATAAAATTCTTCAAGAAATGTTAAAGATTCTCCCATATAAAATGGTAAAATGTTTCTTGTTTTTGGAACATAATCTCCACCATAACGAATTATTTCAAAATCATAATCACTCTTGACAATATTGTATCCAATAACATTATTAGTTGTAAATTCTGTTGGTATATCTCTATCAACATCTGGTTGTAAAAGGGCTTTTTTAGATATCTTTGATGGATTTTGATATTTCAATCCAAATAATTCGTAATTATAATTTTCTGTTTTATTACCATTCTCATCAATTATTATATGAGTATAATCACGATTATTTATAGTCTTTAACAATGTTGCAAAAGAAACTTTTTTGAAAATTTCTTTTAATGAACCAGCATCACTTTTTAAGTAATATGCTGATGATTTATTGAATGAATATGAAACACCTAAATTAGAATCTTCATGAATTGGTGGGTTAGTGTATCTTTCATTAGGATTATCATTTAGAGTTTGATAATTTGAAAGACCTAAAAATTCATAAGCGATAGCATCATTAATAGTCGGAAAAACATCCGTTTGATTATAGTTATATTTGATAGAAGTGGATGTTAAAGAATTTAGAAATTTTCCATAAATTTGTAAATTAATATATTTAGAATCGGAATATACACCTGTTCTTTTTCCAAATCCAAATACCCTTATATCGCTAAAAACTCCTGAAGAATTTATAGTAATTTGATTTGATAAATCGTCACTTGTATTAAAGGTTATTAAATCGTTATTTTCATCTTTATTTGTGTATAAATATGTTGGATTCAATGAACTTGTTAATTGTAAATCAAAAGGTGTAAAAACAAATTTAGAATCACTATCAATAGAAATATTTTTTGAAGAATCAATTGTATATAAACCTATAAGATTCATTTCAGAATTTGGAAACTCATAAGATTGTACAAATACTTCAACAATAAAAGTTAATGTTTTCCACTTTCTATTCTCAACTAATCTTATATTGTAATTCTTATCAGACTCAAATGGTTTTCGTATAATTGGTTTTAATACAGAAGTAAATCTCCAATCATTATAAAATAGGGGATTTGTAACATTTAACTCAAATCTTGTTCCTTTGAAAAATACAAAAGATTTGTCTAATACCTTATCATACTTAATGTGAGTAAATAAATTTCTAAATTCTGAATTCAGAACTTGACTTTTATATCTTTCTTTATGAGATCCACGAATAAACAAACGAGAAAACCCATCATAATTAACATTGTATAAATCAGTATCATTTATATTTGAAAATGTGTAATTTCGATCAGAAATAGCAGCATTTTCAGAATACCAAAAAGGCATACCATTAATGTAATACCACTCATGAGTATGTAATAATAAACTGCTTGGTGATTCTATAATATTATCAGGACTAAAGTTTCTAACACCAAATGCTAAATTTGTATTTAACCTATATTCATTTGAACGAACATCAGAAGAATTGGGTATGACCCATTTATTGATATAAGCTATATTTCTACTTTTATTACATAGATTCTTATTGAAATTTTCTCTCAAACGATCATACTCGCTTCTTAAAAGATTAAAGGAAAATCTTTCAGGATTATTGTTATTCTTTAGTTGTTCTAAAAGACTTGTTTCAGTTTCATCTAAAAAGTCATTTATACCATTAAATCCCTCAAAAAGATTAACATTAAACTCTTGAGTGAATGAATCAATTTCTCCATATAAACTAAAAGTTAAAAGAGTATTTGTATTAAGAATAGTAGCTACTTTATCAATAGTAAAATAATTTGGTGTGCTTGTTGTTGATATAAATTTTATTCTTGATCCTGTTGGAATACCATTTCCTTTTACATATAAACCAACCGAAAGCCCACTTACATCTCCTGTTATAAAAGTATCGTTGAAATTAGCAGATGAAACAAACATATTCCTTTGAAAAGAATTGTTTGTCATTAATCTAAAACCTTTTGAATTTTGAAAGTATGGCTTTTCTATTGAAGATATAGTTTCAGTATAATTAAAATAGAAATGAGAAACCTCTATATTACCTATTGTATCATTATACAATGCAGGTATGGTATGCATAGATATAAAATTAGTAGAAGCATCTGTTGTTATGATTTTAGAATCAACTTCAATTTCTTCTCCATTTGATAAGACTGCAAAAAGATTTATTGTTGTAGAACTATTAACTCTATATTCTGTGAAAATCCTATAAATCTGATTAATAGGTATTTTTTCGTTTTCTTTGAATCTATAAAAGTTTAGTTTTAATTCTTCAGAAGGAACATAAGAGTAATCAGAATCTAAATAATCCATATCAAAATCTGCGATAGGAATAAAACTCATAACCCCTAATGAGTTTTTATGTAAATTATAGAATATAACATTAGATTCTTTGTCAATTTCAGGTATTGCACTATCTTGTAATTCTATTTCAATAAAAGATGTAGATTCATTATTAAGATAGAAAAATATTTTACTATCAAGAGAATATGATTGTAATTTTTTGTTTCCATTTGGTGTTTTAATCCACTCATCTCCAAGTATATTATTTTTGAAATCACTTGGAATCAAGATTGAATTTCTTTTTGAATAATATTGATATTCATATAATACAATCTTTTTATATTTTGGAACATTAGATTCATATTTATAGAGATACCCATTTGATGAAACATTATGAATAGAAATATCTGATATTTCAGTATGATTATTTGATAAATCTATTTTAACTTTGTATACAGCATCAGGTTCAAAATTACTTCTTATTAAAAGTCCAGAATCTTTTTTTGTTATTGTAAATTTTTTATAATCAAATGTATTAAAAGCAGAAATAATTGAATCTAAATATTGACTTGGTGAACCATTAGGATTAAAATAATTGTAAATAAAATCATTTGTATATCGTAATGTGAATATAATATTATCTGAAAAATTAGAATTATTTATGATTGTTTTACTATTATCCTTTACATAAAGAAAGGTTGTAAATGTCCCATTATTTTTTTCAATATGAGATACTTCACATCTTCTTTCTTTCAATAATGATGGGTTGATGGTATAGTCTAAATTTACAGCATAATTTGAAATATTAGAATTTACATTGTTTAAATTAGAATTAGTCTGAAGATTAATTATTGTATTAGAAGAATTAATTTGTGGAGTAAAGTTCAATGTTGCTTCAAAAGAACTTTTATCATTCATATTTATAATATTTATTACTTCTCCATTTTCAACATAAGTTGTGTAATCACCTTTGACTGCGATATAAGCAGAAAATGTAATATTGGAAGTAATTGTTTGATTTGCATTATTTGAGATAGTTATAGTATTTGTAGTCGTATCAATAGATGATATAATTGTACCTGACGGAATGCCTGTACCACTTACAAATTGTTTAACAATTAAGTTATTTGTAGAAGAAACTGTAAATGTATTTAAACCATTAGTAAGCGAAACGGATTCTGAAATAGAATTAGATGCAGAAATAATTTTGTTGTTATATTCTAATTGAATGTAAGAACCTATCTCAAAATCTAATAATTCGGGTAATTCAAAAAGACCAACATTAAATCCACTATAATTATCAAATGATTTTAAAGGTAGGGCTAAATTAACATTTGCACTTTCTCTGATAATTTCTTCTTCAAGAGTTTTACCAACACCTACTGCATAAGAATTACCAATAACTCGCCACTCTTTTTGAATATTCCCCTTTTGATAAATAATACTTATAGAATCAGAATCATTTAATTTATTTTTAATAGAAATTTCAAAAGGAAATCCATAATCATTTTTAATTTCTGATTTAGCAACAAATTTTGGACTTGAGAATCCTGTAATATCTGAAAATTGTAAATAGTTTTGACTTGTTTTTAAATTAGCAAAACTTCTTGAAAAGAAATTATTACCTTTAATTTCATCTATTAAAGTATCGTTAATCTTATAGAGATTATATTTTCCTTTGATATAGAAAATTCTTTCGGATTCTTTTACAAGCTCAGAACTCGGAACTTTTACATCACCTTCTAAACTTGCGGCTATGGATATACCATCATTATCAAATATATCAAAATCCGATTGGTTATCTACTTTAACCTTATTTCTTGGAATGTCTGTATAATTTTGATAAAATGCTTCTTCATCTATTGTAAATTTGGATAATTCATTTTCATTAACATAAAAACCGAAATATCTTCTTATATCGTATTCATAAGAATCATTATCATTAAATAGAAATTCTAAATTCAATAAGTTATAGCAAATCAAGTTATTTCTTTCAAATCCTTGAATTATTCTTTCTTCAAAATGAAGAATAGGATTATCCTCTTCTATAAAGTCATCAATCAGTTCGTTCTTTTCAGTATAAATACCATTTTGAAAATCAATACCTCTATATGAGATTGATTTAAGATTTTCAAAATTAACTTTTATAGGTGATGAACTATAAACATTAGAATTTATTATTGATCGTAAGTATGTACCTATATTTGTATTTTCTTTGAGAGAAAATACTTTTACAATCCTTGAATTTTTAATTATACTATCTTTGAAATTTTCTACATCAGATTTCAAATTGTCAGATACTAAAGAACTTGAAGAAAAAATAACAAAGTAATCTGGTATAGTTTTATCAATCCATAGAGGAGCAAAACATGAAAACTCCTCATTATACATTAAACTTGGAAAATATTCACATCCACTCCAATAAAATGTATTGTATTGCTCTGCTATATTTGTTTTTACTGATGTTTCATCTTTATTATTGAGTGTAAATAAAGTTTTAGAATCTAAACGACCATTATCTAAAAGTTTTCTTACATCATAAGCATAAGAACCATCTTTAGAAAGTTTGAATTTTTTAAATCTATTTGAAGATAAATCTATATTTGCATCAATGGTATTCAACCAAATATCTTGATTACTATCAATTGTGATTTTTATATTTCCAGTTAATTTAGGATTTGTTCTTAATAATTGTTTAGTCCCATCAGTATAAATAGGTAAATTGTAATTCGGATTAATACTATAAATATCATCTGATTCGCTATATGGATTATATGTTGATTGATAATAAATAGTTGTTGTTAAAATCGGATTACCTGCTTTATTTATACGGCAGTATATTTTTAATGAAGTTGATTTGGGTAATACAACACCCTGTCTCAATGAAATAGCAAGTGAGACTTCACGAACAATATCTTTAGAATTAGGAGCATAAATTATAAAGGCATTACCTTCTTCAGTAAAGTCTTCACATTTATAGTGTCTTTCTATATTCCAGAATTCTGGTACTGAAGGTTCAGTATCATCAAACCAAACTAAAATTTCTCTATCGTCTGGTATGTTCTTTTTTAATGAAACAAAGAAAACATCCGTACTTGAAAATAAAATTGTATCTTTCGTAGTTATTTGTAAGTCTGCCATATAAACTCAATTTGTAATGTGTAAGAAAATTATGTTTTGAAGAAATCTTGAACTGCTCTTCTTGTTCTATCAATAAATCCTGGTGATTGAACAACTTGTGTCAAACTTTCTCTTGCATAACTTGCCTTAACAAGTATGTCAAAACTATAAACTCCTTCATCTTTAACATAAATATCCATTCCTATTTTTTTACCATAAGTAATATTTGTAAGTTCAACTGTTGAAGAAGGATTATATCCACCTACTTTCCCTGTTCCACTACTTCCTACACCATAATAGTCAGTCATTCTGAATTGGAAAATAACAGGGATTCTAATAGCTTTATCTTGACCTTGTTCTAATAATAGATTAGATCTATAATCTGTTCCATTTACCATTAATTGTTGTGTAGAAGCAGGAGCAAACATTAAATATGATCCACAAGTTTTACTTCCAATTAAATACCTATCATTAGGAGAAAAACCTAATTTATCTTGATAATTTGATATTTTTTGAAATGGTTGAGCTTGTGTTAATTGGCTTGAAGCTATTTGTTTCCAAATATTATCATCAACAATATCTTTATAACCTAATTGAACCATTCCATCTTGCTCACTCATTTGTAAATTAAAGTATTTTGCATGACGTATTTTTGGATTGACCTGATTTGGAATTGTAGTAATATCTATAACATCTGGTTGATATATTTTAAAAGGTGCTGCTGCAAATTCTCTACTTCTTACATCTGGATGATCTATATGAAGACAGAAATCTGTTATATTTGTTGTTCCATATGGTTTACCTGTAGTATCATATACTCCTGTCCAAACAAATGCATCTGGATTGATATTTGTTTGAGTAAATTCAGTCGGTATCAAATATCTATTGTCAATTGGTCTCTTATACAAATCTTCTACTAAACCTAATGCCTTACCTCTTGCATATGCAAATTGACTTGGTACTTGTGAACTCATAAATGGTGCTAACCAATAAGGGCTAGTTCTACTTAATCTATCGGTTGAAACATTATTATGTAGTAATGGTGCTAAATGATAATTTCTGTTTAGATATTCAGGATTTTTATTTACCTTGTCATATAAATATTCTATTGATTGATTTATACCGCCAGGAAATCTAGTTATCAGTTCTAAAGGAGTAGAATTAAGATTTTCTATAACGATACAATATTTAGCTGTAACGATTGCCCCTTTTCTTTCATTTTCAGGGAATTGTTGTACTATTTCAGAATAAAAACCAGAATGTAATTCAAGAAGACCACCATTAGATATTGTATATCTGTTGTTAGCGTCATCCAAAAGATAAACATCCATTTTACCTTTTGTGGCAGTTACCATTTCTTGAAGACTTAACATTTTACTTTCCATATCTCTGAATTTTTCAAATACAGAAAGTTGAGTTCCAGAATCTGTTGTAAATCCTGAAGCAACAACATCGCCTTTAGTTACATAAACTTTATCACCAAGCGAAAATACATTTGATAATATAACATCTAAACCTTGTGAATTGAGTTCTGATATAACTTCAACTTTGTTTAATTCTTGTTGTGCTTGTTGTAATAAAGACTTTTCATTTGCTTGTACAAGTTCTGTAGGGAAATCAATTATTACACTTTGAGAATAATCTGATTTTAATGGATTTAATGGAAATCCAGCTTCACTAATTGAAGCAATTCGTATTTCAACTTTCTCATTAGGTGTAATTGGAATATCAACTTGATTAATATTTACGGCATCAGCATCATTTACATCTTCATTTGCCCATACATATTTTTGAGTAGTTGTATCATAAACTTGTTTTCTAACTGGACTTAAAACTTCATTCCATTCGGAATAATATCCTTTAAGATTATTACCTGTATTATCTGTAAATTCAAAAGATTTTGAACCATTTGCAGTACCGTCAAGTCTCAAGTATCTATACTGAATGATAAATTGTACTATATTTTGAGCACCACTTTTATTTTCAATTTTTGGTGTTGGGATAGGGAAGAATCCTCTAATTCTATATTTTGGAGATTCATTAACAACTTCAGTCGTACTCATAGCCCCCATTTCCCTTACTATAGTAGAGTATAGTGTTGAAAGACTATTCTTTTGATCTATTAGATTTTTTAATTTGTTATTTATAATTCTATTATCAGCAGGATTACCTAAATATGATTTTTGTAATTCTTCTTTAGTTTTAGAAATCGCTAATTCTAGTTGTTGAATTTCAGATTGTAATCTATTTTTTTCTGCAAATTTTAATCTCAAAGATTCAGCATCTTGTGATTGTATTTTATGCTCATTAGCAATAACGACTTTAAAATAATCTGCTCTCAAAAGAGGAGAATCTGGTTTTATCCCTAAAATTGTTGGAACAGGTTTATTTTTTGCCGCGTCTAATAGATATGCTCCAAAGTCAATACAATATTTACGATAATAATCATCAAGAGACATCTCTGAATCGGCTGTGCGGATTCTTAATTCATTTGAATAAATTCCTGCACCAGGTGACCATTTTGTTGAAGCAACTTGAGTGCTATTATTCACAGGTCTGAAGAAAATCACTTGTCGTTCATCATGTCCAATAGAAACTTCAACTTGTCTTAATGTTAAAACCTCAGAATAAATGTATAAAACATCTGTTCCAATAGGAATAAGTTCATATCCCGAAGTCAAAGTCAATCGTATAGTATTATCTATTTTATTTAATTCATCTACACGATAACGAGCACCACCTCTCGTTGAAAGAATATCTCCAATTTTAAGAGTTTCAGTATCAACAACTTGATTTAAGTTATTTGTGTATGTTAATTTATTTAATCTATAAATCTTTGAATTTCCAGAACTTGATGTATCTGAATTCAAAATACTTATAACATCAAATGTACCCGTAAATTGACTTATAGAAGGAGGAAATCTATATTCGTCTTCATCAACAAAGTGATTTATGCCCCTACCATTTAGAAATAACATTAATGTTTCATAATCAATATCATTTCTACCTTTGATATTTTGGTCAAAAATTGTTCTTTTTTCATCAGTATCAGTATTAACAATAATTCTACGATACCATACACTACGAACATCTGAAGAAACATAATTTGTAACATCAAAAGTTACTACAAGCATAGGGTTAATAAAATTATCAAAAAACCAATTATTTCTTCTGGTAAAAGAATTAGGAATAGTAACACTACCGATTCTACTTGGTTCTTTTGAATTTTCAGATGCTAATATTCTTTTATATGTACCATCTTCTAAACGAATAGTTGCACTTCCTGTATCAACACCAGCTAATCCTTTGATGTTTTCTTCTAATCTTTTTAATTCAGAATTTAAATAACCAATAGACGGAATTTGATATGTAGTGGTTTGACCTGAATTATCAACTAGATTAACCGAAACGGAATCGGTTGTTGATGTAAATGCTTCAGAGAACTTTGCTAATATTTCTAAAGAATTGGCATGTGTCCTCATAAGTTCTTGTAACACATCGTGTAAACTATTATCTGATGATTTCATTTGTTTGTTTGTAGATTTATTATTAAATTAGTATGTTATTCTATATATCAAAAAAAAATATTATGGTTAAAAGAACTTAAATTTATTCTAATAATAGAATATAAAATCTTTAATTATTCAACAATTCAAAGGTAAATCCGATGAAAGAAAACTCAAAAAAACTGGACATTCTTAATGTAAATGGCAATAAAATGTCAGATTTTTTGGACAGATTCACACATTTTGACGAAAATCTCTTATTAGAGATTACTCCAAATGAGTTTTTTGCCAAAACTTATACTCCCGACAGAAGTGCAATTAAATATTCATCCTTGAATATTGATGAAATTCTTCAGATAAAAGATGAAAATTTACCTGAAAATCTTAAAGTTGGGTTAATTGGAATTAAACAATTCCAACAAGCTCTCAAATTTTTAGAAGGTTCAGACCAAATTTCTATGGGTATTCAATATATGACCATAGCAGGTTTAGATACTGAAGAAGAAAATGTAGCCATTAGAACCTCATTTAATAATAATAAAGATTTACAGTTTTCATTTGAAAATGGCTCTTTAACTATTTATGGTGTAATAACTAACGAAAAATTCTTCAATGATATAGCAAACATTGATGAACCAATCTTTGAATTTGATTTATCATTAGAAGATTTGGTAAAAATCAAAAAATTTGTTAATATAGATAAGATTAATACCAATCTTGTTGCTGAATATCGTAAGGGTTCGGTTATATTTGGAAATCAAACATTCAAATATAGATTAGCATCTCAAAATAATGAGGGCAGAACAGATAGTTCGGCTAGATTCCCTAAATCATATTTGAATATGTTAGATAATGAATCATATAGAGTAAAAGTAAGTGAATCAAGAATTGTATTTACATCTGCTGATTCACAAACTATTTTAGTTGTAGGAAGAAATGATGCATAACGCACTCAAATATACAGATATAAATCTTGAAACTGCCACATATGAAGATGTCAAAGCTGAAATTGAAAGATTGACAAAACTAAAGCACGACCTTCATAATGAGGAACAGGGTATCAAGATTTTTATCAATTCTGTATATGGTGCTTTTGGAAATACCCATTTTCTTTGTTTTAATGTTAATGTAGCAGAAGCTATAACTCAACAGAGTGTAGATATTTCTTTAAATGCTAAAAAAATCTTTGATAACTATTTTACAAATCATTGGCATAAAGACAAAAAACTTCATCAAAATTTAGGTTTAGTTGAATCTGTTAAACCTATTGGTAAAGAAAGTCTTTTAATACAAGGAGATACCGATTCTGCATACTTTAGATTTGATAAAGTTTTAGAATCTGCAAACTATAATGGCGATTCTCCAATTGACTTTATTCTTGATATTTATAAATATCGTTTGCATAATTACATAGTAAAATCTTATGATATTTATGCAAAAAAATTCAATACAAAAAATCTTATGGATTTTGAGTTTGAAAAGTTGATTAGAATCGGTATCTTCATTGCCAAGAAGAATTATGCTATTGAACTTGCCTATAAATTTACTTCAATCAAAGTTGAAAATGATGAAGTTATATTTGAAGGCATTAGGTATTCAGATGTTAAATTATCCGTGACTGGACTTGAAGCAGTTAAGCCATCACATCCATCTTGGTGTAGAGCAAAACTTGAAGAAATGCTTAAACTTCTTTTATCTTCGTATAAAAATGATAAAAAAATAAAATACGAAGTGATTTTGACCACACTTAAAAAGTGGCGTAAAGAAATAGAAATGAAAGACTTAGATGAAATATCTGAAACCAAAAGAATTTCAGATTATGATAAATGGATTATAAATGATAGGTCTGAAATACTGGTAAAACCAGGATGCCCTATTCATGTAAGAGGTGCTGCCATTTATAACTATACTCTTTCTCGTTCTAAATATAATATGAAATATCACAGAATTAAATCTGGTGATAAAGTAAAACAATATTATGTAAAATCAAACACCAAAAAAGACGATATTTTCTGTTATTTACCACAAAATCATCCAAAAGAATTTGCACCATTTATTGATTACGATAAACAATTTGCAAAAAAAATTATAGAACCTACAAATAGATTATTAGAAGTTATAGGTATAAATTCAATACCTGATACTTTAATTGTTACAAACTCATTATTCTAAAAAACTATGGCAAAGCAAAAAGAACAACCCGAAGAATCAGTAAAATCAGCTAAAGGATCTATCCTTTCAAGATTAAAGAAACTTAACCCAGATGCTGCACTTATTAGTGAATCTGCTTTTGGAGACATTAAAGAATGGATTCCTACTGGAAATTATGCTTTGAATTGTCAAATATCAGGATCATTGTTCAAAGGTATCCCTTCTAATAGAATTATTGGAATTAGTGGACCATCTGGAACTGGTAAAACTTATTTGGCTCTCAATATGGCAAGAGAAGCTCAAAAAATTGGATACCATATCTTGTATTTTGATACTGAATTTGCCATAGATGAAAATCATGTTTCAAAGTTTGGTATAGATTCAAGTGAATTTACTCTTATTCCTGAAGATGTAATTCATAATGTAAAGCATCAAATTGTTGAAATATTTGAAGCAATGAAGGATGCAATTAAAGTAAAAAAAGATCCAGGTAAGTTTATGATAATCATAGACTCAATTGGTAACTTAAAAACAGCTAAAGAAGATTCAGATTCAAAATCTGGAGATCATAAAAGAGATATGACAAGACCTTCTGAAATCAAATCTCTCTTTAGAACAATTACTGTTCCATCTGGAAAATTAAATGTTCCTATTCTTTTTGTTAATCATACATATACAGATACTACTGCATATGTCCCTACAGATAAGATTGCTGGTGGTTCAGGAGTTCAATATAATCCATCTGTTAATATTATTCTTTCAAAAGCAAAATTGAAAGAAGAAACAAAAGAATCTAAAGAAGTTAATATGACACAAACTGGAATTATTGTAACATCAAAACTTGAGAAATCTCGTTTTACTCGTCCTGTTCCAATTAAGTTTCATATCAATTTCTTCTCAGGGATGAATAAGTATATTTATCTTGAAACTTTTGTAAAATGGGAAATATGTGGAATTCAAAAAGGTACTTTAACTAAAAAGGTTATTAAAAAACCTGTTTTGGACGATAATGGCGAACAAATAATTAGTCGTGGAAAACCCAAGTTTGAAGAAATTGAAACTGATGAAATTGAGTTCGTTCCTGATGAAAATGCAAAAACTTATGCAGTTAGACATTTAGGTAAAAATATTAAAACTGCTAAAGAACTATTAACAAAAGAAGTTTTTACCGAAGAAGTTTTAAAAGCATTGGATGTAGAAATGGGTAAAAGATTCTTATTACCAGAAGCAGTTAATGATGATGAATTCATTGTTCTTGATGAAGACCTTGCAGGAATGGATTTAGGTTCTGATAATGAAGATGAGGAATAATTTATGTCTTTGAAAATTGATGCAGAAAAGTTACCTTTGAAATATGAATTAAAGGTACATAGAAAGACAAAAAATTGGCCTGATGCAGAAGGAGTATTATATGAAATTGCTAGATATTTAGAATTTCAAGATAATACTATAATTAAAAAATCAAAACTAATGGAAATTGTTTCTAATGATGAAGATAAATTAGAAATAATTCTAAAGACTTTGATTAAAAAAGAATTCTTAGAACAAATTGACGAATCAAACTATAATCTAATAAAGCACGGCTGGGAATAAAAATAAATGGAATCAACTCAATTTGAAAGACTTTATCTAAAATATATTTTAGATAATCCTGATTATCTTCATAAGATTAAATTAGAATTCTTTAGAATAAAAGAGTATCAGAGAATCTTTTCAATTGTGAAGAAATTTTTTGATCGCTTTAGTAAGATTCCAACGAAAAAGCAATTTGAACATTTGCTTATTGAAAAGAAACTTACTGATAAGATAAGTTCCGAAGCAGTTGATTCTATTTATGACACAGACATTAATGAATACGATCAAGAGTGGTTAAAGGAAAACTTTCACACTTTTCTTGAATATAGAAATATATTAATTGCTCTTGAGAGTGGTGTTGAATATGCACAAACAACTGAAGTTAATAGTGAAAATGTAAACGACTTTGTTTACACCATAAAAAAACTTCTTCTTGATAGTGAATCACTTGGACTTGATTTTAATGGCGGTCTTGATTTTTATAATGCAGAATCCCATAAATCAAAAAGAATAGAACGATTTTCTACAGGATATCCATTTTTTGATGCAGTTCTTGGCGGTGGTTATGGCTATGGAAATCTCGTTGTTCTTTTAGGAGAACCTAAAGTAGGTAAAAGCGTTTGGCTTGTTAATTTAGCATGTAATGCTGTTAGAAATGGACATAATGTGTGTTATATTACTCTTGAATTACAAGATTTTGAAATAACACAACGATGTGGTGCAAATCTTCTTAATCTGTCTATGGATCAATATTCTACTTCAGCCGAAGATCCAATAGAAATGAAACAAAAATTGAAGCAATTCAAATTTGAAAATTCAACAACAGAATTTATTGTGCCAGGTCAACTCTTTGTTAAAGAGTTTCCAATGTCCACAGCATCTGTTTTAGATTTTGAAGCATATCTAAAAAAAGAACAAGAAGTTCATGGAATAAACTTTGATCTTGTAATAATTGACTATATAGGTATTGTTAAGAATTGGAGAATACCAAATTCAGAAAATACATATATGAAAATTAAGCATGTATCAGAAGATTTACGTGCTATGGGTCAAAAAAATAGATGGTGTATTGCTACTGCGATGCAAGTTAATCGTGGAGCATTTGCAGCATCAAACATAAATATAACAAATATCGCAGAAAGTTCTTCATTAGCACATACGGTTGATTTTATGGGTGCAATTATCCAAGATCCACTAATGTATAGTGAAAATAGTTATGTGATTAAAGCATTGCTTACTCGTCATGCTCAAGCTAAAAATTATAGGAAAAAATTCAATGTTAAATATAATTTAATGCGAATTGATGAAGATGCTGAATCACCAATAACTCAAGACATAGAATAAAAATAACCTTTTACATATGAGTAATTCACGATATAAGCGTGGAGATAAAATTTTAGATAATGATTTCAATCAGAATAATATTGATTTTAATCCGATTCAAAACAATAATTTAGATGAAGTTTATGTAAGCCAACATCTTGATTATTGTAAAAATCCACAAGAATATGATAGAAAATCAAGATTGGAAACTCATATTGTAGAAGTTTTAGAACATTCTATATTTGCCCATTATCTTATAGAACAAAGAAAATTTCCTAAAAATAATTTAGCAGAACTTTATATTTTAGTTCATTCAAACACTTCTACTATGGAATGGACAAGAGTTGAATTAATTGATAAAACGGCAGAAATACTTAAAATAAATCTATCTCAATTCTTTAATGCTATACCTGTAAAATTCAAAGAAGAACTACTTAATGAATTAAATGTTGATTTTGAGATTTTCAAGAGCAAAAAAATAGGGAGATTGTTCTAATTTCAAATATTATAGCATATCTTGTATTATTCTTTTATTATAGATATATAGAAGATAATAATTAACATTATATTCATGAGTTCTTATTTATCTTTACCAGGTGATTATGCCATCATAACTCAATCTATTAGCAATTTATCTAATGTTAGTAGTTATCAAATAGTTGAAAATATTGATTTTGAAGATATTGATAATACTATTGTTGAAAAAGTATTTAGATGGAGTTATGACCAAGAAACTTATTCATCTTGGATAGAACTTACAATTCCCAATATTGAAAGTATAACCTTAACAAATCAAACAGTTTTATATTTTCAAATTCGCTATACCTTAATTAGCGGTTCACCGCTTACTATAAATTCCATAAGTCCTCTTATTATTACTATACCTGAAAGCACAGATGATAATGTGATTCAGCCACCTGTAAATGCATATACAACTGGAAATAGAAAAGGTGCTGCTTTTCTTAACAACTTTTATTTTAACCCATATGCTGTTAATTTAGCGGTAGAACTTCAAAGAAAATTATCTTACAATGTAAATCTTATTTTCGGTCATAAAGCCGCATATATTAGAGTTACACCACAAATGCGTTCTTTAGATGTTATCCTAAAAGAATATGGTATTTATGAATCATCTAAAGACTATAAGTGTATAAAATTATTAGTTCCAAATAATCAGTTTCCTGATTCTAAATTAAATTTCAATCCTTTTAATATAGATTACGAAGAACCATTTGAAGTTCATATTGATAAAAGATATTTTGAATCATTTTATGGAAAGGGGATTGGTCCTCAAAAAAGAGATATTATTTATTTACCAATAGCTAATCGTCTTTTTGAAGTTGCATCTTCAACACAACATAGAGATATGATGTATAAAGATTTATACTACAAAGTATCTTTGATTAAGTATGCAGATAAAGCAAATGTTCTAAAAGATGAATCTATAATGAATGAATTGGACGAATTATCAAATTCAACTGCTGAATTATTTGATAATAAACTTGACCAAGAATTAAAGAAAATAACTAATGAACAGCAATTTACAATAAGCACAAGAAAATCTTATAAAGTAAGAGATTATATTGATAGTAATCTTTTAATTGAAGAAAGAGATTTATTAAATTATCACACCTTAATTTCACATTATAGATACGATTTAAGTTCTTCAATAACTGATGATAAGAATATTGTAAGAACTATGGTTGATTATCTTGTTCCTGTTTCATGGGATGAAAATAGTGAAAGGGCTTTAACTTGTTGGTTTTTATTAAGAAATCCAACAACATTAATCCGTTCAGTTACAGTTCTTGAAGAGTATGGGACTATTCTTAAAATTACAACAAATGCTGATATAGGTGTTGATGTTGGAGGAACAGTAACTTTTTCTAAAAACAATTCAACTTTAACTTTTTATGGAAAAGTTATTCAAAGATTATCTGCTACAATAATTAGAGTAGAAATAACAAATTCAATAAAACAATATCTTGATAATAATTATCCAGATTGGTCTTCAAATTATGCTGGACTTAAAGTTCGTAAAAATTATCCAAGAACATTTATAGATGGACTTTACAATGAAAAAGGATTTCGTTTAGAAAATCACGATTCAAAATTTTTCCAAGCAACTATTGGGACTGATATTTATAATTTCATTTTACCTGAAAATCTTGCTTTAGACACATGGTATTGTTTAGTATTCAATTATTCAGCAAAGTATAAACAGCTTTCTTTAAGCATCTTAAAGAGAAAATGGAATCCAAACACAAATATTCCAACAACAACTGATATGGATGTAATATATGAATATACATATAATAACATAGAAGTAAATGATGTGTCTCACCCATATAAATATAAAGTTATGGCTAGTTATATGAAAATGACTAATTTACGTCTTATGTCGGTAACAATTGAACCAGAAAAAATGGTAAAATTCCTAAATGAATCAATTGTTTCTGATTCAGACCAATCAATTATTATAGATAATGCTATACCACGAATAAGATTACCTTATGTCGGTGGTCATCCAAACAAATTATTGTAAAAATCTATAATAGTATAATAAAGGAATATAATATGGATTCAAAAAATCAAGATTTGGATATTCTTAAAGAACTTGAAAAAGTTAATAATGAAATCCAAGGTAGAATACAGAATGATCCTAAAATTTTACAATCTGTGACTAAACCAAAAACTGGTTTTACAGATTTTCGTAAAATGCTTGATGAAACAAATAAAAGTGTTCGTCCAATAGTGGAAGCATTTTGTGAGTCATATGTGACTAATGAAAATATGTTAGATCCGAGAGTTCAGCAAAGACTTAATGTTGATTCAATTGCTCTTTCTGAAATCTTATGGAAAAAGGCAGTTAGTGATGTTGCTTTGATTCAAATTATGGAAAGAATAGATTCAGGAGATGATGACTTTAAGATGTACACAGCTCTTGCATCACTTTTAGGTTCAAAAAATAATATGCCAAAAGAGTTATTACAGACTGTAATGGTATTAGAGAAGAACTATAAAGATTTGAAAAGTGAATTATTTGAGCAAAGTAAATTACCAATAGATGATATTGAAGGTGTAAATGCCAATTCAATGAAATTTAGAGGAACTAGAAATCTTCTTTTGGCTATAAAAAATGCTTCTGAAATTGAAGATGCTCGTAAAAATTTAGAAGAAGAAGAAAAGATTAAAGAAGAAACTGAAGAAAAGATTGAGGTTGTTCGTATGAAATACACAGAGAATGAAGAAGATGGGCAAGGTGGCGTAGAATAAATTTTGATTTAAGATTAAAATACTATAAATTGCTTTCAAATCTTATAAGTTAAGTATTAGGTATTCATAAATGACAAACACCTACAAAAATTCTAAAACTAACACAATAGTTTTTACATTAAACAGAAATCTTCTTGTTAATAATAGTATAACATTTTATTTAGACGAAATTCAAGAGTTAGAAAATGAATTGTTATATGCCAACTATTTTCAAAATATCATAGATGAAAATAATACTGATAATTTAGAGTGGATTATTTATGATATTAATGAGAATAGTGGTTTCAATAAAGAGAAGATGTTGATTCTTAATTCATATATTCCTTATTGTCTTTATAGACAAAACCCTAAAGTTAAATTTATTTTCTTAACATCAGGATATGTTTTTGGAAATGATAATTGGAATCAATCAACAGAAATTGACAGACATTCCCCAATAGACTTTTATGGTAAAACAATATCGGTTGGTGAAATTTATAGTGAAAGAGTTTGGACTTTTAGATATGAATTATTTAATGACATAAATATCAAATTTAATAATGAAAAGACATACTACGGATCTATTGATAAAAAATATACATACATAACAAATCTATCTCTTAATCTTTTGATTAATGGTTTTATTCAGAATTATTATGAGATTAAAAATGGAGTATATCATCTTATACCAAAAGACGAACAAACAGAATATGAGATTTTCCATTATATTGCTTGGAGAAATAATCAATCCCCTTACATAGAGCGTTCTTCTTCTGTCATACCTATTAATCACACATTAAAAACAATAAAAAGAAAAGAATTAGAAAAATTATGGGGATATGCTAATTATCAATCATTACCGAGTTTCAGAGAATTATTTGAAAATAAAGAATTAATAGAAGAATAGTTAAAATTTCAAATAATGCTCAAATTTTTCAAAGTCAAAATCTGGAAACTTTTCTTCTAAACATTTTACAAAAATGTATGTAGCATTTTCATCAGTCAATCCAAATGTTGTCTTTAAATTCATTAAAGTTTCGTTATCTAAAAATAAATTCTTAGAGTTTCTTGAACTATTCAGTCTAATATTTGTTACTTTTAATTGTATAATTGCTAATTCAAAATCTGTATTTTTATTTACAACTAAATACCCCTCTTCAATAAGATAATCAAACGATTTTCTTTTATAAGGTTTAATATCAAAATCTTTTAAAAGTTCATTTACCCAGTCTTCTGCATCTTGTTCAGAACTTTGAAAAACAAAATTACCTTGTGAAAACTTTTGTAAAATCTCTTTTTCTTCATTGTTTAGACTCTCTAAACCAAAAGAAAATGCTTTATTCATTACTTTATCAAGTAACATTCTGTTTTCAAAAAGAAAATCATTAAATAGATGTATTTTTTTCATAGGGGTAGATTATATTCTACCCCTATATATTGAATTTCAAATAGGTTCTTCTAATTTTTCTGTGCTTAAACTTAATGCTAATTTTATTGATGCTTGAACATCTTTTTTACAATATTCCGTAATTTCTTGAATCTTACCATTGTAATAATACTCACCTACACTATCACCTTTAACTTCTCCTTGTTTAGGTGATGGTACTCCCATAATATGACAAACAAGATCAAAATTAGACATTCCATTCAAAGTATTGTAATCTGACCATACTTTATACAAATCTAAATTTATAATTTCCCAAGGTTTCTTTTCAGAAGAATCAAATTGTGTTGGGGGTAATATGTTATTAACTAACATTCTGCGATATACAAATGGTATATCAAATCTTCTGATATTATATCCAGCCAAAATGCTTTTATGAAATTTAGTATTACATAATTTGCCAAATTCAAATAATAATTCCTTTTCAGTAATCTGTTCATCGTTCAAGTGTTCAATTTTCCACTTTGAAGTAACAGAATCATAGTAGCCATATGATATGCAAACTATTTTAGAATATTCAGGATATAATGATGCATATTTTTCATACATCAATTCTGGTTCATTTTTGTAATTTTCATTATGCTGACATTTATCCAACCAAATTTCAGCAATCTGTGGTTCATTGTCTTTTAATTCTTCAAAAGATTTATATTTACGAACAGTTTCAATGTCAAAAAATAAGCAATTGTGTACAAAACTGATGTTGTGCATAACTATATCCTTGAAAATGAAAATAATACAAAGATAAGGATAATTATTGATTTTCCTTTAATAATTCAAAAATATTAAATGTAAAATCACAAGTAAATTGAGTTTGTTGAGGTAGTGATGAAGTATAACTTAATTCTACTGTACTTAAATTTGTCATAGTAATTTGCTGTAATTTAATTGCAACAAATTCCCTTCCTCCATAATCTAAAAGTCTTAATCTACAAGTTGGTAAAAATTCTATTTCATTACTAAATTCCAAAAATAATCTTAATTGATCATACAATATAAAATAGTTTATATATCCTTCTGTCAACTTAAAAGTTACAGTAAATTTCTGATTTGTAAGCAAATGTTGAGGCAGATGGCCTCTCCAAATTGTTTTTCTTGCACTTAAATATTGTTCTGATGATGGAACATTAATTTCAGGTAATCTAAATGATTGAATTGTATGATTTACAAAATCAGATACATTATCAATCGGTAAAGGTAAAGCTCTCACATATGCCCTATACTTCTCTTCAACTTGTGGAAAGAAGAATCCTCTTGGAAATCTGAAATCAAATAAATTTTGTCTAGCATTTAATATCATAATCTATAAGAATTTTATAATGGTACTTTTGCACCAGTGTCTCCACCGCCACCACCGCCACCACCATCGCCTTGCGATCCTCCACTACCTGAATTAGCTTTCTTGATTATATCCCATTTGTGTCTTTGTTCATAAGGATTTGTTTTTACATTCAAATACGGATTAATGGGGAGACCTTCATATTCAGGTCTCAAATATACACCTTGCACTATATTTGGTGATATTATATTCTTAATTTCTATTTTGATATATTTAATATCTAAACTTACTGGATTATTGACGGATAAATAATCTATCTTTTCAGTCAATTGAGAAATAATAATATCACCAACTTTTAAATAATTAGCAGTATCTACCTGAATTTCAATTCTTCTATTATTTGTCTTAAAACCATCGTATGTGAATGGTGTAAATTTATAGAATGATTCAGTTGTTCCGTTTGATAAATTTTTAAAAGTTAATTCATTTCTTACTTGACTATCCCAATCAATAACTTTTCCAAATACAATTTTATCTGTATTACCTGATGGTGGATTAGCGTTATTTCCAGAATTAGATTCCGTGTTATTTCTTATATTTCTATTATTTTCATTTCCAAAATTATTATTCTGAGTAGAAGCGTTTGTTGTTCCACCTATTAATCTGTTTACTGATGAATTTACATTTGAATTAGCATTTACATTAGTGCCAATTGAAGATCCTGATCCAGCAAGTTGGAATCCTCTTTGTGAAGTATTCAATCCTGCATCTATTGTTATTGGATTCAATCCTGTAGTTGGTAGAACACCTAAATCATTTCCAGACCTACCTGCAAAATCTACATAATTGATTCTACTTGCTACATTTGTAATGTTGACATTGTTATTAACACTTATACCTGCATTTCTATTTAAAATATCAGATGCTGTTACTCTTGTCCCTTGTGTACCAGTTCCTTGATTTCCTGAACCTTGATTTCCTGAACCTTGATTTCCTGAACCCTGATTACCCGAACCTTGATTTCCTGAACCCTGATTTCCTGAACCTTGATTTCCTGAACCCTGATTTCCTGAACCCTGATTTCCTGAACCTTGATTACCCGAACCTTGATTTCCTGAACCTTGATTACCCGAACCTTGATTACCCGAACCTTGATTATCAACAACAGGATTTGATGGTGTTGCGTTTTCTAAATCTTCTATTGATTTTAATATTTTGTTCAGTTGGTCTTGAAATGCAGAAATATTTGCATTTTCAGCTTCTGCTGCTCTTTTTGATTGTTCTCTTAAATCTCGTTCTCTTTGATTAAGTAGTTTTTCACGACTATTTACATCATTTTGTAAAGACCTTAATAAGTCAGATTGATTTGATTGAGATAATTTTTGAGCATTTAATCTTGCTTCAAGAGCCGCTAATTCGGTAGCTCTTTGCTCTAACTCTGATTGTCTTGTAGATAAAGATTGTTGACCAGTTCTAATCTTGTTTAATACCCTTTCAAGTTCAGCTTTTCTTATATTTTCAATATCATCTTTTACTTTATCAGCGTCTTCCATTCTACGCCATTTACCTGTATAAAGAGTGGTTTCGCTAACGCCAGAACCTGTTGGTATAACTTGTATTACTTGTAACATATTTTTCGGTACGAAATAAGTTACACCATCAAAAACTAATTCAAAATTATCAGTATCACCTTTTGAATAATACTCTTTTGAAATTATATTAATTTCTCTATTGGCTATTCCACCAACAAAATTATCTTTAACTTTAACTTTAATAAAGGATGGCACTTTTGAAGTGATATAAAAAATACCACTTTCTGTAGCATAGATATTAGACGCTTCTTTTGATGGTATTTTAAATATCACTTCTCCTTCAGCGAGGTTAGTAGAATAAAATCCATCTATTTTAGAAAACTTTACTCTTTTGCTATCATATTCAATAACTAAAAATAAATCTACATCAAATCTTAAATCAAGACTTGTAGTTTGATTTCCTTCCAAATAACGATGCATTTTGAATTTTACATAATTCTCATAAGGATGCAAAAGTAGTATCGCTTCACCTTGTCCAAAAATCACATCCCAATTCCATACGGATTCGGTAGTGAAAGTTCCATCAGTTTTTAATATGACATTTGAGGTATTAACGGCAATTTCGTTGAAATCAAAAAATGTAGGCGTATAAAGTTTTTCAATCTTTTTTTCTACTGTGCTTTTATTGATTTGAAGTTTTGTTTCTTCAATTATTTTATTGTAAATCTTAAAGGATCTGACATCACTTTCTAAATTGACTTTTTGAACTTTTCTACCATAACTTTTTGGTTCAAATGAGGTAACAGATGCAGTTCTGACAATTTGAGAACCTGTATCTTTATCAGTAAGTCTCATTACATAATCTATACTAAACGAATATGCAGAATCCGCATTTTTTAGAATAGGTCTAAATCTTTTTGGAGCATTAAAATCTCCTTCTTGAATAGATACAAAATAATCTGTTTGAACTTGACTAAATCCAACCTGTTCATATATGTATAATTCATGGAATACATAATAATCACCACCCACACCATTCAAATCTGTTATTAAATCCTCAACAAATCCTCCTTGCCAAGATGGATAGTATTCAAAACAATCTTCTTCTTCATTTTCTACAATTACAGCATTAAGAAGATTAAAAGCATCTTGCTGTTTATATGTTACATTACTAACATTTCCAGTAGTTAAAGTAAGCGTAACACCATTATCATTACTTGTTGTAATTTCTCTTAAAGAGATAGAAATGAGACCATTTTTCTGATATCCTTTATTATCAGATGTTAGCCAATATGCTAATGCACCGCTTGTAGGATTAGCGTAATAGTCTGTATTTAGATAAAATAGTGATGGTATAAGAACCTCAATATATCTATCATAACTTCTTCCAGCAATAACAATAGGTCTTGGATTGAATTTAATATATTCATCACCCCTTAAATATGCTACTTGGGCAATAGTAGAGTTTTTCCCTGAAACTTCTGGATATTCAACACTTAACAAAAGACCATCTAAATCTTCTAAATTATATCCTGAAAGAAGATGTAATTTTAAAGTTTCATATTCAACTGGCCATTGAGTTGATGTAAGGTCACTTAATACTTGTTGATTGAGATTATTTGCATCTAAAACATTATATGGAATAGCTCTATCTTGGTCTAAATGTGCCCATGTTCTTGTATCTGTTAAACGAACAGCAGACCTATCTAAAATGTTTGATGTTGGATTATTTCCTTTTGTAACATTTAAGATTTGTCTTTCATTCGTATAAGAAGAATCTATTAATAAGAATGATTGAGAACTAGTAGAAATGAGTGTAGTTTCGTAATCTAATTCTACTAATGCATAATTTGATATTTGTAATAAAGATTTTGCCATTTTAGAGTGAAGTTTTTACTGTTTTTGATGTACTTGCAACTTCTGCTGTTGCTGCTAAACTTGATAGAACTCCTGGTGAGGGAGGCCATTTTGCATCCGTTGCCGCAGCAAGTGCTTTTAAAAATACCCATAATGGTTCTGCACAAATGTTAGAAAAAACAGGAGCTGCACCTAATTCTGTTTTAACACCATTTACATGCACATTTGAACTATTAATCTCAATTTTAGTTGGAGCAGTCGCTTCAATCTTTGCATTAGCTACGATTGTTATATTTGAGCCATTTAATTCAATTACAGATTGCGTTGCATCATGCTCTATTGTTATAGACTTATCTGGATTTATCGTTAAATGTGAGCCATTTAAGTGGTATTTTAGACCAATTGATGGACTATACAGAACTTTCATCTTTTCATCTTCATCATATGTTACAACATGAGAATTTAAATAAGATGCATCAAGTTCTGCACTCATAGCTTCATTTGCTATTGGAATACTCCAATAAACAGGGCTATAAGCATCTCCATTTTCAAATCTGACTCTAACTATAGTATCAAGTTTTGGTATGCTGATTGAACCAAACCCTTTTGACTCTCCACCTGCAAATGTTGTATTATAAGCAGGAAAAGCCCAAGGTAGTTCATCATCAAGTAGTTCATCAAACACACCCAAAATTCTAATTTTACAACGACCTATTCTTTCAGGGTCTTCGTTGACTACTATTTTTCCAAAATAAGTATTATTTCTTTCCATAATAGTTATATATCCTAAAAAATATAGGTTGTAAAAACTTAATTAAAATAATTACTAATAGGAGGTTTTACTCTGAATTATCATTATTAAAATTAATCGTTCCGTCTATGCTTCTTATCACACCTGGTGGTGTATTATCAGTTAAACCTATATTACTTAAAGTTGTAGAAGTTGGAGTTCTATATTCTAATTCAACATTTGTTTTACTGAATGTCTTATCAACTGGGATTTCAGAAAAATCAAGTTTTCCTAATTGATTTTGAGGAGAAGAATCATCTCTAAACTGAATATTCTTTTCCATAGTTATTTGAGGATTTCTACCTTGTAAATCTATATTTTTTGGAATAGATATATCTTTTGTATTTCCTTCTAATTCTACATTTTCAATCGTTTCAGGTTTTCTTATTTGACCTTCTAATTTTATATTAAGTTCGTTAAAATTAGTCATAGGACTTTGACCTACTAAATTTTCCGTACCTAATTTTACATCAGTTACTCCGTCAGAAATCATACCACCGACATTTTTATTAGGAATTTCTGTTATAGGTTTAACTCCTGTCAAATTTTCTGAACCCAAACTTGTTTTCTGAACAGGTGAATACCCAATTAAATTAACATTACTCTCTGAACTTTGTTTTAGTGGAGTGCTTCCGTTAAGTTCTATTGATTTATCCATCGCCATCACTTTAGAACCTTCATTGAAATTTATATTTTCAGATGAAAATGTATTTGATGGTTCACTTCCAATCAAATTAACATTTGAAGAATCAAAAGAATTTTTAACATTTGGTTGATTTAAATCTAAATTAGTTGTATTAAGATCTCTAACTACATTTGGTTCAGTAAGTGAAATTTGAGTATCGTTTAAGTTTCTTGTTACATTTATTTCATTGAAATCAATATTTTTTGATGTCAAGTCCCTAATTGGTTGTGCCCCTGTCAAATCTGCACTATTAGGTGTCAAGTCCCTAATTGGTTGTGCCCCTGTCAAATCTGCACTATTAGGTGTTAAGTCCCTAATTGGTTGTGCTCCTGTCAAGTCTGCACTATTAGGTGTCAAGTCCCTAATCGGTTGTGCTCCTGTCAAGTCTGCATTGCTTGGGACTAAATCTTTGAGTGGTTCAGCACCATTCAAATCTGCACTATTATGTGTCAAGTCACTAATCGGTTGTGCCCCTGTCAAATCTGCACTATTAGGTGTCAAGTCCCTAATCGGTTGTGCCCCTGTCAAATCTGCACTATTAGGTGTCAAGTCCCTAATTGGTTGTGCCCCTGTCAAATCTGCACTATTAGGTGTTAAGTCCCTAATCGGCTGTGCCCCTGTCAAGTCTGCATTGCTTGGAACAAGGTCTTTAAGTGCTTCAGCACCATTCAAATCAGCATTGCTTGGAACAATGTCTTTAAGTGGCTGTGCTCCTGTCAAATCTGCATTACTTGGAACAAGGTCTTTAAGTGCTTCAGCACCATTCAAATCAGCATTGCTTGGGACTAAATCTTTAAGTGGTTCAGCACCATTCAAATCAGCATTGCTTGGAACAAGGTCTTTGAGTGGCTGTGCTCCTGTTAAATCAGCATTGCTTGGGACTAAATCTTTAAGTGGTTCAGCACCATTCAAATCAGCATTGCTTGGGACTAAATCTTTAAGTGGTTCAGCACCATTCAAATCAGCATTGCTTGGAACAAGGTCTTTAAGTGGTTGTGCTCCTGTCAAATCAGCATTCTTTGGAGTTAAATCTGTTTTCTTTCCAGCACCCAAAAGATTTGCATTTTTTTCGTCTAATGTAGTTTTAGGAGTCGCTCCAGATAAACTTTCCTTTGAAGGATTAAGTCTTGTTTCTTTTCTTACTTCAGTAAATTCAACATTAATTGGCATTTCGGTTTCTACTCTTGGGCTTGTCAAATCAATGTTACTTTGATCAAATGTTCTGTCAATTGAATTAGGGTTTGTGAAAAGAGATTGACCAGGCCTACCAATAGATTGAAATCTTGGATCTGCACCTTCACCAACTAAATTAGCTTGAGCATCACTTAATGATCTTTGAACACTTGGAGCAGTTAAATCTACATTAGAAGGTACACCATCTCTCAAATTAGGTTGGACAGGTCTTCCAGATGACTCAACATTAATACCAAGAGCACCAGCGAGGGCTGGATTAGAAAAGTTTCGAGCAACTTGATTCAAATCTCCATTTAATATACCCAAGCCAACCCCAGCGGCAGATCGTGTTAATTCATTACCATAAACATTTGAAGCAATCTGTTCAGTAGCCATACCTAATGCTTCTTGGGCTAATTCGGATGCAGTATCACCAAAAAAATCACCAACTGAACCTAAAAATCCACCTCGTTCTCCTAAATTACTACCACCCAATGCACCTATTCCACCTAATGCTTCACTAACACCAGCACCTAAAGCATTAGAAAATCCATTATCTTCTAAAATAACCCTTTTATTGTCGCCCTTTTCTCTTTCAAGATTTTGATATTCTTTCCAACTTGATACAATAGGTTTGAATACATTTTTTAAATTTTCAGATTGTTTAGCTACTTCATTTTCATTTTCAGCTTTTAATCTATTTTCTAATAAATTATCACTAATTGCATATTTTAAAAGACTATATGTATTAGTTTCTAAAACCCTACCAATATTTATGGTAAATTTAGAATCTAAATCATTATTTAATCTACTATGACTTAAATCTGTCACAAAACCTGACATGTCAAATTCACAATCTTGACAATCAAAAAGCATACAAGAAAAATGATTATCCCACCATTGTAATCTTTTTACAAAAGATAATGCACCATCATTAATTTTACCTAATAATTTGCCACCAATATTACTACCATTAAAAACATCAATATCTCTTAAAGCATCAAGTGCTTGTCTTGGATTGATAGAGTAATTATCTTCAGTAATTGCCATTTGCCTATAATCACCAATAAATACACTCATTCTAAATCTACGCATATTTATAGGTAAAATCCATCTTCTATATTTTCTATCATACGCTGCTTTACGATATAAATCTTTTAGTGCGTGTAGTCTATAATCTAAACTTTCAAGAGTACTTATAGTTATGGAAGCATCTGATAATCCAGTTTGAGTACCTCTAGTATTAATATAACCTTGAGAATACAAACTATCTAATCCTGTAACTGACTGAAAATACCAAGGAGTTTCTTCACTTATCTTTCGTAGGGAAGAAATAAATTTTTCAAGCATTTTTGCTCGTTCTGGTTCACCTACTGAATATAAAAATTGAACTGCTGATTCTGGACCACTAGTTAAAAGTCTATTTGGTAAATAGTCAGGATGTTTTGAATCTCTTGATGTAAATTCAAATTTAATACTAAAAATAGGAAATGTTGGATCTTCATAATTTGGATCTGCTCCAATAACGGGATCTCGTACACTTGCTATTCCTAAAAATTTTCTTAAATATTTATCTGCCGCATATACCATAAATTTGAAAAATTACTTTATTCTCCACCACCATTACCATCTCCGTCACCATCAAATGAACCATCCATAGTAAATGGTGCATCATATCTACCTGTTGAAGTTACACTACCCTCTGAATCTTTTGGATCATTGTGGTCAGTAAAATCATCATGTTTTTTTGTTTCTAAATTCTTGATAAAATCTTCAAAATGTAAGATTGTACCGTGAGGTTGAAAATGAACAATTCCTTTTTCAGGATGGTAATGCTTCATAGGATCAGTTTTCTTTGCTTTTCTATCTTTTTTAGCATTTTTCAAAAAACCTTGTGTGTATAATCCGTAAGCATTGAAAACATCACCACTTCCATGACTAGTTGCGGTTGGAGCAACAACATCACCCATTCCAGGTACTGAATCAAGTGTTGCGAATTCTTCATCTACATGCATAGGAAGTTTCTTTCCCTTTGCTTTTTTAACAAAATCCTTCAATTCTTTATATGTCATAGATTTTGCTATATCTTTAACTTCTTGAGATACTTCGTCTTTTACATAACCCTTTTTGTATGCAAGGGCTAATCTCATAAGTCTTAATTGTGCTTCTGATTTTGCAGGCATAATTATTTTGTTTTTTTTATATATCAGATAGTTTAAATATCAGTTAAATTGAATGAACCAACTTGGTGGTGCTTCTTTATCTATTTGGTCTTTAACTTCTTGTAATTCTTTTTCTCCAGCATCTTTTAGAATACTTCCATTTATAGTAACACCTGATGGTAGTTGATATGTATAAAGACTATACATAAAACCTAATTGTATTTTACTTTTTGCAAAAACCCAACGGATGAATAAATCATCATTATAAAGACTCTCTTGTGATACTTTTGAATAACATTTTATAATAGCACTTGTTCTTGGATTTCTTCCTGTGATTTTAATTCTCTTACTATTTGGATTGAAAGAATATGCGATAGTGTCAAGAAAATATGCTTTAGTTAAATCCCAATAAGCATATTGTGCAGTTCTCAAAACCAAATCATCACCTATAATCGGAGATAAGAATAATTCAGATGCTATAATTTTATTTTCTGTGATGTCACGATCAACGATACCAATCCTTGAACCTCCACGAATTTCTCTAAAGTCTTGAATTGTTACAACACAATCTGGTAATTGTATAAATCTTCTATCTGTAAATTCTTTTGATGTGAAATAAGAATATGGGGCGATATAATAGTCAGATTCAACTGCATATTTGTAATTAATGTAAAACCATCTTTCAGCATTTTTAATTATACGCTCAATTTCTTGAGGCGAGATTGAATTAGGTAATCCACTTGAAACAGTTAATTCATCTTGTGTAAGCTCTACAAGTTCATCTAGTGTCATAATAGATAAATAATTTTGATGATTAATACTATATATCTGACTTATTATTTAGTAAAGATAAAATATCAAAAAGAAATAAAAAAAGCCCTAAAAATATAGGGCTTCTGTAAAATTTCTGTATGTATTTCTTATCTATAAAGATTTATCAAAATTCTTTGTAGTTCCAAATATTCTTCAAATATAATCTCATGCTCTTCGCATATTTCAATGAGGGTTATTGAATCTTTGGTTGTTCTTAAAGTTGTTGTTTGTGGATCAATTTCAACTAAAATATTGTATAAGTCCACATAATCTGGCAATCGTTCTACTTCTTTTTTGAATTTTTCAGATAAAATATAGACAAAGTTTTTATCTTTATCAATCATCTTATCATAGATTTGATTCAGTAGAGTATCAAAGTTGATAGTTATATTTTCAATTTTTTTTGTAGAACTTGTAATGATATTCGCTAATTCATCAATGTTAGTTCTATCCTCAAATGATTCTGAAGCTGCTAATGCAACCATAATAAATACAAATAATATTTTTTCTCCAAAGTTGAAACTAAAGTTTGAAGTGAATAGAAAACTATATATCAAAAAAATTTAGAAAAATTCTACTCTTTTAATGTGTGTAATAAATTAGCATTATTATAAATGCTATAATACTAAAACAAAAAAACAGATAAGTGTACTTTTTCTTTGGTAATAGGTATTTCCAATAAGAAATAAGAGTTTCAGATAAGAAATGGAGAGCTATTAAACACAATGTAATAATAGCTGGAATAATTATATCTTTCATAAGATTATAAAAATAAGTGAATAATAGAAAGTGAAAGACTTAACACAAAAATAACATCATATACATCATAACTACGATGTTGTTTTTTTAATTCTGTATTTTCATTCATTCGATTCATTGGATTCATCATCATCATTCAATAAAAGGTTTTTACTAAAATAATCCCAACCATCTTCATCTAAAAATACTGACTCTTCATTTTCTTCATCAAGATAAAGAGTTGTTAGTGGATAATCAAAAAAAAGAACATTCTCTTCATCATCTTCAAATTTTCTATAAATAATTTGAAAATCATCCATAGATTCTGGTATATTATTAAAAAACTCTCTTAATTCCTTTATCTTCATAATTATTATTTTTTTATTTCATCTATGCTTAATTGCGAAACATCTTGAAATTTCAAACCATGCCCTAAAAGAAAGGTCTGTATTAATTCACTTTCTTTAATAGATAACTCTGTTCTTCTATTAATTTTAGCCATAATAGTTGAATAGTTGATATTGCACTCCTCGCATATCTTTTTAATTTTTACGATTTCACTTAACCTGATTAGGTCTTCGATTGTAATCATTTATAGTAAAATATATTTGTAACTATTTTAGCAAGGAATACAAATATGTTCAAAATAAAATTCAAAAAAATGCCCTCGTGAGAGGGCTTTTATTATTTCCTTTTTCTTCCTCTTTTGACAGAAGGGGTAGAATCTACATTTAGAGATTTTGTAGATTTTGAATTAGAAACCTTCTCTATCTTTTTTGTAGTCTTTGTTTTTTCAGAAGGTTTTGGTTTTGTAGTTTTACCTACTTTCTCCACTTCTTTTAAAAACTTTACAGGTGGCTTTTCTTTTTTAACTTTCTTTACTTTCGTTTTAGGACTCTTTACTATTTCTTTAGGTGTATTATCTGTTTCTGTATCATTAGAAACTTTTGATGCTGTTGAAAAAACAGATAAGGAATCCTTTATGAAAAAATAAAGTGAAGCCAAAACAAAGATTGAAATACAAATTGTTAAAAAACTCATAAATATTCGTTTATTTTTTAAGTTAAATTGTATATATCGTCTAAAAACTCAATTTTAAGAAAGTCTTTTTTTCTTTTTGTATTCCTCTAATCTCTTCAAAATATCATCTTCTTCAATCATAAAACCTTCTTTATTCATATTTTCAATGAGTTTTTTAAGGATTGGATTTATAGAATCTTCATTGAAATCTATTTTTGGTTGTTTTAAAGGTCTATGTGAATATTTATTTTCCATATTGTTGCTCTAACCATTCTTGATTTTTAATTTTGTTATTTTCTAGCCATTCAGAATTATTTTTATACCAATATGCAATCTCTTTTATTCCATATTCTAAAGTGTAGTGAGATTTCCATCCTAAACTTGAAAGTTTTGTGCTATCAATTGCATAACGAGTATCATGACCTAATCTGTCTGTGACAAATTCAAATTTAGGTTCTATACCTAATTCTTTTGCAAGTAAATTTAATAAAACTAAATTTGAAGTTTCAATACCTGTTCCTATATTATACACTTCACCATCATTTCCATAATTGAATGCGTATAGGATACCTCTGATGTGATCATCAATATGAATCCAATCTCTTTGTTGCGTACCGTCACCATAAATATGTATAGGTAAATTATTTAACATATTATAGATTGACAATGGAATTAATTTCTCAATAGTCTGATACTCTCCATAATTATTGCTACAACGAGTAATAATAACTTTTGTACCAAAGGTTTTGTGATAAGCAATTCCCAACAAATCAGAAGATGACTTTGATGCTGAATATGGAGAACTAGGATTTAATATATCAGTTTCATTAAAATGTATTCCTTCTGGAGCAGAACCATATACTTCATCAGTTGAAATAAGAACTATCCTTACACCGATAGTATTTGCATAATCTAAAACCTTTTGAGTTCCAATTACATTTGTATTCAAAAAAACTTGTGGTTGTTTAATGGATTTATCCACATGAGTTTCTGCCGCAAAATGAAATATAGAATCTATATCATCTGGTAAAGAATGGTAGGTTTCATCATCACATATATCTGAAGATTTAATTGTAAGATAGGGACTATCTATTTTAATCCTTGTTTCATCAGAAGCATATGTGTATTTATCTATGAGAGTTACCTTTATGCCATATCTTGTTAAAAGTCTAACAAAAGCACTACCAATAAATCCTAAACCTCCTGTAACCAGAGCATGTTTCATATTAACATAGTCCTATAAGGGTATTTTGAAATTCTAACATATCTTCTTTTGAAATCTTATCGTATGTATCTTCCATTCTGTGACATAAAGCCCAAATTTCAGGATAACCGAGAGATTTAGTTGCTATATCAATATCTTTATCATCCAAGATACCAATACACATAGCAGGTACGCCATGCATAGATAATACATAAGCATCTGTGTATGGTGTAGTAACTTTCTTTGCGTTTAATTTCTCAATGATATTAGCACATTCATCAGGAAATTTTTCAAAAGCACTTACCCATATATGTTTTCCTAAACCAGTAAGTTCAAGATTTACACATACTTCTAACTTTCCAAATTCACCATTATGTATATCTTCAGATAAAACCTGACTACCGCAACAATGTAAATTGACATGTTCTTCCGAATCCACAATAGCAAAATGAATTGGTCTTGTGAGTTGCTTATCTTTCAAATCACGCATCATAGTGAGTAATTGACATACTGAAGATGTATTGTCCTGAGCATTTTGTGACCTTTCATTATTTATATCGTGATGGGCTAAAAACAAAAGACCATCTTCTTCACTTTCTTGATTGAAAGAAATATAAAAATTTGTGAAATATCTATTTTCAAAACCAGGAACTACATAGTGCTTAATTCTATATGGTATTTCAAATACTTCTAATATTTCTTTTATTTTAAGAACTCTTGGAGTCCAAGTAGGTGCTAATCTATCAAAAGATGAGTGTGATCTAAGTTCTGAAAAAACTTCCAATAATTCATAACATGACATTTCTTTAAAATTCATAACTCTTATTCCTTAATACAATTACACATTAACTATTCTTGTTTTTTTAATTAGTTCTCCGTTACCTTTGATGTAAGAATTAACCCAAGTGTGACCAAGAACTAATTCAACACCATCTCTACCTTTACCAACTCCATTGATTTTTCTCCAATGACCTCTTACATTCCATGCGTGACTCCAATTAATTATCTTTTTTGATTCTCTATCTATCTTTTTCGTATTTCTTTTTTCAGTTATATGAATAATTGACTTAATTCTTCTTATAGTTTTAGAACTTCCGCTACCGATACGGACTTTTGTTCTTATGGATTCTAATCCCCAAGTTTCTTGGTTAATTCGTTCTATTAATTGTTTTGCAATTTCACTATACAAACTAGTTTCTATAAATACTAAATCTACTTTTGATTTACCTGATGAATCATACATTTCCATTAAAGCCCAAATTCTAAATAGTTTAGGGCTAACTTCATGTACGAGTAATCCTAAACAATTTACAATATGATTAAAATTATTTTTTGTACAGGACTTATCTGAAACAGATACTTTATACTTTATACCATTCAACTCACCCATTTCAATCCAGATAGTTTTGAATGGAGAATCTAAATGACCTTTATATCCTTCAGGATCATGAAAGATATCAAACTCTCCATCATAAGATGGAATTTCATTTTTTGGATGAATCAAAAATAGTTCAGCATTTTTGACTAATTCTATAACCTCTTTAACCTGTTCACCTCTTTTTTGATTTGGATATGACAAGAGATGACATAACTTTTCATAGTATAACATAATAAACCTCAAATAATAAAATACACTCACAAATATAAAATTGTGGAGGTGGGGGGAATCGAACCCCCGTCTTGACTTCCAAGTTACCAGACCACTACAACCATAGTCCTTTATTGATAAGAATTATTTAGGCAAAGGACAGCCGATAATCCTTTTGCTTTCAAGTATTCATTGTAAAGTGAAAGCCCTTTACAATATATGCTATTATAGGCGACAAGTGATATAATGAGAATAGCCACAAATTGTATCACTTGGAATCAAGCCGCTACTGCGTATTGATTCTGGGTATTTTCAACCATTGGATAAAGATTGAAAATATGTGTGCTGTTATTGCCACTTATAGTTTACTCAGTTGTATTATCGTGCTCCACCGAGTATCAGCACGGGTTGCTTCTTAATGCGTCAAAAGCCAATCGAAACCAATGACACCCCCATATCAAAGAACTAATGAATTAAACAATTCATATTTAATTCAGAACAAAAATAATAAAATTATCTGAATTTACCAAATCTTTTTTCTTTATGTGGATAAGATGGATAAAATAAACCATGAGATAATTGAGTTCTATTGTAAAAATGATCTAATTTATTCCCTTTCAACTCCTCATTTTCTTCAATTTTCTCAAGCGTTCTATAAAAATAAGATATGCATTTGTTAATATCAGAATCCTTCTCTATAAAAATTATACATTCATCCAAAGATAAAGCAGCCCAATCTATATTAGTATAATTATTTTCATTCTCTTCTGCTTTGTAATAAATAGTTAAGAAATCAAATATGTTTTTATGAATAAATAGATTTTTTCTAAAACCATCTACTGAAATCTCTAAAATGTTCTTTTTATCGGATTTAATTTTACATTTATTGGTAGTAACTAACCAATCTCTTTTTCTATTATCCCAATGTATAGAAACAATCTTAAACATAAAATTGATTTCAGTTTCAGATATATATTTGATGAATGATAACAGAAATGCTCTAATATATCAACTTAAAAAAATAATTCAGTATGTCCACAAGAATAAAATTGTTTCATGAATTTCATGATGTAAATGAAACCACCTTTCCGAGAGTTGCTCGTTCTATAAGTGGTATGGTTGAATCTATTGATACAATAGGAATTATGACTGCTGAAAATCCTATGGGTGAAAAGAGAGCCAAAGAACAAAATGAATATGCTCAAAATCAGTTAAAAAAATTACTCCGTGATAATAATTATGGCTTTCACGAAGTGATGGGTAAATATGGTAACATTGAAAATTCTTTGATAATACCCAATATAAGTAAAAATTTAATGATTCATCTTTGTCAAATATTCAATCAAGAATCAGTTATATGGGCTGAAAAGACAAGTGAGAATAATATGAGATTTTATTATATTGAGCAAGATGGTGAGGTTAAAGATGTCGTAGATGAAGTATTTTTAAGTTCAGATGTACAAAAAAGAAATGATTTTTATACTTGGGTACAAGGGAGAAAATTCTATATTCCATTTTTTGAAGAAGGACATGAACAGAAAAAATATAAAAAGTTCTATAAACCTTTGGTCTATACAAGAAAAGAAAAACATCCAACCGATTTATACAATTTAGATGGAGATTATTGAAGTTTTCTGTATATTCTATTAAATATAGCCCAACCTTCAAGAAGAGTTTTTGCTGAATCAGGAAAATCAATATTTTCTGGAATTCTAAAATTAGGATGAAGATCAAAACCTTCTTCAGTTTTTGCTTTTCGTAACATAAAACCAATCTGCTTTAAGGTTTTCTTATCAATAACTTTGTAATCTTTTGTGTTAAGTGGTTCTAAAACAACGACTTCTTCAATTGAATAACTCATAACAAACATATCTAAAACTAATAAAAAAATATCGTCTTAATTCTATAGTACAAAGATAATATATTTTTTTTAATTAAGCAAGAAAATAATTTTTGTGTAATATTGAAAAAATGACGATATTAGTGAACAAAAAAATTATACTTGATATAATTAATAGTAATTTTGATTTTCCACATTTTGATATAAAAATGAAATCCCACTTAATTCCCTATGTAATTGAACAAAGTTCAAGAGGTGAAAGATCCTATGACATCTTTTCCCGACTACTAAAAGAGAGAATAATTTTTTTAGGAACAGGTATAGATGACGATGTTTCATCTATTGTGATTGCACAATTATTGTTCTTGCAATCAGAAGATCCGACTAAAGACATCTATCTTTATATTAATTCACCTGGTGGAAGTGTTAGTGCAGGTATGGCAATTTATGATACAATGCAGTATGTAAAGCCTGATGTATCAACTATTTGTGTAGGTATGGCTGCATCTATGGGTCAAGTTTTACTTACAGCAGGTGCGAAAGGTAAAAGATTTGCTCTTCCACATTCAAGAGTAATGATGCATCAACCTTTGGGTGGAACTCAAGGTCAAGCATCTGATATTGAAATCTATACGAAGGAAATGATACGAATCAGAGAATCATTGTATAGCGTGATTTCAAAGCATACAGGTCAAGATATGGATAAAATTAAGAAAGATGCAGACAGAGATAATTGGATGTCAAGTCAAGAAGCATTAGATTATGGAATAATTGATAAAATACTCTAATTGTATCTAATTATGGCGAATTTGCCATATATAAGACAATAGTAATGTGTTTTAACACACTTATTTATACAAAAGATAATAACAAGGAAATATATGGACGGAAATTTCACATCAGGACTTCAAGAAGTAATTAAGTATTCAAAAGAAGAAGCAATAAGATTAGGACATGATACTATTTTTATAGGTCATTTATTGTTAGGTGTTCTCCGCAGAGGAGAAGGCGTAGGAATAGATGTTTTGAAATCTCTTGATGTAGATTTCAAAAAATTAAAGACATGTTTAGAAAAGGAATTGGATAATTCCCCTATAAGTATTGCTGCTACAAATATGCCTCTTTCAAAGAGTGCTGAAAAAGTACTTAAAGTGACATATCTTGAATCAAAACTTTACAAATCTGAAAAAATAGGTAGTGAACATCTTATTCTTTCAATACTAAGAGATGAAGATAATGAAGCTACTAAATGCCTATATTCTCAAGATGTAAGTTATGAATCTTTTAGAAAGGAATTGGATACATTTTTGAATTCAAATGGCAAAGATTTTGATTACAATGAATCTTCATTCAAATCAAGTTCAAGTGCAAAATCAAATAAAAATAAAACTAATGTTGGGAATACAAAAAGTAAAACTCAAGTTTTAGATAATTTTGGTAGAGATTTGACAAAATTAGCAATTGAAGGTAAATTGGATCCAGTAATTGGAAGAGAAACCGAAATTGAAAGAGTAGTTCAAGTGATTGCTAGAAGAAAGAAGAATAATCCTGTCTTAATTGGTGAACCTGGTGTAGGTAAAACAGCTATTGTAGAAGGTTTAGCATTAAGAATCGTAGAAAGAAAAGTTCCAAGAGCTTTAATGAATAAAAGAGTTGTTTCTTTAGATTTAGGTTCTATGGTAGCAGGAACAAAATATAGAGGTCAATTTGAAGAACGCATGAAAGCTGTTGTTCAAGAATTAGAAAAATGTGATGATGTAATTCTATTTATTGACGAATTGCATACTCTTGTGGGTGCAGGTGGAGCATCAGGTTCACTTGATGCTGCAAATATGTTAAAACCTGCTTTAGCGAGAGGAGAAGTTCAATGTATTGGAGCATCAACATTGGATGAATATAGAGAGCATATTGAAAAAGATGGTGCTCTTGATAGAAGATTTCAAAAAATCATAATTGAATCTCCAAATGTTGATCAAACAATAGAAATTCTTAAAAATGTCAAGGACAAATATGAGAATCATCATAGTGTAACTTATACAGATGATGCTATTGTTTCTTGTGTGAAATATGCCGATAGATATATCACAGATAGATTTTTCCCAGATAAAGCATTTGATGTATTAGATGAATCTGGTGCAAGAGTTCGCCTAACTAATATAGAAGTTCCCAAAGAAATTGTAGATATTGAAAAGAAACTTGTTGAGATAAGTCTCAATAAGAGCGAAGCTATAAAAAATCAAAATTTTGAAAAGGCAGCTGAATTGCGAGATTCAGAAAAGGCGTATCAAATTGATATGGAAAAAATCAAAGAAAAATGGGAAAAGAAACTTGATAAAGATAGACAAATTGTAACAGAAGAAGATGTTGCAAAGACTATTTCTATTATGACTGGAATACCTGTTACTAAAGTATCTCAAGATGAAGCAAAGAGATTACTTTCATTAAGCGAAGAACTCAAAAATAAAGTAATTGGTCAAGACGAAGCAATTGATGCTTTATCGAAATCTGTAAAACGCTCAAGAGCAGGTCTTAAAGATCCATCAAGACCAACAGGAGTTTTTCTATTCACTGGACCAACAGGAGTTGGTAAAACCGAATTGGCAAAAACACTTGCCAAACATCTTTTTGATTCAGAGGATTCTTTGATTCGAGTAGATATGTCGGAATATATGGAAAAGTTTTCTGTCAGTAAATTGATAGGTGCTCCTCCTGGTTATGTGGGATATGAGGAAGGTGGGCAACTAACTGAAAAGGTTAGAAGAAAACCATTTAGCGTTATCTTATTAGATGAGGTTGAAAAAGCACATCCAGATGCCTTAAATACCCTATTACAAGTATTTGATGATGGTCATTTAACCGATGGTCTTGGTAGAAAGGTTGATTTTAGAAATAGCATTATAATAATGACTTCAAATGTTGGTCAAAGAGACATCAAAGCAGGTGGAGGTCTTGGTTTCTCAACAAATAAAGATGAGAGTAATGATTCTCATATAAGAGAAACAATAGATAATGCAATTAAGTTAAATTTCTCTCCTGAATTTATCAATCGTTTAGATGGTATTGTCTATTTCAAGAGATTGAATAAAGATGCTATGATTAAGATTATAGATATTCAAATATCAAAACTTGAAAGTCGTCTATTAGACAAAAATCTATCTCTATCAATTCCTAAAAATGTAAAAGAATTTTTAGTTGAAAAGGGATTTGATGAAAAATATGGAGCAAGACCATTGAGAAGAATGATTCAAAAATATCTTGAAGACCCATTATCAGAAGAGATATTATTAGGAAATGCCAAAGAAGGTTCGGTGATAAAAGTAAAGATTGATAAAAAAACTGATGAACTTTCATTTAGTTATTCTGAACAAACTACAATTATAGAAGAATAATAATAGTTTGAAATATTTAAATCCTCTTGAGAATATCAATAGATATAAAACTCAAGAGGATTTTTTTTATAGAATCATACTAATAACCAGTTTCTGAATATTATCAGCATTTGATTTTTGTATTTCAGATTTCATAGAATGGAAAACTTGATTTCCATTATTTTCATTGGAACGAAAAAAGTATTCATTCTTTTCAACGAAATCCTCATATCCTAATTCTTTCATAGTAGAAAAGGCATAATCATTTGCTTCTTTTTCTAAGTTAACATAATGGAACATAAAGTCATCTATATTATCTTCTTTAGCATTGTCAAAATATGGTTTTATAGTATTATTGCATATTTGGTCTGTATGCTTTGATTCATGTAAAAGAATGAATAATTTTAGTAGTGGTTCAGAATAAAGTTTCTTATTTATTGCAACAGAATGTTCAGAACAAACACCTCCAAAAATAGGTAAATGAGTATTAAAAGTAAAGTAATGTATTTGAATATTGTTTCTAAATTTTTCCCACCATTTAACTATATTTTCAATATGGTTTGTATCTAAACCAATTTCTAAAAGAAACTCTTTGATTGAAATAGGAGAGGGCAATGATTGATTGTTCATATAATTATGTTATTGTTTATGCATCCATTGAACATATTGACTAAAATACTTATTGGTTGGATTAGGATATTCCTTTTTGAATACTACCTTGATAATTCCAGCTTGAATTATTGACTTTGTACAATGTTCACAAGGTTCATGGGTACAATACAAAGTAGAGTTTTTTCTTTGATTAGGATCAACTGAAAGTATTGCATTAATTTCTGCATGGACTGTTCTTATGCAACGACCTTCTTCATTTTTAAGACAACCATCGTCTATACAATGAGGCATTCCTTTGGGAGAACCATTATATCCAGTAGATAGTATTCTATTGTCTTCTGCCACTAAAACACATCCAACTTTCAATCTATTACAAGTTGAACGGCTTGATACTTTTTCGGCTATATCCAAAAAGTAATCATCCCAATCAGGTCTATTATTCATTTTAATATCTCCTCAAAAATAATTGTTTGTAAATTCCTTTGTAGTTTATTCTAACAAGTCCATGTGCTATTTCTGAACGTAATCCTAATTCCCATCCATATTTTTCAATAAAAAATAAAGAACTCTTTTCTGCTTCTTGTGAAGTAAGATTAAGATGCTTTTTTAAGAAATATGTAAGCCATAACTTAAAACAATTTCTTTCATAGATAGTCCACTTATTCATCTTATTCCAATCTGGAATTTGAAATAATTTAGAATCATATTCAATTCCAACTACAACACAAAGATTTTTTAATATAGTAATTTCTAATTCATCATAGTTCTTTGTAATCATTAGATGAAATAATTTTCAAAATATCCATCTATATATTTGATAATCAAAGAATTTATGATACAATATAGTGATTAGTCTTTTAAATTTATAGTAGAAAGTAGTTCATAGTTATTTCCTGATTTGGAAATTACCAATAAGGGTTTATTAACCATTCTTGTGATTCTAATTGCATGGGCAGTTCCTTTAGAATCTCCATCCCAAAATGCTACAATTAAATCAGAATTTTCAATGATGCTTATATTTCTTAAATAACTTGCTTGTACTCCTTTATTAGTCCAATCAGCATAACATACTTTAACTTCTATATTATTTATACTAGCCCATCTCTTTCCCAAAATATCAGGACCATTTGAATCCCCTAATACAACTCTGTCAAATGGTCCAAGTTCTTTATTTAATCTATCTAACCATGCATACATCAAGTCTTTATCAGAATAAGTTCTTGAACCTACTATTCCTAAATTTAGTTCTATATTTGAATTATCTCCAAGTCTTATCATTTACTATTTGTGTTTTTATTTATTAGTTTATCAAGATGTTTTATTCTATCAATAAGCATTACATTCTTATAAGATTCATCATTATCATCATAATGTACAATTATTGAATCAGAATCATCAGTAGAAGCGAATTTATAGATTGATGGATGTAAATTATCGTAAATAGTTTGATTTTCTAAATTTTTGATGTTTATTAATCCATGAGCAATATGGTCATCCTCCATTGTTACAAAATCTTCTCTGCGATTTGTATTTTTATATTGAATTCTGAACATAAAGAAACCGAAAATAGTGGAAAGAAATTACCACAAATCCTCACCATTATACATTTTGTCAATTAAATGGGCAGATTCATAGTCTTTGTTAGTTATGGCATTTTGGTCATGAGACATATAAGATATTTTGACGAATTTATAATCAAATAAGTGAATATCTGGGTGATGGTCTATTTGATTAGATAGAGTTGCTACACTATTTATGAAAAGAATAGCATCATTGAAATCTTCAAATTTGAAAATTCTGTAAATCTGATTATTTTCAAATCCCCAATTCTTCAAATCTGTTTTATTTGTTTTATTTACATATTCTTGATATTTTTTCAGTATAGACATATATTTGGTTATGTTGAATATATGTATATATTTGAAAAGCCCACCATAAAACATGATGGGCTTCCAAATTAGAAAAATAAATTTTAATCTAATATCAATTAATCATTTGATTCATAATCTCTTGCGTAAAGCAATTTAACATGCTTTGCTACAATGTCACCATCAGGTTTTGTATAGATTTGAAATTCTACAGCATCACCAACCTGAATATCATCAAAACTAGTGTCCAATAAATCTTTTGAGTGGAAGAAGATATTATTTGGCGGATAGGTTATAAATCCATATCCATTTTTGATAGAATAAATTTCTGATTCTATTCGATTATCTTCATCAAATTCTATTTCAACTGAATTAGAATCTTCATAAGTTCTATTATCAAAAAAACTATTGGATTTATTTGCAGATTTATTGTAAGAATCTTTTTCTACTTTCTGAACAAATAGATTTTTTAACTCATCTTTATTTGTTTCATATTCAAAAGACAAATCAATAAAACTATTACAAACATAAATCAAATCCATAGATACTTTTGAAATGAAATAATCATTTTCATTTTGCCAATTAATTTCCCAACTCAATAAGATTACTTTTACTCCTAAAGAATGGAGTTTTTTAACTAATGGTTTGAAATTTATGTCGTTAGTCACCAATACAACATAATCTAACTTTTTTAATAGAGATATTTCATAAGCATCTAATGCTAACCATACATCAACGCCTTTCTCAATTTTTCTATTATTCTGTACTTTCATAGGAAGATAATGCGTAGTAATTCCATCATACATACAAGCATCATCAAAAACTCTTTCACCATAAAGAACATCTTTTTCTTCTGCTTCTCTTGCAGTTATTCTTGATTTATAGAGATGCGATTCAACAATTCTAATAAATGACTTCTCTTGTTCTGCAATTTTTCTTATCACATATTCTTGAATGGTTTTCAAAGAAATTCTGCTACGGATGTCATGTCTAAAGGTATAGAAATCTGAAATTTTACCAACAAAATTTCCATCGTAGAAAAAACCTACTTTAACTACATTACTCATAATTTTTCACAAATAAGTTAAACAACAAATATAAAATGAATAGAGAAATGCCCCTATACGAAATAG
>JACCDT011336701.1_pt1 | contig 50364 bp, 37 predicted proteins | sample 7446291 | NCBI WGS metagenome assembly JACCDT01 (sample SAMN15323446, study PRJNA562643) | freshwater metagenome | isolation source: river surface water | place: USA:Blue River Watershed | collected 2017-08-17
CCAAGATGGGTTTTCAGAGATCTCTCAAGGCGCTAAAAAAACGACTGAGTGATGTGCAGGAAATTTCAAAAAAACTGAAAAAATGGGAAACGAAGATCAAAGACAAAGAATTGGTCGGCAAGTACGTGGGATTTGATTTTCTAAATTCTGCACTGGATGAGATTTTGAGTCTGAAAACAGAGGCTGTAAATGAGGACCGAATATTTTATATGGTTGCGATCACGATTCTCATGCCCTTTCACGCAACATTTGAACGGCTCCTCAATCAGATGCGAGCCGATTACAAAGACGATTATCTGCTGAAGCGAGATTTTCTCTTAAAACATGCTCAATATTTTGAAGCTTGGGAGCGACATATTCCAAAAATCATCGAGCGCTTTGAAACGATTGAAAAATCTCTGGATGACGTAGAGCTAACAGAAAACATGCTCAATGAAATCTCAAGAGAGTTATCTGTGGAGATGACAACTCTCAGCGCTTAGAACCCAGGAGCTTTTGCCAATGCGGTTTTTTGTGACGGAAAATCATCATGCCGATGCCTTTCGTTGAAAAATCCTCCATCTCCATTAAAGCCAAATTTGTAGGCGAGGGCCCAGATCTGACTGTACATGGCTACCATTCGTTTTCCTAAACCCATTGCAATTGCGTCGTAACTCACTGCCTCGCGGTCATCGAAGATCATTTGTTTCTGAAATTCTTTTTCTTTTTTTATTAATTCAGAAACTTGGTTTTCAAATTCATATCGATTTTGAGGCGTGTTAATTCCTGCATAAATGAGGTGTCTAAAGGTTGGAGAAATAGTCCCGTCAAGGCCCATGATGATTCGGCGGGAGGAATCAATTGATCCACCCTGAGGCAGAAGGGCATCGCCGAGAGCTTGAATAAAATGATCTCCAGATTTCTCTTCGAAAGTTATTCCACGATACGAAGTCTCGCGTGACAGATTGCCTCCAACTAAACACGAAATGATCACGATTTGAGCGTCAGGAGCCATGGATTCATTTGCTATTTTCTTGATCTCTTCTCGATGCGCTCGAATATATTCCGCATCCAGGAGTTCTCTCGAGCTTCCGTCCATAACATCTTGCGTAGCGACTGGCACTATTCGACCCGGAACCCCGTGAGCCATTATTTTGAGATAGCGAATGCGCCCATGGGTTTTAGCAAATTTTTCTATTTTTTTGAAAAATGCTTCGGGCGATTCAAAAAACTCGCCACCCAATTGGTTTTTCTCGGGTCCACTATATTTATCAATTTCGTATCGATTCGCATATTCTGATGCAAATGCGTAATAGAGCATGTCGTTTGATGCAAATCCATTCAGAAGTAATGCGCTTTCTCCTTCACGAAGATCTGGCAGGGGTTTATTTTTTCGGCGCATTAAAAAATCTGGATAGGTATAGCTCATCAGTGCGAGGGCTCCAGCCGAGATCACTTGATAGGTGAGTTGACCGAGTCCCAGCGCGGTTGTTTTTGTGCCTAACCAAAAATTTTCTGGAACCTGTTTGACTCCGTTGATTATTTTTCCGATCGCTTGAAAAGGTGAGTAGCTCTTAAATCCACTCAATTGTGACTCTAGCATGGAGGGTTTGTTCGCAACGTAATTTCTGTACGTGGACGAATTTTCCATCTGAAATCTTGCACTGCGATAGGCTTCAAGTCCGCCCAGAATTCCCATCATGATATAGATCGCTCCTTGGCGACGGACTTCCGTGGCTGTTACTTCAGCACTAGATTCTTTGCTCAATGTCTCAGCAATAGATTCTGCTTTTGCTATTTGCCAAGTTCCGTATGATACTCCAATCGCGAAAGTTGATTTCGCGGCAGTGATCTGGGTGGTATTCCAGTTAAGTGCAAGGTCTGATGCTTTGATCGAACGGCCGAGTAGCGTAAATGTTTTAGTCGACTCAAGAGCTGCAATGCTTGCTTTTGGAAGAGCTGTGATGATGATCAGAGTGTCCATAGCGGTTGCCACGGTGGCAAGACCCGAAGCGCCATTGAAACGGTATCTGTCGATGATATTGATCAAACTGCTCGCTGCAACTCCGGTTCGAGCCGCTGACATTGCGATTCTTCCGCCTACGATATACCACTCGGCAGTTGCAGGCAGCGACGCAGCGCAAATACCCACGGTCACAAGGACGCAGATCGTTTGGGCAGATGCGAGAGCGGCCAGACCCACGGCTGTGATGGTGTCGCGATTGACCCAGGCGCGTCTGACTGAAATCGCTGTTTCATGTTCTAAGATTTTTCCCCATCGCTGAGCGGTCGATCTTGAGTTTTCGGTTCTCAAGCCAGCTTGGTTCACGATTTCGGTGGTGATCGATTCAATTTCTTGAGCCCATTGAGCTGCAGTTTCAAGGCGCGACGTTTTTGCCTCAAGAAAATAATTGTAGGCGAGTAGCAGAGACGATCGATTTGTGTTGAACCGAAGGAGATCTTTGGCGGAACTATTTCGAATAAATTTTTCTAGTTTATCAAAAGATTGATGAACTGAGGCGTCGGCATGTTCAAGGAGTGGATTTAGTCTAAAACTGATTTTTTGATCTGCAAGAGTGAGAAGATCTTTTTTTTCTGTTTTTAGATGAGCGCTAATGTCTTGGGATGTTTTTGACAGCGATCCAACCAGATTTGCATAGAGCATGCGAGCCGTTAGAATTTGTGTCTCGATGGCGTGCTCTGTTAATAGGTCAAGGCGAATCCCATCAACCTGCGAATCCTCATGCTGTTCAAATAACTCGTTGCGGGCAATCGCCGAGGTCAGAGCAATGTCACGTATCTGCGGCAAATCCCATTGATTCAGGGCAATCTGAATATCGCTTTGAGTTTCGGAATCAAAGAGCCGTGAGGCCTTTGAGATTTCTTCTTTGGCTCGGTCTGTCTCGCTGAGATCTGCGAATATGATTACAGGAAAAATAAAAAAAATGCCGACGGCAGTTAGACGATCGACGAAGTTTCGCCCCATGATATCCCCTCTCTCTCTCCGGCTACAGCGTTGCAAATCGATCGCCGAAAATCAATTTATAGTCAGAGGTGAAAAATAATTTTTTCAAAAGACGCTTGATTGACTTGCGATGCATTGATACCATTCAGATGTATGGTCGATGGAGGCGCTGATAAAAAAATCAATTCAAAGCAGAAGCTCTCTGGGCGAGCTCGTGCGCTCGTGAATCGACCGACACTGACGGAGAGTCAGTACAAGGTCTTTCAGTTTATGAAAGAACAGTTTTTCGCAGCCGGGTCGATGCCCACGTTACGTGAAATTTGCAGTGCTATGAAATGGACTGCCGTGGGTTCGGCTCAGACGGTCGTCGAGGCCTTGATTACAAAAGGCTATATTGAGAGAGATCCGCAGAAAGCGCGTGGTTTGAGATTGATTTCTGAAATTGATTTCCAGCCCGCTCCAATATTGGGCGCTGCTCCTGCGGGATCTCCCGTAGAGGCGATTGAAAATCACGACGGGGACATCTTGGTCCCCACATTTTTAAGAGGTCCGATCTTTGCCGTGCGTGTGCGAGGCGATAGTATGACTAATGCCGGAATCGAAAACGATGATCTTGTCATTGTTCGCCAAGCCACCACGGCACAGCCAGATGAAATTGTAGTCGCAATGGTTGATGGCGAAGTGACTATTAAGCGCTTTGTCAAAAAGCGCGGAGATATCTGGCTTTATCCCGAGAACCCAAAATACGAGCCTAGGAAAATTGAAGACTCTTCATTCCGAATTTTGGGCACCGTAGTCGGTCTTCATAGATATTGGTAAATTTATAGATATTGGTAAATCTGAGGCCTTGATATTTTTCGAGGAAGGGCGATTTATCCCTTTCCTTTTTTTATGTGCCCATCAAGTCGTTTGAAAAATTGTAGAAATTCTTGATTTTCAGGCTCCATATTGAGCGCGAGATTAATATTCATCTTAGAGGATTGAAGATTTCCAGATTGAAGGGCAGCTTGTGCCAGTTTTAAAAATTTATATCCTGGCGAGCTTGTGTTCGTTTTTCGCGTCCGAAAAGTAGTGATATCTTCTTGGCCCTGTTGATCAACAGAAGTGCCTTGGGAAGAGATTTTTAGAGACTGATCGTAGGTCGACCTCTTTTGACGGTTGGAGAGCGTTCGATAGGCTTCAACAATTTTTGTATAGATATTTTTGGCCCGGCGAGAGAGGTCTTGATCATTTAGTTTCTGGTAGCGATCTGGGTGAAATATCAAAGCTTCTCGATGAAATGCGGCTTGGATCTCTTCTGAAGTAGCGGCAGATGTCACTTTCAATAATTGATAGTGATTAAGAGTCGGTAAGATTCTCTCGAGGATTTCGAAGTCAGTCGGTTTAAGAAGAGGCATGGGGGCTCATTTCTTGAATGAACTGTGTGTAGACGAAAATTTTTCCGTTCAAGATCTCTTTACCTGAAGGCGGCTGGATCCAGAAGCCCTCAGACTTCAGGTCAGGCAGGGTTGACTCTCCATAGATGATCCCACCGTCTTTGAATTTAATTTTGTATAGTGTGAGCCCGGGGCGTGAAACGTCGGAAGTGGGTATTTCAGAGAGATATTGCAAATAACGTGGTGTATTGGAGAAGTCTTCTAGAACCATCGTCCAGCACAAGTTTTTTCTTTCATGTTTTTTCAATACGTTTTTTCCATCCTCTGGAATGAGTGCAATTGTGTGGGCTAATGGATCCAAATCTCTTGAAAATCCTTCGTCAAAGATGGGCCCACCTTTTGAGGGGGAGCACACAACGACCTTCAGCGCACCCTGTAACTCGTTTTTAACTTTGACTTGTTTGTGGTCTTCGAATTTATCGGCTGTTTTTTGGAGACTTTCTTGGCTGAGGGTTCCTGAAAGCTTGACGCTCACTTTTTGCTCAATGCCTGTTTCTTGATCCTTTGCGGTTACTTCGACGATACCATCTGTGTTTATTGAAAAGAACACTTCGATGCCGATGCTCCCCGCCTTTGCTTTTTTGAAGCCAGAAAACTCAAAATGTCCGAGCAGCTGAGACTCCTCTTCGCGGCGATTTTTCCCTTGGAAAATTTTGATCAGGACTGTCTCTTGGTTGTCAGCCGTCGTCGTAAATACTTTTGATGCCTGCGCGGGAATCGGTGTATTCGCTTCGACCAGAGTCTCGACATATCCGCCGACCGTCGAGAGTCCCAGATCCAGTGGCGTGACGTCCAGAAGAAGCGCCTCAGCGACGGGCGTGATGCCCGATTTTTGAGATCCCGCGAGCGTGTGCGCTTGAATTGAAGCCCCAATGGCGACTACTTCGTCGGGGTTAAGATCTCGAAGAGGTGCTTTTCCGAAGTAGCTACCAACGACGTCAAAAACCAATGACATCTTCGTAGGTCCACCCACCAAAATGACAGCGTCAAGGTCAGACAGCTTTAAGGATGCCAGTCGAAGAGCTTCATCGCAGACGGTAAAGGTTCGTTGAATCAAGGGTTCGGTTGCTTTGTAGAATTGCTCTCTAGTCAGTGTGAGCTGCAGATCGAGTGGTTGACCATTTTCGTGAATAATTCCTGGAATATAAATATCTGTTTTTTCAGCGTAGCTCAATTTTCTCTTGGCGCGTTCTGCATTTGTTCTCAACAGTGGGAGAGCTCCAGATATTTTTCGAAGATCAATTTTTGTTTTTGCTAAAAAATCTTCCGCGCATAAGTCAATCACTCGATCGTCAAAATCGTCGCCGCCAAGAAATGTATCTCCAGCTGTGGAGATAACTTCGAAAACCTGATCTCTCAATTTCAGAATTGAAATGTCAAATGTTCCACCGCCAAGGTCGTATATGGCAACAGTTTCCTTCAATCCTTTTCCGAATCCATACGCCAGTGCGGCAGCTGTCGGTTCGTTAATGATGCGCATCGCTTCTAAGCCTGCAATTTTACAAGCGTCTTTCGTTGCTTGTCGTTGGTTATCGTTAAAATGTGCAGGGACTGTGACGACAACGTGCTCGACATCGCTGTGAAGTGCTCTGGAGGCCATTGTGCGGAGATGTTTTAAAATGAGTCCTGAAATCTCTTGCGGACTATAGAGAGTTTGATCAATTTCAACGCAGACATTTTGATCTGGACCTTCAATAAGCGTGTAGGGAAGTAGAGCTTGTGCTTTTTTTACTTCCGGTGAAAAAAACTTACGTCCAATCAATCTTTTTATTGAAGAAATTGTTCGCTTAGGGTTTGAAAAAACTTGAGCCTTCGCATCGTTGCCCACGAGAAATTTTTTATCTTTACCAAATGAAACAACAGAAGGTGTGAGCCCGTTTCCGTTTTCATCCAACAAAATCTGATGCTTGCCATCTACAAGAGACGCAACACAAGAATTACTTGTTCCGAGATCAATCCCAACGACATGGTTCATTAACTTTAGTGTAGCAATACAAATGATTGACCCAAAGCAGCAATCGAGGCCAAGAATAAGAGCGAGGATATTTATGAAAGTTATTTCCATTAATCGATGGATAGAGATGCGTGCAAAGAAAAGTGAGAAGTTGCGGCATTTTGAGCAGGCTGCGCAGTATTGGAACTTACTTTTGAATCGCTTGATCAGTATGAGATCTCAGAGATCAGCGAGTGTGACTCGGTTGGCGGCAATTCACTACCGATTGGGTTTGACGCATCGCGCATTGAACGATGAAGCGAAATCAATCTATCATTTAAAATTTAGCGTGCGTTTGAATTCGTCCGAGCCGCGTTATTATGATGCGTTCGGACGAGCGTTTTTGTCTGGGGGACACTGGAAGGTCGCCCAAGCTCAGTTTGATAGGGCACTTGAACTCGACCCAAAAAATCCTGCCTTGTTGCGCAGATATGCCTGGGTTTTGATGATGATGGGACGCTTAAAATCTGCCAAGATTTATGCAAGAAAAGCAGTGAAGCTAAGGCCACATTCAAGGGAAAATTCTTTGCTTCTCGCTCGAATCTTTATCGAAGATCATGAATATTTGAAGGCCATTGAAGTCCTCAAGCCATTTAGCCGACACCGACAGGTGGAGAAGGTTTTGGAGGTTTGCAAAAGTCGATTGGCACTAAGCTACGAAGGTGCTGTGTTTCAAATGCTCCTCAAGGGGATGGTTTGTGACGAGCGGCCATTTACTTTGAATGATTTGAAGAAGGCTCAAAACTTGTGGAATGAGACATTAAGAGAAATTCCGGTAAGAAGTTTGATTGGACATTTGCCTAGCTCGTGGTCTGCGGCGTTGGCTTGGTTAGTTCTTCAGGAACGCGAAAAAGAAAGTTATTTCACGATGGATGATGTGGCAGTGCGTTTTGGATCTGCCACACAAGATATTTGGCCATGTGTACTTAGATTACAGGAAGTCTCTTCAGATGAAGGTCAATGCAGAAGCAATCGATAAGATTCATCTAAAAATAAAAGATGCGTGCCGTCGAACGCCGCTGATAAGGTCGGAGGCTTTAGAGCGTCGTCTGAAGTCAAAGTTTCCGATTTATTTTAAGGCAGAAAATCTACAATATACCGGATCATTCAAGGCGCGAGGGGCATTGTCCAAACTTCTTTCTCTTTCAGAGAGTTCTCGTAAGCAGGGAATTATTACTGCTTCCGCAGGGAATCATGCGCAGGGTGTTGCTTATCACGCCCAGAGGTTGGGAATATCCGCAAAGATTGTGATGCCCGTAGCCACGCCGTGGGTGAAGTTTAACTCAACAAAGCAATGGGGCGCGGAAATCATTTTATTTGGAGAAACTTACCACGAGGCTTATCTGAAGGCTGTTGAGTTACAGAAGATTGATGGACGAGAATATGTTCACTCGTTTGATGATCCCTATGTCATTTGCGGACAAGGCACAATCGCAAAGGAAGTTCTCGAGGATTTGCCTGACGTGGAGGTTTTTGTATCTCCGATTGGTGGAGGCGGAGTTATTGCTGGTTGCGGAGCCTATTTGTCTGAGCGTGTCCCCGGCGTGAAAATTATTGGTGTGCAGGCGTCTGGTTGCTCTACATTTCTTCCTTCGTTAAAAAGTGGAGCGCCGGTGACTCTTTCTCAGGCGAGTACGATTGCTGAAGGGATGTCGGTCAAGCGGATGGGCGATATTCCATTCGAGATTTGTAAAGGGATGGTGCACTCAACATCCGTCGTGGATGATGAGGAGATTGCAGAGGGATTGCTCTGGATTTTGGAGAATGAGCGACTATTTGTTGAAGGTTGTGGAGGTGCGTCGGTTGCAGCCGTTCTTCAGAACCCGGAGCTCATCACTGGAAAGACCGTCATTTTATTGAGTGGTGGAAATTTGGATGTGAATCTTCTTGCGCGAATTATTGAACGTGGACTCGTGAAGGCTGGCCGCTTGCTTAATCTCGAATTTACAATTCCAGACATGCCAGGAACTCTCCATCAGCTCACCGGGGTCTTCGCTGAAGAGAGAGCAAGTGTTGTGCATGTGAAGCATGAGCGGGTCTTTGGTCAGACCTCACTGCGAGAGGTTCAGGCGCGTATTATCTTAGAAACGCAGGGACCGGAGCATAATGCCAGATTGCAGAAAAAATTGAGGGATCGCGGCTGGTCATTTCGTGAAAGCCGGTTTTAGGACGTCTAAGTCAGTTCCCCCGGTACCCTTCCGGAAACACGGGTTTTTTGATAAAATGATTATGTGGATTCCCAGATCGGGAAGAAAGATTCCGAACTCATTTGTAGCAGCTTGCGCGATTTTTTTAACGATCGATTGGTTGCTGCTGCGCAGAAGAATCGCGTCGAACTTTCAGTTCGATTGATCGATTATGTGACGGAGCTTTTAGTCGGATTCCAGGATTCAGAGAAACTTTTCTTTCAGGAATCAGCCATTCCAGTTCTTGCTGAAATGATGGCTGAAGCAATTGATGCGGATAATTCTCGTCGTGTGATGATTCTCAAACAGATGGGCGATACGTCTCTCATGCTGTCTGGATATTTTCCTGAAGCATTGGAGCGTCGTTGTATGAATCTCAGTTACTACCATCGGATGGGTGAAACAGCGTATGGGTTACTGGGGACTCTTTCAGAAGGAATGAGCGTCTACGACGAGCTCAGTCAGAGGTTTCCAAAAGTTTGCGGTGTGCTCAATGAAATGTCGGAGGCGACACAGGACCGCACTTACTCGATTGACCGACTGCTAGAGATCTATCGCAATAGTTCGAGTGAGCGAGCTCTCGAAAAATTACGTAAGCAGGGAATTATCCCGTTCGACATCAAGAAAGATCCGTCTATTTCATAATGCGTAAATCTGCATTAGATCACATTCACAAGGCCGTGCGAGATTCGCATGGTTTTTTTCCTGATATTGATTTGAATGACTACCTTCGGCCATCTCACGAAGAAAGTCGTGTTTTAGTTCGAGAAGTTGATGATGCGATGGAAATTGCAGTTTTGTTGAATAGCAAAATATTAGCAGAAATAGATCATCTAGATCTGCCAGCGGATTTGGATCTCTCTCGTTTTGGATCACTCGCAGTTGCAATTGAAGAACTGAGTCATTTTAACTCTCTGGTCTGGCAAGCGACGCAAAACGGCACCTCAACTCTTCTTGAATTAGAGGTTCAGGCCGAAGTAGACAAATTTGCAATTGTTCTTGATTGGTTGGAGCTCAAAAATCAGCAAGAGTTGAGCGATCAATTTTTTGATTCCATTTTTTCTGAATGTAAGGTCGGGCACTGGGTGGATGCTGAAGGTAAGATGGTCTATGAGGAAGCTCATTCGATTGCCCGCGGTCTGTGTAGGCAACTGCTGAAAGCTCAGTATTCAGAAGAATCCCGCAAGAAGCGTCTTGCGGATTTTTTCAGGGCCAGTGGAACCCGCAAGCTTTCGTTTTCATTTTAGGCAGACACTGTCGCCCTAGGATTTTCTCTCGAGGATATTTCAATGCGTTTTTGTTGTGCTTCAATTTCTTGAGATTTCAATAGTTTAGGGATGGCGACCCACGAGCAGTGGCATCTCCGCTTGCGTGGATGGGTGGTTTAATCAAGGAGTCTTCCGGTGATACAATAGAAGAAGTGAAAATACTTGCTGCCGTCTTTTTATTAGTTGCTGGAGCTGCCCTTGTATCTCTTTTTCTGTGGAAGCCGGCAACTAAAGCTGCGATATCCTCGGAGACGGCAGAAAAAGTTTCAGATGAACCGCAGAGTGCGAAGGACCGACGTCCAGAGGTTGAAGCCGAGGCATCATCGGTTGATTCGCAATCGTCGCAGTCCCAGACCGGCGAGAGAGTTATAGCCCGGGAGAAAAAAAATCGTTTGGCAGACAGGGTTGAAGTCCTTCGGTCAGAGCGGCAGAACGTAGATAAAATTCAGGCCGAACTGGATGCTCTTCCTATCAGCGCTGAATACGCAGCTGCTCGGACGGTTTTATTGAATGCGGCTTCCACGCTTCCTCTTGACGATGATGATATTGCGGACCAAGTCCACGATATGGCTCTGCAGGAATTATTTGATTTCACACCTGGAGGCGATCAAGAGAATTCATCAGGCCTCCAGAGCTTTTCATATTTTCTGCCTGTCCTTGCTCACGAACTCCTTCTCCGCACCTCAATGGATTATTCTGAAGCGATTGTTGTTACGGTCGAGGGTGTGGCATTTCATCGAGATCCAGCCATCCGCCAGTCTCTGATACGTCAGTTCGTGAAGTACTATCCTGCCGAGGAGACTCTGCTTAAAGATCAGCTGAGCGAGAGGGATTTATTGAATGCCTCTTCTTCAGCCAATGCCGCACTTGAAAAGCAGTAAATTTTGACAGAGTTGTCTGTTTTTTGACGATATCGAATTGTAATGCGCCGCGAACAGATGCGAGCGTCGCATCATGATCCGGTCTTGATCTTGCATGATCTAGGGTGCAGGAGCACCAAAATGAATCAATTTGATTTAGACATAGACGAAATGAAATCGCTGGGCGGATCAAATTTTTTAGTGAGTGCAGTAGTGATGCTCAGAAAACAGAAGGCTGAATTGCTCAGAGAAGTTCACGACCTTCAAGAGAGAGTGAAATTACTAGAAGGCCAGAGCGCTCAGCTGATCAACATTAGCGCAGACAGGCTTCTCGAAAAGCAGGGATGAATTTGTCGTTTGGAAGTCTTTCGGGATGCCACTGAACGGCCCATGTAAATTTTTGTTTAGGCAATGAGATGCATTCGATGAGTCCGTCGGAGGATCGCCCTTCGACAACCAAATTCGGCGCAATTTTATCAATTCCCTGATGATGCGTTGAATTGACAACGATTTCTTTTTCTCCAGCGATTGTTGCCGCTTTTTCAGTCAGAGTTACGCCGTGCAGAGGATTCTGGTCTGTTTCGCAAGATTCGTGAATAAGTGAGTGTGGAGCATCTCTGCGGATATCTTGAATAAGTGTGCCGCCCAGATGGACATTAAGCATCTGAAAACCCCAACAGATACCAAAGAGCGGCAAATCTCTTTCGAGAGCCATCACCAGCAACGCTGATTCAAAATCACAGCGATTTCGAACAATCTTTACGCAATCATACTTCTTCTTTTGGCCAAATAGTTCAGGATCAACGTCGCCCAAACCTCCAGGGAGAAGAACGCCTGAAACCGATGACAAGATCTTATCTAACGGGTTTAGATCATAAACCAGCGGTACAATTTCAAACCCTAGGAGCAAGAGACGGTCGACGAGATCAGGTTTCAAAAAAAAACCACGGTCGGGTAGAAAATCCATCGAAACCGCAATCTTAATTCGTGGCCCTCCTGTCTGCGTTGATTTGATCTGTGTCATTTGATTTGATCCAAATAATATTGGGCTTCATCTTCAAATCGCAGGAGTTCTGATTTCCATTCTGCAAAGGAAAGTCGTTTGTGCGGTTTTGCAAATCTAGTCCAGCTTTTCTCTGCCCGTCGTTCAATCGTAAGTTCTTCTTCGAATTGAATAGAACGTTGTTCACTATGTCGGATGGTTTCTTCGATGGCTCGGGCTGCTTCATCCAGTGTTCCACATGTTAAGATATAGTCGTATCCGGCCTCATAGCATTTAATCCACGGGCGCAGTGAGGAAACCGCTTTCATCGAAAGCAAATCATCCGAAATAAGAACTTTATCTCTCCCGAATTTATTTTTGGTTTCAAGAACCCATTCCTTATCGAGAGAAAATATCCTCTCTGGAAAATCTTTATAGGCGATATGTGCCGTCATTACCCCGGAAGCGTGGTCAATGCTATCAAGAAAGATTCGAGAATCAAGAGCAGCCATTTCGGATTGTGTTTTAAAGAGTCTCGCAATCTGAGCATGCGAGTCAAAGTGCGTCGGACCATGCCCGGGATAGTGTTTGAGTATGGTCCTCAGATCTTCTTGTTCAAAAATATTACAGAAGAATTTCACAGCTTTGAGTACGAGCTCAGCTGTTTCGCCAAAACTGCGATCGCCGATCACATCATTTCCTTCAGGGTATCTGATGTCGCAGACAGGCGCGAAGACGACGCTAATATCAGCAAGCCCCATCTGCTGAGCTGACAGTCGATATAATTCGGCAACAGCATTTTCCATTCCATTTTCGATAGCGATGCCGATTCGGCCTGCAGACGGCAGATTCACGAAGGGCTTTCGCAGCCGGCGGACTCGTCCCCCTTCTTGATCGACGGAAAGAAATGGTACCATCGGGCTTATCACACGACTGAATTCGTAAACTCCCTCGGCAGCAGCATCGGGATCGGCCCAGATATTTTGAGGATGGTCGTGCGGCGAGTTGAAGAGTGCAAGGCCACTCACTTTGAACTGTCGAAGAAAGCTCAGAAGATCCTGAGAGACGATGAAATCTTTGACTCCGACGACAAAAAATTTAGGGACAATCTCTGAATGCTTCATTCTCTGCTATTCTAGCCTTGATTCGGCAAAAAATCGCGTCTCAAAATGCTGTCGTTCACATGAAATTGGCTGAGGAAACAATCAGAAGCTATTGCATGGTGAATTATTGCATTGAAGTGATCCAGCTTTCAACAAGCTGTTTATCATCGCCATCGGGCTTTAGTTGCAAATAGAGTTTGAACTGTCGAAGGGCTTTGTCTTTGACCTGGCGGCCCATATAGATGACGCCAAGTTGTTTGTAAGCTTCTGCGAGATTTGGATCTTCTCGTAGCGCCTTCTGAAACAGCTCGATAGCTTCGTCCTGTCGATTCAAGTCCAGTTTGTTTTTGCCCTGGTTAAAAAACTTCATGGCTTTCTGGTGTGCGTTTTGAATAGTTGTGTTCAGCGCAATCAACTGAGGATCAGCCTTCGGCAATTTATTCGACTTCGGGGGAATTTTCGGTGTTGGTGTGGCTCTTAACCCGGGCGACAGAATCGTCGTCGGCACTGGAGTCTCAGATGGTTTATTGAGTGTTGGCTCCGTGATGGTGGATATATTCATTGGTTGGTCATCGTTTTTCTTGGCGATTTCCGATTTAGAATTTTCGTTCTTCGATGTGCTTGGTTCGGCCAGAATATTTTTCTTATGAACCCTCTTCTCAATCGTTTTATATAAGACGGGAAGAGTGGAAGTTTGTGTCTTCAGCGCCTGAATGTATTTGTCGAATTTCTTGGCCAACGAATACATTGAACGCTCGCCATAGACTTCATCGGATTGCTGTGGATTTTCGAGCCCGATGTATAACGCTGTAATTTGTATCCGCGGAGAGTCGGGATATATATTGAGAAGGATCTTTGCGCTCTTTAAAGCCGACGAGTAATCGCCTTTCTTTGCATCAACCATTGCTTTGGAAATTTGAAATTCTACCGAGGGATTCAGTTCGTTCGGCCAGCGCTTCGTCAAGTCCTCAAGAGTTTGGATATCTTCCTGAAAGAACGCAAAGGTACTGAGCGCGTAATATCCATACGCATTCTGAGGATATGCAGCGATCAAAGAGGACGCATAACCTAACCCAGAGACAATTTGTTCATTTGTTCCTGTGAGTATGCCATTCAGAACGAGAGCATCTGCAATCAAACCTCGTCTTTCTGGTCGGCTTTGGTCTGTCGCTGGCAAGCCAGCCATTTGGCCAAGAAAATCCTGAAATATCGAAGGCTCATCTGCATACCAGCGCGAGGGTCTCGAAACTTTGTTGTCAGGGGGAGTTTCAGGACTTGGTTGCTGGACGACTGTCACGTGAGGTGTTGGTGAATAGATCAACAACGCAGCAAGTCCAGCAACCATAACGACTCCGGCTGCGACGACGAGCGGAAATTTCTTTCGAGTCTTAGAAGCTTTAATATTTTGGATCTCTGCAAAAGTTGCATTTCCAAATGGACTATTTTCTGTGACTTCTGGAGCGTCTTTCAGATCGGTTGGTGCTGAATCCCTTGGTGCAGTTCGCGGCTTGTCAGCAAGCTCGCCCGTAGCTTCCGAAAAATCTTCGACATCATCGGGTTGGTCTACTGAAAAGCTCGCTTTGGACAGTCCTTTAAATGGAGAAGTTGTTCGCTTCTCGTCCGGCTGCACAGAATCTCCGACGCTAGAAACCATTGTTCGAGCGCTTTCGACAAAGTCTGGAATGGATGGCTCAACAGAATATTCCTGGGCTTTTTCAGATGTGCTCGATTTTTTTGCGAATGGCCTGTCTTCAGAAACTTTAGCAGGCGCATTCGGCATGGGCCTCGTCGGTGGGGGTTGCGCCGGTCTTCGAGAAAATGCCTCCGGCGGCGGCAGCGGTGGAGGAGGTGGTGGCGCGGGAGGGGGTTCAGGGCGAAACGGTTGAGGAGCGGATTCGGCGTCCTGTTTTGGATGAACATAAAATGCGTGCTGGCATCGGGGACAGCGTACTTTCGTTCCTGATGGACGAATTTTTTCATCAGGCAGTTTGTATCGACTTGAACATTGAGGGCACTGAACCTGCATAAAATATCTCTATTTTAGCACGGCTTAGCGCTTCATTTGATTAAGTAGAAATTTTCGCCGCTCTGCCGCAAAATGGAATGCCTTTTTTTCTGCTTTGGTGCGGAGTTTCAATTGCGGAACAGGAGTGGGTTTTCGCTTGTCATCAAGTGCCACCATTGAAAGATAAGCCGTAACGCAGTGCCGATTCTTTCTTTCGAAGGGACTGTTGCTTGTCACGTCGACTTCAATGATCATCGATGTGGTCCCTGTATGAATGACTTTCGCTTTGATTGTCACGGTTTCTCCAACGAGAATGGGTGACAAAAAGACGAGTGTGTCGATACTTGCCGTAACGCAGATTCGGTTGCTGTAGCGCTGTGCAGAAATTGCAGCTGCAATGTCGATCCATCCGACTAAAGTGCCCCCAAAGAGGCTCTGGATAGCATTTGCATGTGAGGGCAAAACCATATGATTTGTTTCGACAAATGAAATATTCGGGCTTTGTGTTCGTTTGATTGCCATGTCTTCTCACCAATAGTTTGTTGTGATCGTAATGTCTCCATAGATTTGGGATTGGCACGAGATTCGATCGTGTTCACTCAGGCCGTTTCGCTCCTTGAGATCCAATTCGATGTCGTTGGGTGTCGACAAATTGTCTGCCCCATTGAGGATAATAATTTTACAGCTAGCGCATATGCCTTTGCCGCCACACGAACTTCCTACGGGGATTTGAGCTTCTTGAAGAATTCGCAAGAGATTCGATTTTCGAGGGACCTCGAGAATTCTACCGGATGGCTCTAATCTAACGCGAACAAATGACGGCATAATTGTTTATTTTAGGGGCTAGGCAGAAATGCGAAAGAGAAATCTTTTTTGAGTTATAATGTGAGGGTATGAGTAAGAACCTCAATTCCTCATTCGGCATGGTTGATCCTGCATTTCGAGGGCATTGTCCCCAGTGTGGCGAAGTTTATGTCATTCGAAGTACAAAGGATGATCTTGAGGGGCTCATTTTTCAGTGTCGAAAAGTAGGATGTGCAGGAAAAGTTTCTCTCGAGGTAGACGGTCGTTCGGATGATTTAACAGAGAAAAAAGATTCTTCCACAATTATTCGTTTCAATTAATCCTTCGTGGAAATATTCAACCAAAGTTAATCGTAGAGTCTTTAGTTGGGTTTCCAATTAAATTTGATGACCGTGTTGCGCGATATTTCGATCTCGGATTCCCAGTGGTGTATTCCCAGCGTTTCGTGCCAAAACCAGAGTCGATATTTGCCTGGCCGAAGTGACTTGAAAACAGCTTTGCCGTTGCCATCTGTTATTCTCACTAAGCTTCGATCCTCTACAACGGCGTACATTCGCATCCATGGGTGTAAATCATCCACGATTGAGACAATTTCGCGCTCATCGTACTGAATGAAGGAATGCAAAAGATTGGGTGGCAAAGCGACCTGCTTCCTGCCATTCAGTTTACTCTGAGAGCGAATTTGATAAAGAATAGGATCGTTGCTTTGAAATGAGATTCGAGTTCCCGGCTTAACAATGATGAGTCGGGGATTGAATTCGCAGTTCTCTATTGTGATATTGGCAGGTTCAAAATCATTTTCTGCTGGTTGGTTTGATAGTTGTTCCAAGAAAACAGCGACGTTTTTCAAGAATCCCCCGTCTTTGACGACCATCGACAGAGATTGTCGATCCGTGCCGCAGACCTTGGGATCCATCTGAACTTTATAGGCTTTTTGTGTCGGGGCGGCATCAACGGGTGTCTGAATTTGAAGTTCTAGACTGATCTTTGACTTTTCTGACTTTTCGGCTTGTACAGTTTTCGGAAACAATTCTATCAATAGCAAAGAGCTGCTGAGTAGAAGGAATATTTTCCGAGAGAGAATCACATAATGATGACAACACAAATTTATCGAGTTGTCTTTGAAGACAATCAACTTCTCGTGATTGAGAAATTGAGGCCGTTCTTGTCGCAACGTGGAGAAGAAGGCAGTCAGGAAGCCCTCTTTGAATTTATAGCACGCACAAAGAAAATCTCTGTATATCCCGTCCATCGATTGGATCGAGAAGTCTTGGGTCTCATGGTTTTTGGCAAAACTCCAGAGTCAGCGGATGCATTGTCCAATCAGTTTCGGGACCGAACCATTGAAAAGCACTATGAAGCAACGGTTAAGGGCCGTGTTTCGAAAGATGAAGATCATTTGGTCCATTACTTAAAAAAAAATTCAAAGAATAATCACGTAACGGTCTATCCTCGACCGACCGAAGGGGCAAAGGTAGCCGAGCTGGAGTATAAGGTGCTTGAGCGAATGGAGGGCATTACGCGTTTGAAAATTATTCTTAAGACCGGGAGGTCTCATCAGATTCGGGTGCAGTTGCACAAGATTGGCCACCCTATTGTGGGTGATTTGCGCTATGGCTCAATCCGTAGTGCGAGTGATGATGAGCGCGGCGAAATCAGACTTAAATCCGTATACCTTGCCTTGGATCACCCTGAGAGTGGGCAGAGAATGAATTGGAGCCTTTCTTCCTAATAAATTTTCTTTGAAGTGAGAGGGAAATCGTGCACACTCGTAAACATCGGCGTTTGATCGTTCTTAGAAAATTTAAGAATGACAAATCGATGGATGAAATTATAAGGGGTAGTAAAAATGGCAGCCAAAAAAACAAAAAAGACAGCTAAGAAAAAAACAGCCACTAAGGCAAAAAAGACAACAACAAAACGTACAATGAAGACACGTAAGCCGAATGCAGCTTTCATGAAGCCGCTTACACCTTCAGCCGTATTGGCCACTGTTGTTGGTGGAAATCCACTTCCACGAACTGAAGTGACCAAAAAATTGTGGAATTATATCAAAAAGAATCAGCTCCAAGATAAAGCTGAGAAGCGTTATATTTTGGCGGACGACAAGCTTCGCGCAGTGTTTGGCGGAAAAAATCGCGTATCGATGTTTGAAATGACCAAGCTTGTTTCAAAACATCTTTCTTAAGATTTCAATTTTTGATCAATTGAATCAGAAAAAGGCCTCATTTTGAGGCCTTTTTCTTTTTTTGAATCTCTAAAAAATCTCGGGGCGAGAGGATTTGAACCTCCGACTTCTAGTTCCCAAAACTAGCGCTCTAGCCAGGCTGAGCTACGCCCCGATTTTGATATTGCGCTCAGCAACTGCCAACTTTCTTAGCATTTGGTTGCAGGCGTGGCTAGAGCCCTTTTATAGTAAAAGCATCCATGAGTGTCCCCGCAAGACAGATAAAAAAGAATATATTGGTTGTCGACGATGAGGCCGATATTCGTGAGCTTTTGCGCTACAATCTTGAACAAGAGGGTTTTTCTGTCGAATTAGTGGGAGATGGAGATTCCGCGCTTCAATGCCTTCATCAAAAGGCATTTGATCTTATTTTGTTAGACCTCATGCTACCCGGCTTGCCTGGTTTAGAGCTCTGTAAGCAGCTGAAGCGAGATCAACGCATGGAATCGATTCCAATTATTATGCTTACTGCCAAGAGTTCCGAAACAGATATCATTGTGGGTCTCGAGCTAGGTGCTGATGACTATATTACGAAGCCTTTTTCACCCAAGGAATTGGTCGCTCGAGTAAAAGCAATTTTTAGACGTGTGGATGAAAGAAATCGACCCGAATCGACAAACGAATTTAGATTTGCGGATCTTGTGATGGATCTTTCACGGCATGAGGTGAAAATTGACGGACGGGAAGTGAAGCTGACTTCAACCGAATTCAAAATACTGCAGTGTCTGTTGAGCAAGCAGGGGCATGTGTTTTCACGAGATGAATTGATCGACTTCGCCTTAGGCAGAGATATTTCTGTCGTCGATCGAACAATCGACGTTCATATTACAAACTTGCGCAAGAAAATCGGCGCATATGGCGCATGTGTAGAAAGTATTCGCGCAGTCGGCTATCGATTTAGAGATTCGCCACGTCCGGCTTAAGTCATGACGCTTTTGTTTTCAGTACTGCCCGCATGCGTTGTCTTACTGGTCGTTGTTTTGCTTGTCTTTGTCGGTAAGATTAAAAAACTACAGAATCAAATCTTGGAGAGAGAGAATGAAATCTCTGCGTGGAAACGGCACGGCAGCGAGTTTGTGGCGAATATTTCTCATGAACTGAAAACACCTTTGACATCGATCAAGGGATATACAGAAACATTGAAAACGGCGATTGAACGGGATCCTTCGCGAGCTCTAGAGTTCCTCACAAGAATAGAGGAAAATACGGATCGCTTGAGTCGTTTGATCTCGGATATTCTCGAATTGTCCAGAATCGAGCAGCCGAATGTTTATTTGGAAAGAGTGGAGTTTTCACTCGCGGATCTATTCAACGAAATTCGAGATCGTTTTCAATTTCGATTAAATCAGAGGCAGCAAATTTTGACTTTCTCGGCTGAGCTTGCAAACATCCGAGCGGATCGATGGCTCTTGGAGCAAGCTCTCAGCAATCTAATAGAGAATGCGCACCGCTATTGTCAGGATGGCGCTCAAATTTCTGTGGTTGTCGAATCTGTCCAAGAATCAGGCAAGCCTTATACAATGATATCGGTAGCGGATAATGGCCCCGGGATTAATGCAGAAGATCTACCGCGAATATTTGAGAGGTTCTATAGAGCGGAGAAATCAAGAAATCGCCTATTTGGGGGAACTGGATTAGGTCTGGCCATCGTGAAACATATCATGATGTCGCATCATGGATCTGCCCGTGCCGAAAGCAAGCTGGGCGAAGGTTCCCGATTTTCACTGCTGTTCCCGCAAGATCATTGAGGAATTCTCCTTAACCGAGTCTTAACCAGTCATTCAGTGAATCTTTCGTATCGATAGAATCAATTCGGAGTTATTCCTACAGGCAGGGGGACATATCGATGATGAAATCAATTTTTAAACTATTTAAGTACTTGCCGATTCTCTGTTTAGTTATTCAACCGTCTATTCTTTTTTCCAAGGATAAAAATCTCAAGCTGAGTGGAAAAGTCGTCGTTGATGGATCTAGTACTGTATTTCCAATTTCCGAAGCTGTAGGCGAAGAATTTCAAAAGGCGAATGCAGACGTCAAGGTGGCGGTGGCCGTTTCGGGTACAGGCGGCGGGTTTAAGAAATTTTGCAAAGGCGAAGTGGATATTACTGGGGCATCGAGAGCGATTGAGGCGAAGGAAATTGATCTTTGCAAGAGTGGGAATATTTCTTACGTCGAATTGCCTGTCGCATATGACGGAATCACAATTGTTGTGAATAAGAAAAATACGTGGATCGATTCAATCACTACTGCGGAATTAAAGAAAATTTGGAATTCAGAAAGTAAGATAAAAAATTGGAAAGACATACGCGCTGAATTTCCAGACCGATCGATTAAGTTGTTTGGCCCAGGTCACGATTCCGGAACCTTTGATTACTTTACTAAAGCAATCAATGGGGTTGAAAAAGTTTCTCGCTCAGATTTTACTGCCAGTGAAGACGACAATATGTTGGTCAAAGGCGTCCAGGGAGAAGACGGCGCTATGGGTTATTTTGGCTTTGCATATTATGAATCAAACAAAAAAAATTTAAAGGCGTTGGCTGTGGATGAAGGTAACGGTCCTGTGGTCCCCTCGGTTGAGAGTATAAGGGCTGACAAATACATTCCACTGTCTAGACCTCTCTATATCTATGTTTCACTCAAGGCATTGGCTCGATTAGAAGTGAGTAGCTTCGCGCAGTTCTATATGACCCATGCGAAAGATCTAGCGGCTGAAGTGGGTTATATTGCCCTTCCGAATAAGCTCTCTGTGACTGCAAAAGAAAATCTCGATCACCATATTCTTTCAATCGCAAAGGCAAAGAAATAATTGATGCAAGCGGCGGCGAGACAGATTCAAATTCCGAATCATCTAGCGACTCGCAGTCGCCCTCAGCTCGTCAGAAATAGTTCACTGAGAAGAGTGGGAATCTCGCCCAGTGAGATTGTTGTTCAATACGTATTAGGCTTTTTTGCATCCATCTCTATTTTGACGACGATTGGAATTGTCATTGTTCTTGGTTATGAATCGGTTGAATTTTTTTCAAATATCTCGTGGCTTGAATTTCTCACATCAAATCATTGGAACCCATTGATTGAGCCGAGAGAGTTTGGGATTCTTCCGCTGATTTCTGGAACAATGATGGTCGGGGTCGGTGCCATGGTGTTTGCCGTGCCGCTTGGATTGGGGATTGCGATTCTGTTGAATGAATATCTTCCATTTCGGTTGCGCGAATTTTTCAAAGCAACAGTTGAAATTTTAGCGGGAATTCCAACGGTTGTTTATGGTTACTTCGCAGTCTCATTCATCACGCCACATTTGAAAACCATATTTCCAACTATTGAGATATTCAATGCTTTAAGCGCCATCATCGTTGTTGGAATCATGGTGATCCCGACCATTGCGTCGCTGTCACAGGACGCATTACGGATGGTTCCCAGAGAGCTTCGTGATGCCGCGTTTGGATTGGGTGCGCGTAAATATTCAATTATTTTGAGAGTCGTTTTTCCTTCGGCACTTTCGGGAATCGTCGCCTCTGTATTGTTAGCATTTTCGCGAGCGATTGGAGAAACAATGGCCGTGGCTCTTGCGGCGGGAGCCACGCCTCGCATGGCCCTCAATCCGCTTGAGAGCATTCAGACAATGACATCCTATATTGTTCAAGTCAGTTTAGGGGATTCGCCTGCAGGATCCATTGAGTATCAATCAATTTTTGCCGTGGGGCTTGTTCTGTTCGTGATGACGTTGATATCAAATCTCGTTGCTCAAAGGATAGTGAGAAGATTCCAGGAAAAATATTCATGACATTGCGCAAGACAAATTCGAACTCTTTCACAGCAATGATCTTACCTGGATTTGGATTTGTTTGCGTAGCATTGGCGCTGTCTGGGCTGATCACATTATTGGCGGTGGTTTTTCGAGATGGATGGAGTTCTCTTTCATGGGAATTCTTGCAGCAGTTTCCGTCTAGAATTCCGTCTCGTGCAGGGATTCTCTCTGCTCTTGTGGGTAGCTTGTGGATTATTTTGTTAACTGCCCTCATAGCAATTCCTTTGGGAGTGGGGACTGGAATGTTTTTGATGGAATACCTTCGAGAATCTAGATGCCGTCGTTGGATTGAAATGAATATTCGTAATTTGTCGGGAGTCCCTTCTGTAGTGTTCGGCATTTTAGGATTGGCAGTCTTTGTCAGATTTTTTGGATTTGATCGAAGTATTTTATCTGGTGCGATGACTATGAGTTTGCTGATTCTTCCTATTCTTGTGCTTTCGACAGTTGAGGCGCTGAAGGCCGTGCCGGATTCTCTCAGGATGGCGGCCTATGGTTTAGGGGCGACAAAGTTGCAAATGATTTGGAGTCATTTACTTCCTGCCGCTTTGCCGGGAATCTTGACTGGAATTCTATTGGCAATTTCTAGGGCTCTTGGTGAGTCTGCGCCACTCATTATGATCGGTGCCTTATCATTCGTGGCATTTGTTCCGAGTTCGATCCATGATAGTTTCACCGTATTGTCGATTCAGATTTTTAATTGGGCCGGAAGGCCGCAGCCTGAGTTTCAGAATATCGCTGCAGCTGCAATTATTGTATTGTTGGCTGTCACTTTGACTCTCAACGGAGTGGCGATTTGGCTACGCGCGAGATTGATGAAGAACTAGATTCAATGGAGTAAAGATGATCCTCGAGACGCGAAAACTTTCGGTATTTTACGGTGAAAAAAAAGCTGTAGATAGTGTGTCTCTTTCGTTTTCGACAGGTGAAGTGACAGCGCTGATTGGCCCATCAGGTTGTGGGAAATCTTCTTTTTTGAGATGTCTCAACCGGATGAATGATTTTATCGAAGATGCTCGTATTGAAGGCGAAGTCATTTTGGACGGTGAGAATATCTATAGCCCGGAGATTGATCCGGTGCTCGTCAGGCGAAAAGTAGGAATGGTATTTCAGAAGGCCAATCCGTTTCCGAAATCAATTTTTGAAAATATTGCGTGGGCTCCTCGAATGGCAGGAGTACCCAAGCGTGAGATTCCAAGTCTCGTTGAAAGATCTCTCAAGCAGGCGGCTTTGTGGGATGAAGTCAAAGATCGATTGCAAACCTCTGCACTTGGTTTATCAGGTGGGCAGCAACAGCGTCTTTGTATTGCGAGAGCTGTGGCAATGGATCCAAGCGTGCTTTTGATGGATGAGCCGTGTTCGGCTCTTGATCCCATTGCGACGGCCAAGATCGAAGAATTGATTCGGAGTCTGCGATTGGAATATATGATCGTCATTGTGACTCACAATATGCAACAGGCCGCGAGAGTTTCAGATAAGACCGCCTTTTTCTTGAGTGGCCATCTTGTTGAGTCAGGAATGACAGAGAGAATTTTCAATGCTCCCGATGTCTTGGAGACACAGCGGTACATCAATGGGCAGTTTGGATAATCGGTTAGTTGAGATACGTAAAATTAATTGGAATCGCCAAAGGGTTTAAAGCCGGTTTTGGATTCGTTAGCTTCTTTGATCGATGTTTCAAGTTGTTCAAAAACATCTTGAAAGACGATCGTGGGATCTGACATGGACGGCGTGGGGGCAATCTTGCGGCCGTAATAATGCGTATGGATTAACCACTGAATATCACCTTCATTGGCAAGCACAGAGACCACGGGCATTGCAGCACGAAACTCAACGTCAAGAATCGCATTGTTGTCGTAGGGATTTCTCATTGCGAGCAGCAAGCGTCGTCGGCCATTCATTTGGATTACCTTCAATGGAAAAACAGAATACTTCTTCGCCAGATCTCTCAGATCGAATTCTTTCGGCACCTCGACTTTTTCGTGGTGTGTTTGTAGGTCGAAAGTTGGTATCGGTTTTGATGACTTAGTGGTACTCATACGTTTTCCCTTTTCTGAGGGATATGCTTTCTACGTTCCCTCAGTCCATCATCATTTCACTTTTCATGCCAGCGTCTTGATAGCGCATAAGTCATTGAAATTATTAGTATTTAATATTCAGCTTGTGCAAAGTCATGCACAGACCGCCCGTTGGAACTTTGGCGAAGTGTCACCGTCCGTGCACGGAGGTCTAAGTTTGTGACGGTTTTCGTTGATGCCGATTTTTTGACGGACTTTTGAGAGAGCGTCGGATGATTTACTATTAGAAGGGCTTCTGTTTTTGCATATCTTTTTCGGGGGGGTTTCATGACTTATATTGGACGCTGTTTTGGTTGTGTTGCAGTCCTTTTGTCAGTTCTGTTTTTGGAAAGTTCTATATTCTGTGCCGTTACAGATCCGAACGCGGAAATCCGAACTGCAGTCGGTACTTGGAAGCCCTCCAGCCCGAGCATAGAACTTTCAATCGCCCTTGCGCAGTGGAGTGTGGTTGAAAAGGCATGGGTCGGAAAGCCAGCTGGGCCCAATACCTGGGCTCCGCTGACTCGCGTTGCAGATGCGCTTGAAGTGTTTGCCAGTTCGAAAAATCCGGTATCAGACGCGATATATAAACGTGTGGTCGGTGAAATGATGACTGCCTATAACGGCCAGGGGATTTCAGCCACCTCGTTGATGAGTGCGGATGGGTATCCTTATATTAAAATATCTGCTGGTGATGCTAATTCGCATTACTTGAACCAGTTTGTTTCGCGGGCTCAGAGATTTGCAAATTTTGGTGATGTTCTTATCGATCCAAAGATTCTCGCAAATGTAGAGAAGCAAGCCTTGCCGATCCCGGGGCAAAAAACAACTCTGTACCTAGGATTCGACGACGTGTTTCAGCCTGAGACTCTGGTTTCTGGCGTCCATCCACAGGCAAAATCTGTTATTCCGTTTCCTGTGAGCCCCCAAAATGCTCATGAGATATTGCACGGTCTTTTGGAAGCAAATCTCCAGAAACGAGTCCCATCTCCTTTCTATGGGGACTTCCTTCCGGCCGGTGGCCAATTAGCTGTTCCAGGTTATCCAAAAGGTATTGGAATTGGTGAAGTTCCAGCTACTCATGAAGAGATTGTTCGAATGGCTGGCTCAACTAATTTCGCGCAACTTGAAGGAATGAAACAACGCTTAGACACCGTGGAGCAAGTGGTCGCACTGTTCGATAACTTCTCCACGAGTCTTGGTAAATCACTAAATCCTCGAGCCGCCGAAATTGGTCCAGGGATCATTACGATTCCTTTTTCAACTGATCGAATAATCACAGGAACAGCAACATTTACAGTCACGGATGGTGTTGTGAGAGGATCTTTGAATGTTGGAGGCGGGGTAATATACAGCGCTCCACTTCTTGTTTCGAAAGGGATCTCTGATCCTCTCAACCTCAATAACTTGGTTCGATATTTTCGAGACCAATATGAAGCTGTTGCTCAGGTGCGTGATCAGGCGAGAACTTTGGTTGGAATGCAAAGTGAAGCGATGGAAATTCGTGACTCAGAAATGCTCACCGAGCGATTAGCTTTGATGAGAGAATTTCAAAGAAATGGAATTCGTCCAGTCATTCCAGCTCATGCAAAAAATTCTGCTTTAGCCTCGCGTTCTCTGGGACTCCCTGATGGTGGGGCCCCAACAGATCCGACTTTGAAAGCTCTTGTTAATGCATTAGTAGAAGATTCACCATCTACTAAACCTGTGGAGTGGACGAACCAAAATGGTCGCCCGTATAAGGGGATTCCGGGTGGTTTGCAGCTCGACCCAAATTTAGCATTTAATCCTCCATCATCATACGGGGAAACAGTGATTCCAGCGGACTCCGCTGACAGAGTTTTAAGGCCCGTATTCGATGGAATTTTGGGATCGCCAAAGGTGAACCCTGCGCTCAAGGCTCCGGTGGTTGCGCTTGGTTGGAAAGTTGAATCTGGAACCGTAGTGAGCCCAGAGGGCAAAAAATATGTAAACACGGCATTCGGATCAGATGTGATTGACGTAAGAGTTCAGATGAGAACTCCAAATCTAGCGAAACCGTCCGACTATCAAGCGCTAGCGGACGGAGTTACGAAAATGTTGGCGATGCGAAATTCAATGTCCGGAGATATTACTCGAATTGTCATCACTGATGAGCCAACGCGAGATTATTTTTTGAATCATGGGACTCGAAATGATGTGATTAACCTTAACCTTTTAGAAGTGAAGGCTGGACAGGGGGCCCAAAGAGTTGCTGAGCTTTGGATAGAGAGGCAGTTGTTTTTTCAAGCAGCCGCCGCGCCTTCCCCCGAGTATTTGCAGAAGAAAGGTATTGCGTTAACGGATGGGTCTTTTGACGCTTTTGCCTCTGAGCGGCGGGCTCTGATTCAGAAGGCTCGAGACGGAGACCCGGATGCGGTAGCAGAACTGAATCGAGAGGAACTTGATCGATTGGGACGAAAAAATGATCTTCGAAAGCAGCTACCTCAATCTGGTTTATTTTCTTCATTGCCTACAGAATTAGCAGCTGCTGCACCCGGCGGAGATCCGGTAAAGCAATTTTCAGAACTGGCAAAAAAAAATACGGCCGCTGCTTTGTCAGCTGGTACGTCAAACGGCGCGAGCGCCTACACTCCCGCAGATATTCAGAAGGCTCCTCCGATTGCGGGAAGTGCTCAACAGACTTGGTCACTTCGCGGCGCACCACTGGGTGAGGGGACGATTCAGTTTACAGTGAAGCCCGATGGTCTGGGTGCGGGGAAGCCGGTGGTCGATGTCTTTTTGTATTATGGAATCCAGAAACAACCCGGTTCAGGTTCATTTCTCTTACAGTCCGTGAAAGCTGCAAATCCTGGAGTTCCGATTCGTGGGGGAAGTTTGCAAGAAACAAATTTGCGAGAATTCTTGGACGTGATTGCCGCTGATCCCGTAAATCCAAACCTAAAATCTATTCCGTTTTTGTCTGCGGAGAATGGATTGGTTGATGTCAATATTTCGTGGAATCCAGATGGGACATTTAGCAACGTGGAGCTCATCGCTTATCCGGGCAGTTCGCCAAAGGGCCCAGTATGGAATCCGGTGAATCGGCAGGCGGTGTTGGGAGATCCCAGATTCCGCACTTTTGTTGCGAGCTTGAATCCGCCGAATGGTCCAGCGGTTGATCTGGAGTTGGCTCGGCTTCAGAGTGGGTCGGCGACATCGATTGCTCAGCAAGTTAAGGCGATCGTTCAAGGTGGCGGAGCTGCAGCAACGTCAGCGGTGACAAACAACCCGCTTCCCGCACAGCCAGGAAAGAAAATCTTGGATATCGGAATTGATAAAGGTGGAACGGCTGTCGCATTGGCTGCGGGAGTGCTTGGCGCAGGGCATTTGTTTTTAGCGACGCCGGCTGTGGGCGCTCCGCCACCCGTTGCTCCAATCGTCTTGCGCATTTCTGTGTCAGATGAAAATGTAGTCACGAAAAACGGACTCACTTGGGTCAATGCGACGGCAGTGAACGGCGCTATGAATAATGGATTGGCGCGAATGGCGTTATATCCTTCTGCCTCCAATCCGCAACCAGCAGCACAGGCGCTCTTGGAAATGGCTCAAGGATTTAACGTTGTCCCTAAACCCGGAGAACCAGGTTCAGCCGTAATAAATGTTCTCACGGATGGTTTAAAGAGTATTGACCCAACGAACCCCAAAGAGTTTCTCATTCCGGATAAGTTGGCGCGTGACAAGTTGTTGCCCGGCTTGCAGCAAACTGGCTTTAAGATGGTTCCGAATTATTCAAATTCTCCTAATGCTGTGCCATCAACAGTGTTGGCATTGAGTGACGGAAAGACCATGGGTGTTCCCGCTGCAGGGCCCGAAATACTTCACCTCGGTTACCAAAAGCCAGAGACAGTTGATGCGATGATGCCAGCAGGATCAACCGCGATACTGGGAGTGCCAACAGAGACGTCGTCGGTGGGCCAGCAAGTTGTTGGTTTTGCATCTCTCACCGGACTGTTGGGTTCAGGAAAGACGGAGTTGACGTCGAGGGTTCTCGGCTCTGGGGGGCAGCAAGCTGCTCGAAGCTTTGTTTCGGCGCTCTATAATCTCGAAATTGGAAATGTTTTTTCCGTGGGAGAGGGATTCACAAATTTAGGACAATCCTTGCTCGGTGCAAAACTGACTGTTGGTGGAATGACTTTTGTTGGGCTTCACATTACTCCTCCCACGGGCGCTGGTTCGAGTACGACCGGAACGCCAACTCTTTTGCTTGGATACAAAGGAAATGACTCAGGTTATAAAGGCCTATCGATCAATACCGCAAAGGCGGGATTAGCCACGGCTTCATTTGCGATCAATACACTCGGTGTGCCTGCTCTAGTAGGTGCATATGATGCCGCCCTCGATAGTTTGTATACCAACCCATCGGGAGGCGAATTGACAACCGCTACTTTAAAAGGCGCTGGTGCTGGGGTGCGCCAAGGCTTGAACTCTCTCAATCCCCTGACGATCAACGGTGCGCTCAATGATATTAGTATGGGGACCATGTTTGCGCTCGATACTGCCGGTTCTGCCGCATCTGGAGTTTTTGGTGTTGTGCTAGGCGGTATTGCAGTCGTAGATTTTGCTGGGTCGCTTTATCAAAAAAATGCCATGCTCGCGGATGCTGCTCGCGACAATTTATTGGGTTCCGCTCAGATGGCTTTCATCAGTGGCGATACAAAACGGTATGGTGCTTATCGGAAGAATGTGATGCGTTTTGGTTACGATCCATTGGGTTTGGATGATCCGTATGTTAAGGCTTTCATTGAGAGCGAACTTACATGGGGAGAACAATTTGGGCAGCGCTTCGTCGAAGACGGGCTAACGCCCACGCAGGTTGCGGATGCGCTTGCTATGACCTGGTATACTAGCGAGATTCAGGCGGAGGTCATGTCTAAGAAAGGCGCAAATGAAAGAACTTGGCTTGAGTTCAAGTTGAAGCAGATGGGCCCATTGAGTCAGGAAGATATGGCGCTCCTGAATATGATGCGTGAGGAGGACCAGGCAAGTTATGATTCGTTTCAAACATTTTTATATACGCAAAGTTTGATGAACAAAGATACCGTAAGGGGAGACCGTTTGGTCGAGTTGTCTAGAGAAGCAAATCATGCACGTCATGATCTTGGTATGGTCATGGAAGCATCTCCAGCCGATTTCATACCAAAACCTCCTACTTTTCCTGCTCTAAAGGTTGAACCGAATGATCCAATGCTGAGCGCCTTGCAGTACTTAAACTCCGTGCCAGGAGTGGAATATCGGATCAACTCGGTTGAAACTCTATGGATGTCATCTGATCTCAATCGAACTATTGCTGTACTTCGAAATGCGGTCGACCCATATGAGTGGGGAGTTCAGTACGACAAGCCAACAATTCCTGCTGATAGAGCTCCGTGGGAGAAAAAGATTGGTGAGGATCCTCTCTTTGCTCCTGGAAGCGTAAATTTATGGAATTCAATGAATGTGAGTGTTGACCCATATGCTCTTCCTTTCACATATGGTGGTCTGAATTATACAAGTACCAGAACTGGGGATTTCATTTTTTGGGGCGCGTCGACTCCTCAGATCCCTAGTGCTTATGGAGATTTTGGAATGTCTTACACTCCGCCAGACTCTGGCTATTTGAATTTTGATACATTGGTGAATTCGGGCAATTTCTTTTCTCAGGATGCAGGCTGTATGTTTCCGCCGTGCGGACCATAATTTTTTAAGGGGGGAGTAACGATGCGATTTCGAGTGATGATAAGAGGCCTATGGGCTCTGCTGTCGGTGGTTTGTTTGTTGGGTTGTCCCATACTTTTTGCCCAGAGTAATTACCGCGTGATACGAGGCCTAAATCGTCAAGCTCTGATCCTTGATGCAGCGACAAAGTCTATTAAGGATCTTGGCGGCTCTCTTGATTCGGATCCCGTAAGCGTGGAACTCCAGGGGGATATCCACGTCTTTGGTCTTTTGCAAAATCAAACGTGGTATCGTTCTGTCCTCAAGACAACCTGGACAAATCTTGGAGGCACTTGTGCCGAAATCAAGAATTTAAAGGCGACGGCGACGGACATAACCATTGAGGGATATTGTGGTGCGCGTCCCACAGTCTATTCCAGAACGTTGACAGCGCCGTGGGGCCTCATTAGTTCGCCGGATAATCAGGAAATCCGGCCATTTTCTCCGAATATATTTGAGGGCCGATATGTTGTAACTCGGAACGTTAGTAATGAGGCATTTTTGTGGGACTTGTTGACCAAGACAGCGTTGAATCTTGGAGGAGCTTTTGCGGCTGACCCCATCGTATATCGATCCGATGCGAACGTTCTCATGATCCGCGGATTTGGTGTCGACAATATTTATTGGGAAAGAACCGCCGATCAGACGGGTGTTTGGAACAGGGCCGTCGTGCCTGACTCTTCTATGTATAAGATAATGAAAGGATTGGCCAAACAGGTTCTGGTACTGGATTTCGGAGCATTGAAAATTAAAGACCTTGGGGGCGTTATCGATTCCAATCCAGTTGGCCTGGAATACAATGGTGATGTTTATGTCTTTGGTCTTCTCCAAAATCAAACGTGGTATCGTTCTTCTTTGCGAGTGCCTTGGACTCTTCTGGGCGGAACTTGTGCGGAGATTAAACTTCTGAAACCCCTCGCTTCCGATATTGCCGTGGAGGCTTATTGCGCAGGGCGACCGACAGTTTACAAGAGGACCCTAACTACTGGTTGGGTTCTTGATCCAGCTCCAAGTTTTGATGAGATTACTCCTTTTGTCCCCACAATTTTTGAAGGCCGATACGTGGCGACTCTAGGAAAAAATGGCCAGGCGGTTTTGTGGGACCTTCAGACACTTTCGGGCCAAGATTTTGGCGGATCCTTTGCAAAGGATCCTATTATGTTTCGCGGAGCAAATAATGTGCTCACTCTGCGAGCTCTTGGAAAAAATGGTTCGTATTGGGAACGCGATGGTTCACCCGCCGGGTCATGGAAGGCGATGCCAGGAACTTTAGCAGAGTCAGCTTGTAAAGTAGAAACAAAGGATAGTGGCAACTTTAGCGTGTCGGCGTCAGTAGAAGAAGTTTACCAGATACCGGGCGGGGGCTCGAGACAGAAAACTTCGTTGGTCGATAAAATCGTATCTAATGATGGGAGTCTCTTTGCTGTGGCTCTTTGTGGGGCTTACTCTGCATGTACCCATTCATACAAGTTTACGAATATTTCGAGCTCGCCCATTAAGGTTACTGATTGTGTCACAAATGTTTTAGGCGGAGGTTCCGCTTCTTGTCCGCAAGTTGGAACAGAAATTAAATCGGGTGAATCTTTTTCAACAGCGATGTCTTTTGCGTCGCAAGTATACCTTGGAAAAGTTCAAAAGGTGGAAGTTGGATTAAAACGAATTTCATTTAGTGATGGATCGTCGTTTAATCTTTGGAACTTGACATCCAATCGGAGTGGTCTCGCTTTTCAGGACATGGATTATTTGAAATTTAAATCTGCTGAGGTTGCGCCCCTCGTGAGAACTAAAAATCTCTCTCTCATTCAAACGGCTCAGAGTTTGATTGGTAACTTAGATCCTCAGTATGGAGCGAATCGATTCAAGGAGTTGTATTCCCTCGGAGCATTCCTTGGACGATTTCCAAGAACGCATCAATATTTTGATGCTACTATTTTTAAACGTCACAACGATGAATGTGTTGCCCAGGCGAATTACACACAAGAGATAAATTGTGTCGTCATGAAGAAAATGCAGTTGGAAAAAGATTTATTTGGGGAGTATGGCTCTGATCTTTTAAAATACTTGCCTGATCAAATATTGAAGCCGTATAAGCAAACGGATTTTGGATCGAATCCAATTGAGACAGACCCATCTTTGTTTAATCCAGCTCCGGCTATGTCTGCAGTGGTTTACCATACTGGTTCTCCGGAGGATGCGATTGTATACAATCTTCGTAGGGGTACTCCAATATCTTCGAATTCTACGCTCAATTTTTCAAATTATGGAGTTGTCTCAGTTAAAGAGGTGAACAATGTCTTTGATGTGAAGGTAGTAGGAACCGATTTAACGAGTACGATGAATGGTGTGCCAGAATTCCAAAGTTGGTTCGGTGGAGGGCTCTATCGGTTACAACTGAGCCATTCAGTGCCTGAGGGCGTTATTATAAAAGACATCGTATTAGAAGCTCCAAATATGGATATTCAGTCTTATACAAATATTGATGCTCCCTTTTACCCAAGCTCCTCAAAATTTATTGACCTTCGATTTGAGCCCCGCACATGGGTTGTTAGAGATGGTCGATTGATGGTGTCTTATTTAAAGCAAAATAAACAAAAAGTGATTATCGTTTTTGAGACGCTGACGAATCCACGAAAAAAATTCATTAAAGTGTTCCGATTCGATTTTGACAATAGACTGGCTTCAGGTGTGAAGAAAATGGAAGCACAAGGGATATCTGATACGGATCGAGCAGCTTATGTTGAGTCTCTTGAGCCCGCTGACTCTACTGTAACCTACAGACGTGCGATTGAGTCTGAAGCGCCATATGTTCCTGTTGTTTGTGGTGCGGGTAAGAAAATTGACTTTCATGCTTATTTAAATCAGCGAAGCAGAGCGAAGCCAGCTGGGGGCGGACCTCAGCCTGCGATTGCGTTGCCGTCTGTTTATGGGAGAATTATGCTTCAAGGTCAGTCTGATATTACGACCAATTTGAAGTCACAATTTTATAGTGGAATGGATGTCGACAATCAAGCGATGGCGCAGGCATTAAGTGCGGGGGCTTCAAGCGGATTGACCGAAGCATACAATGAGCCAGTGTTGATCATGCCAGATGGTGGATCGGTTTCTTTTGGGTCTACAACAACTGCAAAAGCGAAGTATCGATTTATTTCGCTTCGCAATAACCTGTCATCCACATTGCGTGTTGTCGAATCCCCGTCATTTTCTGGTGCTGCATTTCAACTCTTTCAGAGCAGTTCTTTCGAAATGGATCCCTTCGGGTCGGCAGTCTTTCTGATAAAGTTCACTCCCTGGGCGCCCGGTAGTTATTATTCATCTGTTACATTCAAATTAGATGATGGCCAGGATGCTGGGCATACATTTTGGTTGGGCGCTGAAGTGAGCGATGTTGCAGTTCCCGTGGTGACTCAGACTGTCGCTGCAGAGCCTCAGGTTTTTGTTGATGGCAAACTGCTTGATCCATTGGGAGTGCTGGAAGCTGATGTTGGTGTTGTCACTCAAGATGGAGGCCCGTGGTGGGTCGATGCCATCGTGAAGAATCCGAGTACATCAAATATAGAGATTTCAAGTATTTCAATATCGGGAAAATTTTTGGTCAATCAGTCTGCCTGGGCCAAGCGTACCTCGAGAATCTTGAAACCCGGGGAATGGCTGCCCTTAAGAATCTCTGTTGATTCTCGTTCAATAGGGGCTGTTTCTGGATTTCTTTCAATTGTCTATTTGGTGGGAGGTGTTGCCAAGACATGGAAGGGTCCCATTGGTGGGCTGTCGTGGGGTGAATCAATAGAGAGAACTGAACAATTCAGTCAGCCCGGCATGCCTTTTGGCTTGGTGCCTGTGTATCCGCCAGGAGGTTCTGCGGACAAAGAGGTTGTGGATCTCGCAAATTCTCAAACCGCGGAGCAATTTCTCGCGATCTATCCCAGTTTAGCGATGAGGGACGGCGAACGCTATTTGGCTGGTATTATCGGATCCAGTACAACTTGGAAAAATACCTGGGATTATATCAGGGCGTCGAAGCGTGCCACTCTTTCTGACGGAGCCTACAATTTGATGAAGAGTTCTAAGCAGGCCCTTGAGTTGGAGGATCCTCAAGCCTTGTTGACCCGAATTTCCGGACTAATGTCATCCATGAACAAGGATGTGATCGGAAAAGGTCGCGCAGATCTCATCCGGTCGTTGTCAGCAATCAGCACTTTGCGGGTCGGTCTCCAGACCTATACTAAGTTGGCTCTTGAGACTCAGACTGTTGATCGTCTTCCAGGCGCTAATGCCTTGGGCCGCCATTATTTACGACTGGCCTTTGTGCGTGCGTACCTAGCGACAAATCCACCTCGTAGTGAGGCATGGGATACTCTTCAGCCGATGCTGGCTCACTTGCTTTCGCCACTTGCAAGGCAGCCCATCATTGACCTTTATTTAGCCCAGTATCCTGAGGTGGCAGGGGCACTTGGTGAGCTAAATGCGAGCAATTCGCCGTAGCCGTCTGGAAAAGGCTGCGTGCCGGTTCTAGCGTTTCTTTGAGTGTTTCGCGGGTCGACGGATTCCTTTGCTTTTCGCAATCATGTCTTCAATCCCCTGAATATGCGTGCGATGTTCGGCAAGGACTTCTTTGGCCTTATTTGTAAACTCTTCTTGTTGTTTTAAGCGCTGATCCAAATCAGCAATTGTTTTTGCCTGTGCGTCGACTTGGTCACGCAGCGATTTAATTTCTGAATTTGAACAGGCAGAAAGAGCAAGCCCTAATCCGATAATGCAACCGTAAAGAATTGATTTTCTCATAGACAATATTCACTCAGACTTGATGCCTTGAATCAACAATCTTTTTTAAGAGAGCTTTTTGTTTTTACAGAATTCTCTTTGGCAAGCCCCGAAGAGTTCCATCCGATGATCTTTTAGTTTGAATCCGAGAGATTTTGCGACTTTCTCCTGTAGTTTTTCGATCTGATCATTTTCAAATTCAACGATATGTCCACAGTCGAGGCACTTCAAATGATCATGATGTTCCTGAGGAGAAACTTCGTAATGCGCAATTCCTCCGCCAAAATGGCTCTCGGTCAGGGCGCCTTGGGCGTGCAGCAAACCAACAGTACGATAGACGGTGGCTTGACCAACGGTCGGAATTTTTTTTTGCACTCGCTCCGTGAGTTCTTGAATGGTCCAATGTCCACTTTGATTCAGAATGAAATCGACTAAGGCATATCGCACCTTCGTCAGACGGAAGCCTTTGCCTTTCAAGCCATTTAGAACTGCATCAGATGGCTTTGCGACCATCAGTTGGCTCGAGAATCTTTGATCGCCGTTTTTGCAAGTGACTTGCCCAGGTCCCAAATACCTCCCGGGAATTGATGAGCGCTTTCCAGCACTTTCCGGAATGCAGACAGAAAGTATTCAATATCTTCATCGGATGTCGTCAGAGCTGGCAGAAGTTTCACGATGTCCTGGTGATGGCCAGAGGTTTGCGTCAAAATTCTATGGTCGCGCATCAGTGGCACCACAAGTAGCTGCGGAAATAAATCTTTGCTCAGCGAGTGAAGCAGGCTCCAGCCCATCTTTAACTGAAACGACTTTGGAGCTTGAAATTCGATGCCGATCATACAGCCCCGCGAACGAATATCCCCAAGCATCTCAAAATCAGGTTTCATGGCATTCAATCCGTCGACAATCTTCTGCCCCACAGTTTGAGCCTTGTTCAGGATATTCTCATTATCGATGACCCATAAAGTTGCGAGTCCCATCGCTGCGGAGAACGAATTTTTTCCAAATGACGACGAATGAACAACGCATCGGTCCATTCGCGAAAAGACGCTCAAGAAAATATCGGTTGTTGAAAGAAGAGCTCCCGCGGGCACAATGCCGCCGCTCAAAGATTTCGACAGCAAAACCATATCTGGTTTAATTCCCTCGTGCTCGGACGCTAAGAATTTTCCAGTTCGTCCCATTCCAGACTGAATTTCATCTGCAATCGTCAGAGCTCCATATTTGTGGCAAAGCTCTTCCGCATTTTTGAGATATCCGGGTTCAGGAATATAAACTCCTTTGCCCTGCACAGGCTCAAAAATAAAAGCCGCTACATCTTTTTTCTTGAGTTCCTTCTCGAGAGCGGCCAAATCGTTGAGCGGGATCTTCGTTCCCGGTAGTAGATCCCCAAATCCATCTCGAAACTCAGTATTGCCATTTACTGAAAGTGCGCCAGTGGTCAGGCCATGAAAACCATGGTCCAAAAATAAAATGCGCGATTTCTTCGTGTGTGCTCGCGCAAATTTAATAGCGGCTTCGACAGTTTCAGCTCCTCCGCATGTGAAATAGACGCGCTCAAGATGCGGGACTTTTTTAATCAATCCTTTCGCGAGCTCGCCAAGAAGGTGTGGGCAATCAAATTGCACCAGATTGGCATCTTGCGCGTCCAGCATATCGCGCATTGTTTTCATGATGACAGGATGATACCGGCCGAGATTAAAAACTCCGTAGCCAGACAGAAAGTCTAGATATCGATTTCCGTCTTGATCCCAGAGATAAGACCCCTCGGCACGAACATATCGTTTGTCAAATCCCAAAGTTTTGAGAACTTTTGGAAGTTGTGGATTCATAAAATCCAAATGATTTTGGAAACGATCGGATTGCTCCGACAGAATCGCTTTAATCGAAAACGTATTTTCTTTTAGATTGGATCTTAACTCTGTAACTGAGGTGGCCATATGTCTTCCTAAAAAATCAGAAATGCTGGTAAATGTCTATGGAGTCGCTTGAAGTCTCATGGATTCCAGTTTTTCTGTAAAAATGTTGTTCTATTAAGTGGCGCAACGATCGTCACAAAGCCCACGAGATTCTCTTTAGCGACGGTGCCGTAGCTTGGATCCATTCGATTTCGACCCACAGCGTCCCGGAACTCATTATAAACAGCTCGAAGCCGATCTCTTAATGACATCATTTGCTCTGGTGTCAGATAATCTACGACGAACATATATCGAATAAACTTAATGAGATCTCGTCGTTCTCGTTCACAAATGGCGATCGTTTGTTGCATCTCTTTCACAATTTCGACAAGAAGTTCTGGATAGCCATCAACGAAATCGATCGAGGTCAGCTGAAATGGTGAGGCATTCACTCGGAAGAAGGCCCCGTCGCCTGTATCTTGTTTGAGTATGAATTTCATGCGCAATAAATCGGAGAGGATCTCAGGAATATGCGAGCATTCTGGAAATAATTTGATCAATTCCTTCTCTGTTCGTTGTAATCCAAGGGCTTTTAGGAGCTTGAAGTGCCAAGGGTGGCGTACAAGAAATTTTTCCTGTTCAACTGAGAACGGCATTTCAAACTGTGGATTTGGATTTGAATGGTGAAGAATCTCAAATGGATCAATCTGGGCGAGTTTCGCCAATTGAAAAAATCTATCCAGAGTAATGGAGCTGCCTCCATTCAAAAGATGGCGTAATTGTGATTCTGAAAGTGGGGGAGTGAGAGCTTTCGCCATATCTGCAGGTTTCAGCTTTTTTTCTTTCATTTTCTGGCGCAAAAATTCCATGGCTCGCCGTTCAATGGTGTCTGAGCTGGACGTCTTTCGAGTTTTCCTAATTTTTGAGGTCTTCAACCTGCTTTTTGACGCTTTCATCTCATTCAAGGCTGTATTCTGGAAATTTGATTTTTTGAAGGAAAAAATGATTATTAAATAATCAAAACAATAAAAAATGATGATATTGTAATTAAATTATTGACCGAGTTTCTCAGGCTACTTTAAGTTGTTTTTATCTAAGGGCGCTGGATTACAGCGTTTTTTCGAATCTAAATCCTTTTAAAACGATCGTCTTGGGTGGCCGGAGGGGCAACCAAGACGATCATCCTTTTTGCTTAGGCTTTATCGAGGCCGATACTGATATGGGACCCTTCAATTTCAAACTCTTGCGCGTGCTTCTTGCTGACGAATCCAACGGTTTTGATCGACAGTGCAAGCGTTTGATCCTGAATATAGCTCGAGAACAAGTGAATTGATTCTGCAAGGTCACCTTGGTTTGGCCCCTTTGTGGCAATTTCAAGGTGGATGCGGTCATCCAAATTGAGTTTTGAGTCCTTACGCAGTTTCTGAATCCGATTCACAACCTCTCGGGCGAGACCTTCGAGTTCTTGATCTCGAGAAATCGAGTTATCGAGAGAGACGATGATGGTCGACGAGGCTGCTGTCGGCCATTGATTTGGATTGGTTTGACGATAGATCCGTACGTCTTGAGACGTAATTTCAAACCCTTCTAGGGTCAGAGCCTTCCCTGCATCTAGCGTTTGAACGGCATCATACGACAACTGGGAAATGGCCTTCGAAAGAAGGCCCATCTTGGGGCCTGCCTTTTTTCCGAGTGTTGCCCCGTTTGCTTTAACTTCGAGAGAAACAAAATTCTGCTCATCGTTTTGATAGGTAATCTTTCGGACATTCAATTCGGATTTTAGATAAGATTCGAGGGGGCGCAGGTTGTCGAGGGTTTCCTGGCGTCGGTTGACAATCTTTAGTTCTTTCAGAGGCACTTTCACTTTGATCTTTTTTTGATCTCTGAGATTTCGGCTTAAAACGATCACCTCTTCCAAATTTTTTACACCATCCTCCAGTGATTTTTGGACAAGTTTTGCGTTGCCCACAGGATAAGTGTCGAGATGTACAGACTCATGCTTTTTACCGTGAGTCAGATCCAAATAGAGTTTATCAGCAAGAAATGGTGTGAACGGTGCCATTGCCTTGCTCAAGGTGAATAGAACATAGTGAAGGGTCGAGAACGCAGACTTTTTGTCGTTCGTAAATCCTTCATCCCAAAAACGACTGCGATTCAACCGAATATATGTATTGGTGAGCTCCTCGATGAACTGCAAAAGTTCAGGAACGACATTGTAGAGATGATACAGAGCCATTTCTTTTTCGATATTTTGCAAAAGCGTCTGCAACCTGGAAATAATCCATTGATCCAGAATATTTTCTGATGCAGCTGGCATCTCGAAATTTGTTGGCTTAAAGCCATCGATATCGGCATAACTCTGATAGAAAGTATAGGCATTCCACCATTTAAGAAGCACGCGCCTGACGATTTCTCTCACTCCATTTTCAGAAAATCGTAATTCCTCGCCACGAATGACGGGTGAATCGATCAGGTAGAGTCTAAGCGCATCCGAGCCGTGACTATCCATGATCAGAGCGGGATCTGGATAATTCTTAAGCCGTTTGCTCATTTTCTTGCCGTCTTCTGCAAGAATGAGCCCATTCACAATCACATTTTTGAATGGCGGTTTATCAAAGAGCACAGTGCCGAGTACAGACAAGGTGTAGAACCATCCACGAGTTTGATCGAGTCCCTCGGCGATGAATTCAGCGGGAAAGCTTTCTTCAAATTTTTTCTTATTTTCGAATGGATAGTGTTGCTGTGCGTAAGGCATGGCGCCGCTCTCAAACCAGCAGTCCAAAACCTCGGGCACTCGGCGATATTTTTTTCCATTTTTTGTAATGATAATGTCGTCCAGAAACTCTCTGTGGACATCAGAAAATTTTCGCTGACTGAAATCCTCAAGTTCTTTGACGCTTCCCACGCAGAAGTAGTCGCGCTTATCTTCTGGGTCTTCAAAACTTTCAAAGACAGGAAGAGGATTTCCCCAATAGCGATTTCTTGAAATGGCCCAATCTCGCGCGCCTTCCAGCCATTTTCCAAATCGACCTTCGCGCAGATGTTCGGGAACCCAATGCGTATGTTTTAGGTTGTTGGCCACGAGGCGATCCTTGATGGCCTCGACCTTCACGAACCAGGAGCTGACAATTCGATAGATCAGTGGCGTATCTGTTCGCGGACAAAACGGGTAAGCATGTTGCAATGTATCTTGTTTGAACAAGCGACCATTCTGCTTGAGGTCACTAATAATTTTTTTATCAGCGTCTTTAACATAGAGACCAACGTAGGTATCGATAGGAGCAGTAAATTTTCCATGCGAGTCGACTGGGCATACTGGCTCAATCTTATTTTTCTCGCATGCGATGAAGTCGTCCTCTCCAAATGCAGGGGCCATATGAACAATGCCTGTTCCGGAATCGACAGTGACATGTTCGCTGGTGAGCACCGTGAATGTCGGCTTTTTTCGTTCAGCGTAAAACTTAAAAAGCGGTTCATACTCTAGGCCAACGAGCTCTTGCCCCTTAAAAGATTTTTTTATGACGACAGAATCTTTTTTAAAGGTCTTCTCAAGTAACGCTTCGGCCAAAATATATTTTTTCGATTCACTGGTTTCGACTTCGACATAGTCAATATCAGCGTGCACGGCGAGTGCAAGATTGCTTGGCAGCGTCCAAGGCGTTGTCGTCCATGCGAGGAGCTGTCGATTTGAGCCATCCTTCAAAGGAAATGTAATCGTAATAGCGGGATCTTGAACATCTTGGTAGTTGGATCCAGCCTCAAAATTTGAAAGCGGAGTTCCCAGTGCTGTTGAAAACGGCATGACCTTATAGCCGCGATAGACTAATCCCTTTTTCCATAATTCGTTAAATATCCACCAGACGGATTCCATGAATTTGAGATCCATCGTCTTATAATCGTTTTCGAAATCGGCCCATCGTCCAAGTCGTCCGATGACTTTTTGCCACTCGGACACGAATCTCATCACGATCTCGCGGCATTCCTTGTTGTAGTTGGCGATTCCGAATTTCTCGATTTCTTCAGTATTTTTAAAATGAAATTTCTTATCAATTTCTTGTTCGATCGGAAGTCCGTGACAGTCCCAGCCCCAACGCCTTTCAATCGCAAAACCTTTCATTGTCCAGTATCGGGGGACAATATCCTTCAATGTGCTGGCGAGCAAATGCCCATAGTGTGGCAGTCCAGTCGCAAAAGGTGGCCCATCGTAGAAACTATATTTCGGTTTGCTTGGATCAAAAGACTTGTGAAAAGTATTATTTTTCTCCCATTGTGCAAGAATCTGCTCTTCCATTTTTGGAAAACTAAAAGTAGACGATGGCGCGAGGTCTGGTTCCATATCGAAAATCTAGCGAAAAACGGTTCTAAAAAACACTGAGAAAGCTGCGATCTGGGCGCTCTGAGATATAGAGTTCGTCGGTCAGTTTTTTTAGGGCCGGGCTCAGTGAGACTTTGTAGGGTGTGGGATTTGCTCGTCGCTGGATATCCGTCCTGAGCCATTGCATCTGTTCGAGGCTTGACCGACGGATTTCGTCGACCGGCAGAGAATCGGTCCAGGAGCCCTGTTGGAAGAGAGCGTGAAGCAATTTCTCAATGCGATGAGGTTTAACCAGCAGTCTTTTGTAGGGATCTAAGGGGTGTAAACCAAGATACTCGGCACCCGGCTTGGGTTCTGGTTCTGACGCGAGAGTGAGGTAATCTAGAATCATCTCTCCATTGTGGTCAAAGAAGCGATAGGATTTTTTTTCACCCGGAATGACAATTTTCTCAGTTTGTTCTGAAATTTTCAGCCGGGGATGCCCGTCAAATTCGACGAGTTTATAGACGCCGCCGAGTGCGGGGTCGGCGGTGGCCGTGACGAGCCTTGTTCCAACTCCATAGCCGGTGATGGCAGAATCCTGGTCTTCGATGCTATCAATGACGGCTTCGTCGAGTTCGTTTGTTGCGTAGATTTCACAATCTGGAAAACCTGCGGCATCAAGGCATTTCTTCACTTCTGTTGATAAGTAGACCAAATCACCCGAGTCGATCCGAACTCCCAATGGCGAATGCCCCCTGCTCTTCAAAAATCTAAAAGTTTCGATCGCGTTCGGCAGTCCTGAATGGAGAGTATCGTAGGTGTCAATCAGCAGCAGGCAATTGTTTGGAAATGATTTTGCATAAGCCATAAACGCGGCGAGCTCACCACGATTCGGACCAAAATATTTCTCCTCCTTATCGGAAGGACTCAAAAACGATTGGATGAATGAATGCGCAATGGTTCCCACAGGTGGAATATTCCATTGTTTCGCAGCAAGAACATTTGATGTTCCATCGAAGCCTCCCAAATAACTGGATCGCGTCGCTGTCATAGCACCGTCGGGCCCTTGGGCTCGTCTTAAGCCAAACTCAACGAGTTTACGGTTTTTGGCAGCCATTCGAATGCGGCGTGCATTTGTGGCGATGAGAGTTGCAAAGTTAAGCGAATTCAAAATGATGCTCTCTAAAAGTTGAGCCTCGAGGATGGGTCCCCTCACCTGCAAGACGGGTGTGCGCGGGAAAACAAGGGAACCTTCAGGCATTGCAAGAATCTCAATATTCTTGAGAGATAAATTTTTAAGAATCGAAAAAAAATTGTCATAGCCCGTCGGATCATCATGAGGGCTGAAAAAGGGCAGTTTCCGCAAATAGTCAATTTCGTCGTCTGTGAACTTAAAATTTTCAAGCGCGTCGCGAATGCGATCGTGTCCCGCGAGAACAGCGTATTCGCCATTAAACGGACAGCGTCTGAAAAAAAATTCAAAAGTCGCAGACTTTTCTGCCATTCCTGCATCGACGTATGCTTTGGCCATCGTCAGCTGGTAAAGGTCAGTAAAGAGTGGCGATCTTAAATTCAACGACTATCCTTTCGTTGCGGCGACGGCTCCTGCTTCGTAAACAATTTGCAATTTTGTATCCGATCGTGAAGTTGGCCAAACTTCTGAAAGATTTTCGGAAGTTGAAATTGTTATCTCGGCCGCTGAACAAAAGTTCTTAATAATAGGTGAGAACTTATTCAGAGCAACTACGCCCTTTTCATCGCTTTGAATATTGATCGATTTTGCTGGAACTTTGAATCCGATTTGACGTTGCGATTTTCCCTGACGAATCGCTGAAATCACAGCGATTAGATACTCGGAGTCTCCCTGCGCTTCGGATTCTGCAGAGATCATTGATTTTGGATTTTCGGTGCTCAATGCGTGGATGCTCTCTGCTTTTTCAAATTGAGCAAAATAAATCTGATAAATTTCTTCTGTGATATGTGGCGCGTAAGGAGCATAGAGCTTCAGAGTGATGAGAAGCACATCGTAGATAGTCTGCATGGAGCTTAACTTTTCTTCTTCATTTGCGGCTGCCAAACGACATTTCACAAATTCAATATAATTGTCGCAGAGAGAAATCCAAAAAAACTTATCCAGCTCAACTTTGGCTAGATGAGATTCATAGTCGTCCATCGATCGAATATAGTGCTGGCAGATCTGTTTCAGGCTGCCACGAATCCAATGATCTTCTTGATTAACCGTCTTGTTTTGAGGCGATGGACTGAATCCTTCCAGTTGTAGCAGTGCAAAGCGACTTGCGTTCCAGAGTTTATTGAGAAACTTTGCTGCCTCTGTCATCCCATTTTCATCGAAGAGAATATCGATGCCCAGAGATGCTCCAGCAGCCCAAAGCCTGACAGCATCGGCTGAGTGCCGTTCCAAAATCTTCTCGGGTGCGTAGGTTTCGCCATCTTTAGATTTCGAAATTTTTGTTTTCTTCACAAATTCTTGACCTGCAATTTGCTGGCCATCAACAGCAGGTGCCGACGGCTTTTTTACGTGTCCACTAATCACGATCTCTTTCCATGGGACATGTCCAAAGTGCAGATAGGATTTTGCAATTGTATAAAAGGCCCACGTACGAATGATGTCGTGCGCTTGCGGTCTCATCGACATCGGAAGAAAATCCGCAGGGCGTTGGTTCTCAAGAGTAAAATTCGCGTTGATAAGCGGCGTGATCGAGCTTGTCGCCCACGTGTCAAGAACATCGCGATCCGGTATCCACTCGCCTGTCTTGCCAGCCGCAGGCGGCTGACATTCGGTCGGGTCAACGGGCAGATGTTTCGGATCTGAAATATAAACTTCAGTTTCGTCAGCTGAATACCATGCTGGAATGGGTACTCCAAATGCTCTCTGGCGAGAAATTGCCCAGTCCCAAGAAAGATTCTCGACCCAATTTTCGAAGCGATGTCGCATGAATTCTGGAAACCATTTGATCTTTCTGCCTTGGGCCAAGAGATTTTCTTTCTGTTCGCAAACTTTGATAAACCATTGAGGCTGTAATAAAAATTCTACAGGTGTTCCGCAGCGCTCATGTGTGTTGACGACGCGTTCTTCTGCAGAAATCGGAACCGATTTGAGAACGAGATTTTTTTCTGCAAGAATCTCAACAATTTTCTTTTTTGCTTCTGCAATTGACAGATTTTCAAGAGGGCCACAGAGGGCAGTCATTTTTCCGGTTTTTGTAATCGCTTCACGTAAGGGAAGCTTATGCTTTCTCCACCAAAAAATATCTGTGGTGTCTCCAAATGTACAACACATGACCGCGCCGGTTCCTTTGGTCATCATTGCTTTTTCATCTGCCAAAATTGCTACTTCATGATCAAAAAATGGAACGCGTGCCATTTTTCCAATCGAGGATTGGAAACGCTCATCTTCCGGGTGAACAAAGAGCGCGACACAGGCGGCGAGCAGTTCGGGTCGGGTCGTTGCAATAACGATCGGATCTTGATTGGCGACAGAAAACGGCAAGTGATAATAGGTGCCGGCGAGTGGTTGGTCTTCAATTTCAGCTTGAGCAAACGATGTAACGCATTTGGTGCACCAGAGAGCGGGTTCTTTTCGACGTTCCAAAAAGCCCTTTTTATGAAGATCAACGAAGGACCATTGCGAAATTTTTTGACTTGAAGAGCTGATCGTTGAGTAGGACGACTCAAAGTCGCATGAAAATCCTAGTTTTTTCCAGAGGCCGCTATAAAGCCCGGAATATTTTTTTCCGGTTTCCAGACAGAGTTCTCGAAATTTTCTTCGATCTGTTTGGTGAGCTCGAAGGCCAGACTCCTTCTCTGTCAAAAGCTCGGTCGGAAGCCCGTTATCATCGTAGCCAAATGGATAATACACGTTAAAGCCACGCATTCGACGATATCTCGAAATGATTTCGGTATGTGTATAGCTGAAGACGTGCCCAATATGGAGGCGTCCCGAAATTGTGGGCGGCGGTGTATCGATCGAGAATACAGGATGGGGCGAGTTCGGCCTGAAGGAGTAATGGCCGTCCTTATACCATTTATCCTGCCATTTACTTTCAACTGTTTTGGGCTCATAGCGTTTCGGAAAGGTTTCGTCGATCGACATCCGGCTAATCTGGCTCTTTTTCGAAAGAATTTCAATGAGCAGCATTGATCAACGGATGAAGTCCTGCTTTAGTCTTAAGGATCTATCGGGGACGCTTAGCTCAGCTGGTAGAGCATCGCCCTTACAAGGCGAGGGTCGTAGGTTCGATCCCTACAGCGTCCACCAGTTTTAGGGCTCTCCTCCAAAAGAAGGGGCAGGACTCTTCTTTGCAAACGAAAGGCAACAGATTGAAAGTGCAATCAATCAATTAATCCAACTCTATAAGACTAGACGTTCATCGGATACATCTTGGTTTGAATTTTATTTTATTTTTGATCACACGCGATTCCTTTTTATCCTCGATGAGCGTGTTGTCGTGACAACGCTTCCCATAAGGTGGAATGGAAGGATGATCGTGTAAATTTCCACGAGGTCAAATCGGCCTACAAACAAAAAAATACCGCATTTAAACGGGGTCTGATTTGGCACTAAAATTGCAATAAAATCAATCTATGGTCGAGATCTTGTCACTCGCTTTAGTATTTATTTTTCCAGCTATCTTGTCGGCTCAGGAAACTTCAGAAGGTGGCGCCGCTAAGCATAATCCCAAAGAATATCGGCTGAGTGAATACGATAAAAAATATCATCTAGATTTTTCTAAGCCAGATTTCAATTTTGATCGCCTAATTGCTGATTACAACGACGGGGCTTTCCGAAATTTGGGTGGCTGGCTTGCCAAGTTATATGAAGCCGATCCCATCATGTTTCGTTACCCAGTTTTTAATTTTTTAACGCGCGCACCTCAGCATCCCCCTAGAGTATTTTTCGTGAGTTCAAATGGAAAGTTAACAATCTCAATCAGTCTTGGTCAAAAAACGGATTCCGTGGATGTCATTCACGTTGAGCATAATTTGAACAAAGTTCCCATTATGCGGCCTCACGAGTTTTTCTTTGGCGGCAGAAAACCAGTTCACACGTCAAATCCGATGACATGCCACAATTGTCACGGAACTTCATCTCGTGACGAAAGAATCTTTACGTACCGCTTTGATGGCTACAATTCTTGGCCAAGAATGATTGGATCGATCACTGATCCATCGAATGATCAGCCAGAAGCAGAAAGAAAAGCCTTCGTTAACTTATTGAAGCAGAATGCTAATCACCCAGCACTTCAGTATACTTTTCGGGAGTGGAAATGCGACTCTGCTCGATTTGATGATGATTCTTATGTGGCAGATGTCGCCAAAAAATTACATTTAATATCCAAAAATATTTCGCTCAATCGCGCAACCTTTGCCATGATGATTTGGAATTTTCATCGGATGGCAGGCCTCATTCGTTCTCATGCGGAATACCCCAAATACGAAGCTGCAATTTTAAGAAGTTTAAAATCAACCATCAAATTGGAAGACGAAGAGTTCGTTGAAGAAAAAAATTATAATACCACCACTTTTCCAGCGACCGATCTCGCGGAGCTTTTTGGGCCCGAAGGGTCTTCTGGGTATAAAGAGTTTTTAGCGCGCTACGAAAAACGATTCATGGAAGTCTCGGCGACGGAACATAAACGATCCACTGAGTTTAAAAAATTGGTTGAGCATTTCTCTGGAGCATTGGATGCAACGCCAAGTCTGCACGTGGTGCCGGCGGCTCGTCTGGCGACGGTGCTTTCTTTTATGAACATTGAACTTGGAGACTTGAGCATGTCGACTCAGACTCCTTCCTATGATTTTTCAACGCCTGTAGAGGGGTTGACTCGGGAATTTTTAGAATTTCTCACTTCAGATGAAATCTATTCTCGTCTTAAAACGCCGCTTTCATTGGCCAAGCCAGGTGGAGATGAAATCTTAAAAGCAAATTGTGTTCACTGCCATTCCGATCAATCTGAAAAAAGAGGTCCACTTATTACGGACTGGAAGGGTGTGGATCGAAAAAAGCTACATCTTCTTTTAACGACGGACGAAGTCGACAAATGGATGCCCAAAGGCTATTCGCGGCTTCAAAAAGAGCAGGTCGAAGGAATTATGCGATATGTTGAAAATTTGAGCGGCCCAAAGAGATGTGAGACAAGTAAATGAATCGCGTGCGCTACATCGTCTTCTTACTTTCCGTTCGCTCGTGAAACCTTTGGCCTTGAATAAACTGATTCTCATTTCTTCGTCAGGCCATTGAAAATTTGCCACTGCCGCGAGGTTTTCTTTTTAGTGATAATGCCCTTCAAATCTAAAAATTGAACAATCGAAGTGAGGGTATCGCCCCTCTGAATATTTTGGAATGATCATGGTTTTTGTTAGGCGGGATTTCTAACATTTATTTTTAAACCATTTGATTTCAGCGCTATTTTCTGGGAGAAAACCCTATGAAAATTGGCTTAGGATTTTTTCTTTTATTGAGTATCCATTTAGCTGTTTTTGCAAGCTGTCCCAGTCAATTGAAAATTCTGGCCACAAAATGGGCTGAACCAATTCGCATTCCCTATTCGCAACCTGCCTCGCATATGTCCGGTTGGCCTCATATTCTTACGCGATTTTCTTCAGACTCATCTCTTTTAAAAATTATCGCGGATGCTCGCCAGGATGTGCGTATTGATCTCATGCCTCAAGTGGAGATGGCCCGTGACGAGTATCGAGGGATTCTTACCGTTGGAAATCGTTACTTCTTGATCGCGTTAGCTGCAAATTGTGAGGTACTCGAAGACGATCGATATATAATTGAATTCAAAGAAATCTCATTTATTCACCCGCTTGCGAGAATGATTAATTTTTATGCAGGCCCTGATCGCTGGATGCTTCTCGTGAATGAAAAATATCAACCGCGTGCGCAAGTCGATTTAGAAACTGGCCGAACCGTAGTTGAATGGAATGATCAAGGTCAAGAAATCCAGAAATCGTCATCTGCAAAGATTGAACCTTTAGAACAATATCCCAAATGGTATATGAGCAATTCGGTCGTTCCAAGAAAGTTTCAGACACCCAACCAATCTGATCCATCAGTATCCTCAAGATTTTTAAAAATTCAGTTCAGAGCATTCAATGTTGAATATTCTTCTTATCCTCAGATCTATGTCGATTTATTGCCTTCGTTGACATTTGGCGACGGAGACAAAGTAATTACTCGTCTTAAATTACCCAATGAGCGTGTAGGCCATTTGCTTTGGACATCGAAGAAAATGATTTTATTTTCAATGACTGAAAAAGAATTTAAGCAAAGTCTTGCTGTTGGTGGTCCTGCTTATCCGCTTCACAATGTCCTCTGGACATTCGAGCCCACGTTCGAGATTGCAGAAGTGTGGTCAACGAATGACAATAAATACCTTCTCATCGCATCAAGACAGGAGAGAAATCTTAAGCCAGAACTCATCGTCAATGTTGAAACAGGACACTTGGTAGAATCTCCAATAGAAATTCTCAAAGCAGACTGGCTCTCACCTGGAAGCAAGCAGACGTGGAAATTAGAATGAACGATTAGCTGGGCTTTAGTTGGACGACCGTATTTGCACCTGCCTCAAGACCGTCCACCATTTGTCATAATGACGAAGAAGCTATGGGCTCTCGCTCGGTTTCTAGAGAGCGAAATATTCGTGATAGATTCTCAGCAAGACGGCCTGGTTTTGCTTAAACTTTCTTCTCGCAGACAAAAGCCCCTCCTGTAACTTTAGATAGTCTTCACGGGGTGTTGCGCTTTGGGGAACTTGATCGAATAGAATCATTGTTCTGTTTAAGTCCTTTGCTAAAAAATGGACCGTGCGAGTCTGCATCAAAATACTTCGTTCATACTCTCGGCCAGGAAAGTGAGCGAGAATCGTGCCAAGGTTCTCTAGTGCCGTGTCGCAAAGTTTACAGTCAGTGGCTCCATCATTCATTTTTGTCAGTACATCACGGAATGGGATTCCTATTGATTCTGCTTCATCGTTACTGAATTTTTTGCTTGAAAAGGGTGCCGTCTGATCTTTGAAATGCACACGTCCGTTTTGCGCTATATAATCCAAAAGTCCTGTTCCATTTTTTATCAGTCTTTTGATTTCGCCGATTTCTGCCGGAGTGAAAATTTTATCTGCTATCAACAGCATAAAATTCCACTTTTGAATTTCATCAGTTATTGCTGAAACCTGAGGCCACACCTCGGGTTGCATAAAGCATTTTTGAGCAACGGCCTCGCAATCCGTTTTGAAAGCTGCAGAATCAATGCCGTCGCAAGCGTGATCGAGCCCGCTGGGCATGGGGTTTCCTTCCAGCGAGTTTTCCGCGAAAATTCCTGTCGATATGGATGTTGTGATGGTAAAAGCCAAAAAAATACTTACGTAGCCCACAGTAAACATTCCCCCTTTCAAGATAACCCCTCATAAACCAGAGGATTCCCATTAGCAAGGATAAGGATGCAACGCCGAGGCACATACAGAGGCTGAGTTCTGGCCAGTAACCTCTTCCATTCTATGGAGGGATTCCAGCGACATATGAGATCTTTATTGAAAATGGGAGATTGATGCTGTGCCCTTGTCAATTGACTAACGGCCTCTCTGCTCAACTGAGTCATCGAGTCGCGCTTCACAGGTGTGTCGGTTATCCCCTCAAGCTTTGCAACGAGTTTGCGAGATGAATTTCGAATTTCCCCACTCGCGTGAGACGAAGACTTCATGCTTTTTCTCGTAATAGCAACGAAGGTCTTTTCGATCGATGGTGTGGTGAATAGGCAAGGTGAAGGACTTCTCTGAATCTTGACTGGATTCGGCAATCGGTTGGTCTGGATTGTTGTAGAACAGTTCAGTATTTTGTTCTGAGAATTCATGAGTTACCGTCCAGTTGTAGAGACGAACCTCGGTTTCAGGCTGTAACACTCGATCTGACCCAGATGGGGCAGGGGATCTTCTGGGTGTTCCGGCTCCAAAGTGAAAATACCAATCGAGCTTTCTGTCGGGAGTTTCCTGGTAAAGCGAGATAAAGTTTTCCGTGGATGCTGCGACAGCCCGAAAAAAAATATGTTGGTTGCCTCCGACCTCGCTCGTTTTTCCGTTATAAGCTATCAATTTGAAAAACCCGGGTTCAAAAATTTGGAAATTGCCTGAGTAAATGATTCCATCTGTTCTTTGGTCAACCGCCGCCGGTTCTAAGTTATTTTGACAAATCAGACTGAGCGCAAACAATATTAATGGCTGCATAGGCGGCCAGTTATCTGACTCATCTTTGAAGTGTCAAGATTTACGGAAGCGTTGAGATCTTTTCAAGTTGCAAGTCTAGGCTGGCTGCAAACAATCGTGGCAGTTGAGAATCGTGGGCAAAGCGAAGGGCTGCGGCGAAGATCTCTCCTTCGGTATTTGTAATATATTTGATGATGAGTTGATCTGACGCCTGTGAAAAATCAAAGGTCCCCATGATCTTATTAATGGCGCGAACAAAATTCTGACGAGCGTTCGTGATGGCCGCGGCTGTCATTTGCCGATCCTCTGGCTTCATCATCGTGAATGCATGAGCGATGCGTGGATGATTCTCCCAATCTGTTAGCGGAAAAAGTAGCGATGCTCGAAGTTGTGATTTGTCGACGATTTCATAAAGAGAAATAAATCTGTTTCTGGTAACTTTTTCGAAGATTTTAATAAATCCAGGATGGATGCCATTTTTTCGTATTGAATTGCAAAGTTCTCTGAACTCTCCGATTGTTCCTCGAGGGGCATCGCCAGCAAAACGATCGAAATCTCGAACCGAGATCATACCGCTATTCGGATTTCCCGGCAGCGCAATGAATGTGTTTGAAACATCACTGAGCGCGCGCATTTCCAAAGCGATTTTTGGAATCCATGCCCCGCGAGCCAGTTGGGGTTGGCCATCGATTTTACTTCTCAATCCTACGAATCCAAATTTGAGAGCTTCTGGAAAATTTGGATCCTCGCCACTAAAGTTGCCATGTTTATTTTTTTTCCAACGAATTCCCTCGTGGGATGTTTC
>JACCDT010962913.1_pt1 | contig 50277 bp, 61 predicted proteins | sample 7446291 | NCBI WGS metagenome assembly JACCDT01 (sample SAMN15323446, study PRJNA562643) | freshwater metagenome | isolation source: river surface water | place: USA:Blue River Watershed | collected 2017-08-17
ACGTATGAAGGAGTAGCTGTTTTCAATGCATCGTTCATTGTTACAGCAGATGACGAAATTCAAGCTAAAGATTTTATTGCAGAAATGGCACAAGAAGAATTGCCGGACGTTGAGATTGTCAACGTCATTGATATCGTAGAGGTTAAGTAATTGGCTGAGACTAAAATGCTCGACGTGCGTGGAAAGATTAAGTACATCCACGCCGTCAACTTTAATAAATACGGTGACTGGTCTATCACCATCTACCCCGACAATGAGTCGTTAGAGGTCATACGTGACTACCAAGCCAAAGGCTGGAAGAACGTCATGAAGAAGGATGACACTGGATATTTCATTCAGTTCAAACGCGCTCCTCAAAAGCTTATGCGTGGGAAGATGGTAGCCTTCGCTGCACCTAAGGTATACATCCAGAATGGTGACGTGGTTGAACCTATGGATGGAACCAAGGTGGGTTGGGGTTCTGACGGCATTGTCCGTTTAGAAGTTTACCAGCATGGCACCCCCTCCGGTGGCAAATCTTTTGCTAACAGGTGGGATAGTTTGAAGGTCACTAACCTTGTTCCATTCGAACCTGATAGGTCGGATTGGGATGCGGATGAAATTAACAACGCAAAGAGTTTGGCCAAAGTAGAATGGCCTGATTAGCCAATAGTGTAAAACACAGAACCTGACAAGCACAGGAGACGACAGGGCTCCGACCGGTTGTGGACCGGTCTGCTTGTCTGTTCGCCAGCACACCCATATGGACGTAAGGTCTGGGTAGAGAGGAGCCGTTATGCGGTGGGAGGAAGTGGCAACTGCTCCCATTTGTGAACCTCTTGGCAGTGGCTCCGAGGAATGGCACGAAGCCTCCAACCTCGTCATGAGAGTCCACCTCGTACTGCAGGTGAGATAGCATCTGATGCAGTATTGGAGCGGAAAGGGAACAACTCCGCAAGCCATCACCGGACGTGGCACTTGTTCCGGCTCTGAGACAATGAGTGACTTGTCTAGCTGTAGAGTGCTGAGCAACACTAACCTAAACTGCTCGCTGAATGCAGAGGGACACCGTTGTAAACGGAGCCGTGCAACTCGGTAAATAACAGGCATCGGCAAGCGCAGCGAATATGGTCCAGTGGTGCCATACCGAGATCAAACGTCAGTGAGACGAGTTGATTGCTAAAAGCACCGGGCGATTAGACTGCCCCTTAGGCGTAAGGACCGCCCGACGTGGTTCGGGAAATATGGCTGTCCCCAACTCCCAGTTTAGCTGGAGTTACGTACATAGGTGAAGCCGAATGTTCAATCGCACAGGTGAAAGTATGAACTAAGCATACGTCCATCCTAGTGGACTAAGGCTGTATGGTTATGCTCTGCGCTAATCTGGTCCCCACGATGGAATGTTAGGACGAGTGTCACCACGCCCGCAAGCTTAGTCGGTGTAAAGCCCGACAGTGGTTGTAGCAGGTTCAAATCTGCAGTTCTACTGTAGCTCGGTTGAATGGAAACCCACCGGTGGGCACAAATCCACCAAACGAACTCAAACCCTTAAGCCCAAGATGGGCCTCACCCATCGTAAGCACTGTGACGACGCATCAGGACCCTGTTCTATGCTCCGCGCTAGCAATAGGAAACCGTGGCCCCGGGTTGAACTTCTGGCCCCGTGGGTTGTCATATACCGTCTAGCTGGTGGCACAGAACCAAACCTGCTCCGCTAGCAGGAATTACCTTGTGAACCTACCGCCCTACAACCAACTGTAAATTGGTTCTCTTCGGAGTTACATGCCTTGCGCTGTTATGGAGTAGGGAAGTCAATCACAGGAAGAACTCTACCGTCCGGAGTTCTGAACTCTGGTCACTAGAGTTGAATTCTGCAGTCGGCTGTTTACCGACCAGCAGTCCCATAGCGTGGGTCAAAAGCTAGGAGAGAGCTAACCTCTCCGATTAACGACGACTATGGCAATTAGGGAGAAGTCCCGCACGAAGGTGCAGTAAGACCAACCTTCACTGATCTTGATGAACCGGCCTCTTACATGACCGTGGTTGCGGCGGATCGCAGGATAGACCTGCGTAGCTGGTAGCAGTGCACTGGCAGAGATACTCTCCATCTCACCTGATCTCGGTGATCGTTTGTCGCCAAAGCCGATTAAGTTTGGCCGCCATAGATTGCGATGACAAAGGGCAGACCCACATCGCGACGTCCAGAACATCAATCTTCTAGTAGCGCCAGATAAGCGCGAACCACCCGATGGAGGAAGATCATGAAGTTCACCCCCGCACTTAGACCGGTCCGGTCTTTAATAGGACACAATCAACTCTCGCAGCCCCCTTAAGTAAGTAATCCATGACAAGGAAAGGGCGAGGGGCGATGACTAAGCTACGCGCTGGTCGCGCCCCGACGCTATGGAGGAGAACATGGAAGAACAACTTTACATTATTGCAAACAATATCGCTGAACTTGTCGAACTATATCTTAACATCGGCGAGGATGATCTAAAATTAAAGATCAGGCGTGAACTTAAAGAATACGCGGAGAAACTAATCCGCACTGTTGAATAACAACAATGGAGAAAATCCATGTACCCATATCCTTGGGGTCCACCCCCACAGTACCAGCAGATGCAGCCTCCAACGGAGGACCAGTACCAGCGCGCCATGCGCCTGCTGCAGAAAATTCAGCTTCGTGACGAGCGTGAGAAAGAACGCAAGAAGCTTAACGAACGTAAGCATCGTGAAGATGACCGTAAGCAGGCTGCCGCTCGTGTAGCCCGGTTCTGGCTTGGTGTCGAACTGTTTATCTTCGGTATCCTCGCTCAGCCGTTCGTGATGTATGGCTATACCCATATGTTGAAAGCAGTCACCCCGTGAAATATTTCGTAATCGCAGATACACATGGAAGGTATGATCTTGTGGACAAAGCAAGACATGCTATCCAAGAGCAATACGAAGTCGGTGATAAGGTGATTTATCTTGGGGATTATGTGGATCGTGGTCCCGATAGTCGCCTTATCATCGAACATCTGATTGAAGCTCAAAAACTTAACAAAAATGTAATCTGTCTCCAAGGAAACCACGAAGCCATGATGCTTGAGAGTATCCAAACTCCTTTAGATGCATCTTGGTGGATTGGAAATGGTGGTGATGCAACTCTCCGTTCCTACGGATGGGGAGGGGAACCCTATGGCCTTCTTGCTTACGAAGTCGTACCGAAAGCTCATCTTGAGTGGTTGAAGAGCCTGCCTCTGTTCTTCGCGACAGAGAAGCAAGTGTTTGTCCACGCCGGTATTCCTCAATATGATATGAACCTTCCACCTAAGAAAACTTACAAAGGTGAGCGTCTGCGGCAGCAAATGCAGTGGATGCTTTATCCTAAGACCGAAGCAGGTGGTTGGAGGGGTAAACATGTAGTGCACGGACACCACCAACTCCCTGACGGTCCTCACGTTTGGCATGGTCCAAAGGGTGGACGTACTGATTTGGATGTAGGTGCATACTATACTGATCGTTTGGTTATTGGCGTATTTGATGATACCCAAGGCCCTGCCAAGGAATTCATAGAGGTGAAATAATGTCTATTCATGAGAAGTGGTTTATCTCTGATACCCATTTCTTTCATGCTAATATCCTGAGGTTTGTAGACTCCGATGGTAAACCCATCCGTCCATTTTCTTCAGTCGAAGAGATGCATGAAACCATGGTTGCCAATTGGAATGCCGTTGTTCGTGACAACGACTATGTTTACCATCTTGGTGACGTAACGTTCAATTACGGTAAGGAGTTCAACACTCTGATGTCCCGTCTTCGTGGACGGAAGCGGTTGATCCTTGGCAACCATGACAAAATCAAAGGCACCAATCTTATGGATTGGTTTGAGAAGGTAGAACTGTGGAAAGGTTTCAAAGAAGCTAACTTCACAGCGTCGCACTTCAAACTGCTTAAGGGCAGCCAGCGTGACGGTGAATTCAATCTCCACGGCCATACCCATCAAAACGTTGACCCCGATCCCTACTACATCAACAATTGCGTCGAACAGACAGGCTATGCGCCGCGTCATATGGACGAGATTATAGCAGAAATTAAAAAGCGTAAGTGAAGAGTATCTACACCCTTATCCCGGATATCTACTCCCTTGTAGGAGGTCCGAATGGTATCACCAATCTCCCACCTGACTTGGGCGGCGACATACAAAAGGCTGTCAGCGCCTCTCTCGGAAGCCGAGAAAGCAGAGGTCTCCGCCTTTCTGGAATGGGCGACAAGTGCCCGTGCGCGCTCTGGTACTCTGTCAATCACCCTGAGCTTGAAGAAGCCCTTCCTCCGTATGCACGTATCAAGTACTGCTACGGACACATCATCGAACACCTGATAATCGCGCTAGCAAAGGCTGCGGGACACACAGTGGAAGGAGAGCAAGATGAAATCCTTCTGGACGGAATACGTGGCCACCGGGATTGTATCATCGACGGTTGCATTGTTGACGTCAAATCTGCTGCTACCCGTAGCTTTGCTAAGTTCAAGGTCCCTGCCTCCGATCCGGCGAGCATTGCGAACGACGATCCTTTTGGGTATCTGGTTCAGCTTGACGGCTATGTCGTCGGAAGCCTTGCTGACGAACGTGTTAAAGTCAAAGATCATGGTTATCTTCTTGCAGTGGATAAACAATTAGGACATCTAGCATTATATGAACATAGAATACGAGAACGGCACGTCAGAGAACGAATTGGGAATTACAAGCAGATTGTTTCATCTAGTCAACCGCCTAGATGCGAATGTAAGTCTGTCCCTGACGGAAAAAGCGGAAATCTTAAACTCGATACAAGAGCGAGTTACTCAACTTATAAATATTGTTGCAAACCAAATCTGCGGACATTCTTGTACGCCGACGGACCACGATACTTAACTAAAGTAGTTCGTGAACCGAATGGTATAACAGAGGTTGACAGCAAAGGAAAAGTGGTATATCATTAATGGGTTATTTTAGGTCATTTAAAATTCCTGATTACAATCCCTTTTGGGAAGAGCCTGAGCATCACAGGTTTCAGGAAGAACATTGGTTTTGGTACCATCTTGGATATGATGATGGTTATGCCAAGGGCACCGATTACGGTACCCGTACCCAAGAAGAGTTTGACAAACTGACACAAGAAAATGAAGCTCTGAGACAATTAATTGGAGCTAACGTCCGTGTCATGAAAGATGAATTGCGGAAAGAAATGGATGGGCAAACTACTGGAATTTCCGAGCAACAATTACAAGAAGTGGGCGATACTGCAACGCATGGCGGAGCTACAGAAAGCAATCAAACGCCAGTGGACGCAGGAACGTCAGGATGAATTAGATAATTTAAAGCGTGACCTCGACGAATAAACGCGCCTACCATCTTCTCAAGAAGTTCGGAATAACGGAGGAACAATATGCTTCATTACTCAGTGGACAAGACGGCTGTTGTTGGATTTGTAGACGGCATCATGCAAGTTTTCGACAAAGACTTGCGGTCGATCACGATCACCATTCCGGAGAAATCCGAGGACTGCTTTGTTTTAATTGTAACAAGTTCCTCGTCGGTAGACGCCGTAAAGGAGTGGACTCACAACGGCTACGGTTGGCCGCAGATTACCTAGATCGAGAATACACCGGGTGGGTGGTTCCACCTAAATCTAAGAGACGAAAGAAGAAGCGCCATGGGACGAAACTTAGGCGTAAACAAGTACAAAACACAAGACGAACTAGAACTTGACTGGTACCATGCAGGTTTCACTGCAGGTTGGTGGGCAGGTGGGCTAGCTGGTGCTGCAACCGTAGGTGTAATCGGTTTCCTCAGTCTTTACTTACTAGGTGCATTTGGATAGTTGATTGACTATACGGCAGTCCTCGATTTGTATTCTCTAGAGGACATATTGGAACAAAACGACATTACTCCAGAAGAGTGTCTGGAGTATTTAGTGGACTGTAAGTACGTTACATTGCCAGATGTAGAACCATTAGACTTTGAATGATAAAGAAAACAAAACACCCGAAACATGCGTAAACGATGTATCCGGTGTAAATCTGTAAAAGGTCCTGATGGTTTTAGTAAAAATAAAACTACTTTGGACGGCTATCAAAATGTTTGTAAGGACTGTGTAAAGGAGTACTATTGGACAGTTCCAAAGGAAGTCCATAGAGACCGTGCACTAAAATCCCGCTACGGTATATCTCTTTACGAATACGAAGCTATGCGGGATGAACAAAATAACCTTTGTGCAATTTGTGAAGAAGAGACAAAATTATCTGTTGATCATTGTCACAAATCTGGTAAGGTTAGAAAACTTCTCTGCAATCGTTGCAATAGTATTCTAGGCTATGTGGATGACCGTAGAGATATTTTAATCAAAGCGGTTAAATACTTAGATGATACGAAAGACCAAGCATCCGTCGAACAAAGCTGAACGACGGGCGATAGAGATTAGAAAGAAGCTCCATAAGGGTGCTTCTCCAGTTGCTCAACTCCTTAACGAGAAGGAGGTCTTAGATGCGACGAGAAAGAACCATCGAAGTCCCGATCAACGACGGGATGCTGACGGACCTGCTGGTAAGCCATTACCTCAGGACATTCGCGAACTTCAAACTGGAGGATAACGAAGAAGTCATTACCCTGAAACTTAGTGAACCTGATAAAGATGGCATGAGGAAGATTACCTTCATGTTCATCGAAGATCGTGAACCACAGATTATAGTACACAAATAATACTCTAGGTCATTACGACCCAATAAAGGAAAAAACATGAATGAAATGGTTGCAAACACTCCTGAACAGGCTGAAACTGTCGCTCTTCTCGCCGCAGCCAACAACGGCCTCAACATCCCCGGAAATGCCGGTAACGGTGAAGCCGCATCAGAGGAAGGCGCGTTCGTCTCGGACGCCGACGAACCCACCCGTCCCGTCGGACCCGAAGTCGGAGCCAATTAACGTTCACGTCCTGTAGCGCGAGTCGTCACGAACCACACCAGACGCCCGTTGATCCGGTATGATGCCGAGGGAGTGTGGTACTACAGAACTGATGAGGGAGGGATAGCTGGTAAACCAGTCCCTCCCTTTTCTTTGGAGATTAATATGTTTGATTGGGAAACATACCGTCAAATCCGTTATAAGTACTTTGGGGAGAAACGTCCCGAAGCTCGTATTAATTATCGTAAATATAAACAAGTAAAAGATAACATGAATTGCGAAAGTGCTAAGATTAATACCAACTACGTTTCATTAGGTTGTACTGGAACTATTTCCGGAGCAACTGCCAACTGGGTCGTCATCGACGACTGTTGTGCTAAACCGGCATACCCTCCTGCACCTTGCAAGAAGGTCTGCCCAACAAAAGAAGTGGAAAACACCATGACTGAGACTGATATCGTTTCCCAGCGTCGCTACTTCAACGACCGTACCAACTCTGTCTTCTACGACAAGGAGAACGAGAACATCGAGACGTTCCGCATCCATAATTCGGAGTATCCCCGGACGTACAAGGAGTTGATCGACGCCATCAAGAACGGTCTGTATACGCTGGACGAGAAGCGCACGAAGGTCATTGAGGCCGAACCGTCTTACGCTTGCAGCATGACTGATGGTATGAAGTTCAAGCTGCCGACTGCCCCGGACCGCGAAGGTTACAGCAAGGCAGACAAGGCGCTGCGTGCTGCGAAGCAGGCTGCCCGTGATCAGATTGCTGCTGCCACTGATGGCGCTGCGATGCTGAAGGCTGTCGAAGACTTCAAGGCGTGGACCCCGACCGTGGGAAACGCCTAAATCTCAGCGGACTTACTCCTGAGATCATCGAACCTATGTTGCGTAAGCTCTGGGTTTGGTGGGAACAAAAACGTAGAGAATGGAAACTAGCCGTTAAGAGCTAGACTAATTCAGCAGGCAAGCTTCTACCCCCAGCCTGTCTGCTGGATCGTGGGTAACCACGCAAACTTAAAGCCCCCTTGGATTTATTCCTTGGGGGCTTTTTTTTATGCCGAAGTTGTAAGATAACTACTTTTTTGCTTGTTTTTATTGACCTGATAGGTCGAATTTAGATTGAATCTGCGCAGACCTTGGTACGTCTTCTCCATAGTAAGGAGGTATTAAATCAGCATCGGTAGGTGTGAAATTCATTCTATTTTGAACATTTCTAGCCTCTACTTCGCCCATTATTTTTCTATAATGATCGTAGGCAAGTTGATCAATCTTCGTCTGGATAGCACGACCTTTAGCCATTTTGTTCAGACCTTCAACAGCATCCGGATGTTTTTCAATTCTTTGTAAAAGAGGGAGTACATCTCTCTGAAACACCTTTTCATCGTATTTACTCCAGATGCCTGACCAAGCGGGTAGATTCTCCATCTTAGGATCAATCTTTAAATACTGATCCCGTTTTAAGAGTTGTTGCAAACCGCGTTCAGCAGTCCACATCTCGTCGTAGTTGGCGAATAACTTACCTTCACCTATATGTTGCTTTTCAAAATTAGTAACAAAGGAATTAAACTCTCCGTTTAAATCTTCCCATCTTTTAGATTTAAACATATCTGAATTACCACCTCGGGCAAACCCTTCTTTAGTTTGTATCCAATGCTGTATCTCATGCATCATCACAGATTTAGCTTGAGCCTCTGTCATCTTACCTAGTTGAAGAATATTTTGACTAGCCATAAATTGACCGTTAATTCCCATTGAAGATAGAATAGGAGACAGACGTTCTACTTTAACATCTTTTAATTCAGGGTACGCTTTAAACAACTCAGGATGTTCTATAACGTCCTTAAGAAATAAATCCTTGCCGGGTTCATTCCACTTTTTATAATTGAAACCAAACTCTTCTTTAATCTCTACTTTATCGGCATTCAGTGGGTCAGCTTTCCACTCCTTTACATCCTTAACAAAAGACGGAGGCTGGGTAATCTCTTTATCGAAAATACCGGGTTTAAAGGTTACATCTTTATCAGGTATTTCTTGACGCCATTTACCGTCAGCTCCCTTGAATGTTTTGGTAGCTGCCCAGATTTCATCAGGGTGTGCTCCAGCCATTTCCATTTCAGAAGCTTTGTAGAGAGCTGTCTTATCAATCGTAGGAGACTTTACTCCTTTAAAAGTTAAACCACCTCCTGAGAAAGAAAGACCTAAGTCGATGGCCGTGTCCATATCCTGATCTGTAATCCCCATTTTATTAGGGGGAATCAGATTATTAGTTTTAGGGAGATACTTCTTAGCTTGAGACTCGTGCAACTGTTTAGCGTATTCCGTAGCGGCTTCTGGAGTGCTAAAAATTCCTAAGTGTTTACCTGTTTCTTTATATTGTTTAATAGCGTCTTCAGCAGACAGTACACTACTTCCGTCTTGGGCTACTGTAGGGATAAGAACTTCACCCTTATCCGTTCCGATGGACATAGACCTTACAGTTGAAATAGAACCGTCTGAATTTTTAACAACAGGACGATTATCTAAGTCTATATTACCGGGTACTAGAGGACCACGTGAAGGTATTTCCGAAGATTGAAATACTCCAAATGGAGCATTCTGTTCATCGGATATTTTACGAACTAATGCAGGTGCAGTGTCCTTAGGCTTACGTATATCGTTTAGAATTCCAGAGGGTGGGAGATTACCAAACCTAGAATTAAAGTCACTGTCGGGGTTCCTATTGTCAGGGAAAGGCATATCACCGGCAGTCGAAGACTGCCTCTGGTCTTTAATAGGAAGACCATCTATTGCTGTAATATCCTCACGCATGCGTTCAGACGGAGCCTTCGGAATGGTTCCGTCTTCTTTAGGAGTTATTACATTATAGTCATTCGTGTCATAACGAGGGTCATGCTGACTTGCATAGAAGTGACCTTCGTCATTAAAGAATGCACCTAGACTAGTCCCGATGCCCATTTAGTGCTTGTAACCTTTATGAGGGGGTTGGCGGCGTCGGTTAGCCGAACGCGACACCACACGAGTGGGTACACGATCAAGACTACCAGTCGGATGATAACCCACGTGGTCAAGTTCCTTACCATCTCCTTTGCGAACCTTTCCTTGTTTCATTGCTCTGTAACGAGCACGTCCACGAGCAGCACGACGCTTCTTCTGCTCCGGAGAAGACTCCCATTTGGTTTCCTTTGCGTAATTACGTGCCATTACTTAGTTTCTTTCAAAACATCTTGTAGCTTACCTTTACCGCGATTAGCAGCAACTGCCTTCAAGATATCTTCAGATATACCCTTCCATCCACCGCCAAGCACATCAGCTTGAGCTTGGCTCAACATAAACTGAAGTAAACGGTCAGAGGTGTTTTCACCTGTTGCTTTATACACACGGTCCATACCAGACAAAGCCATGTTAACTCTGTTGACAGAAGCTTGCATAGTTCTGTAATAGTTATCGCTTACCGAAGTATGTCCAAGGTCTTTCATCTGCAATGGCAAACCAGTTGCATTGCTCATCAACGTAACCGTCGGGGGACGTTTACCTTCACCATCGTTATACAAGACGTGAGCGTCAGGAAGAACTCCATTCAGTGTACGGAGGTCTTCTTGATACAAGTTCTTACCTGCTTCCCTCTCCATCCAGTTACGGTATTCCGTCTTGATATTAGGATCAACAGTAGACATTTTCTCTATATTAGCAATTACCTCATCAGAGGACAACTTAGTCCAGATAGTTTGCTTACCGGGGTAGAAGTTATTATTTACATCCGTGTAGTCATTCTTGAACTTACGGAGGACATCTTGACCCTGCGGGGAGAAGAAGAACTGGAAAGCCTTGACCTTAGCTTCTAAAGGAACCTCTTTCTTAGTCAAATCTTCAAGGAAGATGTTCATACCTGCTTCAGCGTAACGTGCTTGAAGGCGCGGGCTAATCTGAGGGTTCTTAGTAGCGAAGTCGTTAAAAGTCGGAACTCTTCCTTCTGGGTTAAGTCCTGCTTGACCAGTCTTGGCAGCTAGGACTTCATTCTCAAAAAGCTTATCGACGGATGTATCAAACCTATGTTTAATAAGTTGAGTATTAACAAGAGATTGCCAATTAGGACCGCCTTGCTGTTCGAGAAATTTCATCAGCATGAAAGTACGTCCCATAGGACCTGAGTAAATCTCGTCGGTGGTTTGTGCCAACATAGCTTTAGCTCGGTTTGCATGTGCAAACGCCAAGCCTGCGTCTTTGTTTAACAAAGCATCTGCAACAGCTTGATAAGACTGTGAGATAACGTTCTTCTTAATCTCAGCAGCTTTACCTGAAGTTATGTCGGACTCATACGTGTAAGTCCTGCCTGCATCATCTGTCTTTTGCTTTCGAGCAATGGTATCGGCTTCTGCTTCAGCCTGTGCTTTGTAAGCTAGAACCTGAGATGCAAACTGTTGCATAACCTGTTCAGGGTATTTATTGGGGTTAGCTGCAGCATCTGCAATGAAATCATTAAGAGACTTCTTCTCGGAGACACCCGCTATTCCAACAATAGTTCCCATCTTGGTGCTAACCAAAGCACCATATTCGTTTGTTAGATTTGCTTCTTGAGTTCTGGCGACCTCTTCCCTGTCTCCAGTAAGAGCTTTACGCCTGCGTTCTTGGTCTTCAAGAATACCACGCTTACGACTTTCATCGAAGTAGTAGTTCCAGAAGGTAGGTAAGTAGCTTTCACCCCTCTGCCGTAGAGTATCGTACTGCTGCTTCATATCACGCATATCGCCATTCTTAATAGCGAGATCGAGAGCTTTATCAAGTTCAGTTTTCTTGTTGGTTTGAAGCTGAGCTAGTTGACGTGTTAAATCCTTAACTACTTCATTAGCAGGGTTCATACCTGTAATTGCAGCAACACGCTGGTCGATGTAATCAATAAATCCGGGGTAGTCTGCTCGAAGAGAAGTAACTTCGCTCTTCAAACGCATATCATAATAAGTATCATCACCGGCAACCTTTCCGCTACCAGTTAGAAGCATATTCTGAATACGGTCTACACGCCGAAGTCCGCTTTGAACTCCTGCAGGCGGAAGTGGTTCCGGACCTGTTTCACCAACACCCGGAGGGTACTCTTGAACAGAACCCATCGTTTGCGGAGTTTGTCCTTGCAGAGCACGCTTCGCATTAAGAAGGTCTTGAGTATAGTCTTCTCTAATAGGTTCAATACGGTTGCGAATATCTTTGTTGAGATAATCTTTTACACCGTATTCAACGATACCGCTGATATTACCAATGCCTTCACCTGCGGTGTTAAGGGCAATGCCTGTGCTTTTGTCAGCTATGTAACTATCTACAGGCTTAGTAAGTTTGGTATAGTCAGGTACTCCATCCTTACCGATAGCGACGTCTGGGTTAAAGATGGCCATTATTGCTGTGCTTTCATATCTATTTGTCTACGGAAGTATTCTTTACGTTTATCACGTTCGTTGAAGTTACCACCCATCCAACGTTGATAGTTGCTGGTGTCGATAGCATCTTGTGTACGTGCACCTATGGCCATAGCTTTAGCGAGTTCGTCGTTATCGAACCCGGCTACCTTAGCTCGGCTAATGGCGTTTGTTTTATATTGATGACCCTGTTCAGGATCATTGTTGTTGAAGGCTTCGATACCACGACGCCAGTCTTTTATGAATTCTTTCAGAACTCGTTTCTTGGTATCTTTCTCTCCTTGCACCATCTTGTTATTGATGAACATGTCGTCCTGCTCCTGAGGCTGCATGCCTGTGAGAGCGTATAACGTTGCTTGCAAAGGAGTTACATCAGTAACAGACTGCTCATTCTTGGCAATGATCTTGCCAGTGTTGATTGCAGCAATCCATTTACTTGCAGTAGACCAAGAAGAGATTTCTTTTAAAGGCTCTACAGTATCGGCCAGCTTAATCCTAAATCGCTGATCAGCTGGATCATCACGTAGCCACGACATAGTATACTGCCAATAAGGGTCAAGCCCAGCCATAATAAAATTGCTAAAGGTGGTAACAGAAGCACCTCCCAAAGCTTGGACCCACGAAATATCTCCTCGTGCAGCTTGTTTAATAGTTTGAAAACCTTGGGAACCAAGTCTGTCTCCTAGATTAGGAAGCTGTCCTGTAACCATGGATATACCCCATGCAGGAAGCCCTTCGTTGATCATTGTACTTGTCCACTTCTCTCCGGGGAGATACCCGAGATCATCCATGAAATGTTCACGGATATTATCGGTGAAGGGAACACCTGTGACACCAATTGCATTAGGTACGCCATAGATTAAACTGGAGAAACCTAGGATACGTGCTCTAGCTAGATTACGTTCAGTAGTTGTCTCACCCAGCCGTTTACCCCAGAATAGCTCTGCAAGTTTTATCTGATAGGTCAGGAATTGTGTGCTCAGGCTGAATGCACCGTGGTTTAATTGAGAGCTAGAGGCCCTCGACATATTGACGGTTAGCAGGTCTGCCTTAGCTAGGATTTGAGACCGCTCAATGTTAGTAATTGGTTTAGTAGGATTAGCTTCTCTAAACTCTCGGAAGGCCGTGTACCATGCTGTGACACGGGTGGATTGTTCACCGAGCCTAAATGGGAATTGACCGAGTTTAAGACCCTTCTCGAAGTCGTTGAGGATAAGCCTTGTTTTAAGTTGATTGTTGAGATTGGAGTATTCTCCTGCTACATGTGCAAAGCCAGAGTTGTCTAATTCACGCCTAGCCTCTAGCCATTCACCGGGACGGAAGCGACTACCGGGCAGTGCTAGTTTGCTTGCAGCGTTATCTAACTTCTCAAGTACACGAGGGTTGTCAGTGAAAGAACCCCAGCCGTGTAGCAACATACCATAAGTACCCATGGTTCCATGTTGTGGTTCCAGTGCCCATATAAGTGAGTGTGTTTGTGCCTGCACTAGGAATTGAGGGATAGCCATCAACCCCAGCTTAAAGTTAAAGGTTACAGACCTCATGAAGTCAACAGGGTCAGTTAACCGGTTGAGCATCCATATAGGCGCTACAGTACCAGCTTTGTTAATAAGCCCTCTGCTTGCTTCAGGTCCATGTTCAAGATAGAACTTGTCTGCTAGATAAGAACTGGTAGAATGTACCCAGTTATCAAATTTGCTAGGAATGCCTACGAGTTGCTTACCTTTCATCTTATTGGACTCGAAGTTAGCAATGATGTGTTTCTCAACACCAGACTTCCACTCAGGCTTTTCATACCAAGCGAATGGATTGGCTCTGATCTGATTAGGAGTTGCATCCAGATATGGCTCAGCCTCACGGAGCCAGTGCTCTACGTGGTAGAGCTTATAGTCATCCATAAACGTACTGTTGACCATACGTTGGAACGCACGGTTCATTGTCTCTAACGGATCGACCATCTCCGCGGGTCTATGGGCGTAGATCGGATTTCCTTGGGTGCCGATATCTTCAATTGTCCTAAGATCAAACGAACTATTACGTTCTTGATTGTATTGGACCTTGAAATTATTCTCAGGACCAGAACGTGTTTTATCAACCAGCGTCTCTATAGAACGGGAGGGATCATCCTTACGAGGGATGCGGTAACGATTAACTAAATCGTTGTTAAGATCAATGATCTTTTGATTACGCGGTACAACGTGTATAGGTTCATGCGGATTAAGCATTGGACGGGTGGGTTTGCCTTCAGCATCCTTACCCGGTGCATACCACGAAGCGAATTCATCATATTTAATACCAAGCTTCTGTGCGAGAGGTTTAACCTCATCCCACTTACCAGCTTTGATTAACTCGTGAGCTTCATTGATTATTTTGGCAACTTCATGACCCATAGCCCTATTCTTAATAGGCATAAGGGTGACGTCTCCGACGTAGAAGTTCTTCAGTCCAATTTTATTATTAATACCAGTAGGATATTGAGTACGAACGTCAGCTTGCTTTAGATACCAATCATAGTCCCACTCAAAGTGTCCACCACCTTTACGGACAACATGGTTGAAGTCCAGAGATTTACTCTCAACCTTACCGTCTGTATAGACGTATCTAATTAAACGTCCTTCACCCGCTAGTTCAGAGATACCAGAGAGAGGCATATGACTTTCATCATAGATTTGATAAATACTACCTTCACCTTTCTTGATCTTCTCACGGATGGCTTCGACACGTTTGGTGTCTATCTTTCCGATCTCATGGAGAACATCCTTACTCTCTCCTTCGAGATACATAAGTTCATCTTTGCTCCCATTCTTACCTAGGATGAGAACATAGTTGTTAGTACTATTGGGGAAGTCACGTAGCTTAATCGCATCAAAGAACTTGCTATCCCGGACACTGATTTGCTCAGCGCCAAGCCTTCCGCGATTGCGGAACTCAGCAATTTCCATCATCATACGATCACCTTCAACTAGTTTTACAAAGTTGAAGTATGCTTTAGTTTCTTGATAAGAAGGATCACGTTTGAAGTTACGTTGGTACCAGTCTTGTAGTTCACCGGGGTTCTTGAAAAAACCTTCAGCTTCTCGTGCATGATTAAGCGTCCGTGTGAACTCTTCGTTCATTTGACGGTTCTTAATCTTACCTCCTAGCCAGCTCTTAGGCCAGACAATCCATGCAGGTATCTCCTCTCCGAATTCATCGTAGCGGACACGTCCATTACGAATGTCTTCAAGGTCACGGGCCATATCTTTAGCCCAGAGATGGATATTAGCTTGAGCATATGTAGCTGCCTTACGCTGAGCGGACTCATTGACACTCAGAGTATCATCTGAATTCCTCCACGAGCCTAGGACAGCATTCTTAAGACTATCTCCACCCGTAGCACTATTAGTTGAAACAGCGTTCTTAATCAGATCACCACTCAATGTTTTAATCATTGTATCACGAGTGATGTCATCCGTTTCACGGAGAGGTATCCAGTGTTCTATATGAAACCCAAGTCCCTGCTGTTCAATTACAGCATCTGGGATACGGAGGGTCTTTTCAAATTTACCAGTCTTGAGGTTGTAAGGAACCATCCCCGGTTCACCACGAACTGTGGGAACAACCTCTACACCACCGTCAATAAAGAACTTAGTTCCTTGTGGAGTGGTTTCTACGCTTTCTATTTTCTTAGCAGCAGCCTCTGGAATAAATACACGCTCAGGGTCTGCGCCCTTGATGACTACGTTCTTAAGACCAAGTTGATTAGCAAAGCCGTGTGCAGTTGCTTCATCAGCAAACTGAGTAGCATCGTAGTAAAGAATTTTAGCTTTATACCAATCTGTACCGCTTGTGGGTTCTCTAATAGGACCTTCGATATCTCCTAAAGTATTGGCAGGTCCAGTATAGTCACGCCTAATCTGATCCATACGGATACGATTAGCTTCAGGACTTAGGATGGACTCTTGGGCTCTTTCGACACGGTTCATCGTACCAATCTTTTTGAAAAGACTAGTACCTTTATCTACGAAATCATTTAAACGCGTGAGGGCTTCACGACCTAGGTACGTACCACCGTTGGAAACGAATTGCTTGGCATCGTCGTACCAAGTACTTAGCAGAGAGTTCTGAGCTTTCTCCATCGGGTTCTGACCTGCAGCCACACGTTGCACAGCAGCTTCAGCGAGATCGCCTGCACCTTCTGCCACAGTAGCTGGACTAAAAGTCGGGTCTTTAGTTCCGGCCTCTACAATGTCATGAGCAACTTTATCAACCTGACGTTTAAACCGAGCAGCTTGAACAGCTTTAGCTCCACCCTTGACAATGCCTGCGTAATCGAAAGGCATCATACCAGTGAAGATATTCTGAAGTTTACGCTCTACCTCTGACTGGCCAATCATACTCTTGTACCAGTACTCAGCTAGTTGAGGATTATCCTTTTCAAGAGCATCGCCAATCTTATCGACAATGTTCTGGAAGGTTCCGTCCTTCATAGACATGTCGTATAGCTTAGAACTCTGGGTAGCTAGGACATCTCCTAGAGCAACATCAGACAGAGCACTTCCAATTAATCCACGGAGCTTTACTTCGTTATAGGGTTGGAAGATACCCTTTGCAAAGTCTGCTCCATAGCCGATATAACTCTGGTTCTTTACTAACTCAGATGCTTTCGCAGCTTTGTTGTAAAGATACTGGTTCTTAGCAAAGAGATCGCTTCCTTCATCTAAACGTTCATCAACAAATGAACTGCCTAGCGCCGAACGTGCATCGTCAAGTAAGCTATCCCGCAGATAACCACGGGCAGTGTTGAGAGAAGAAACGTATTTATCAGCGTAAGCTCGTTCAATGACTGTACGAGGATCAGCGGGTTGGAAACTATCAAGTACACGATTAACCTCTGTTTGAGTAAGACCTGTACCTTTCTTAGAAGCCAAGTCTTGGACAGCTCTGGCTCGTTCCATGGACATTTCATAGTCACGGTTAGCCGCAGCCTGTTTTCTTAAATCAGTCTGTCTTCCTTGTAAGTAATCGCCTAGGATATCTGGATCAGTCCTATTAGGAACTGTACCTGAGAACCTTGTCTTGGCTGTAGCTGCTTCTGCAGCCGCAGGAGGCAAGGGTATATCACCATTACCCGGAGAGGGTAGGCTAATAGTTTCGTCAGTATCTACTGGAGTAGTGCCTAACGAAATTGGTTCATCAAGCATTCTGCCACCAGCTGTTATTTCCAAATGCCTGTGGCATTGAGTCGTAGGGATTATTCATAGACTGTTGATACCCCGATCCAAATCCTTGGGACATTTGACCCACAAAAGGACCTGCTTTAATAAGTGCACCGCCGAGAGAAGACCAGCCTTGATCGGATGCAGCTGCACCCTGAGCTTGGGAAATCTGAGCGTTAAGCGCAGAGATGTTGTTATTTCTTTTAGCAACTTCCCTACCGAAGAACAGACCTTGCTCAACACCTTGCATGTTGAACTCGCCTTTATTCTGGACCTCTGCTATACCACCTAGCAAACCAGTGCCAAACTGAGCACCTTGGTTGGTACCTGCTTGGACAGCCATAGCTCTAGCACGCTGCGTATTACGGATGTTTTCCATCTGCATGCGGCGTCCTTCAACTTCCATCTGCTGAAGCTTTAGATTGTTTATCTCTTGCTCTTGAGAGGCTTTTTGGTTAGCTAATTGAGATATTTGTTTAGCGTGGCCTGCTTGACTGTAACCTCCATATAACTGAAGGCCAGCACCGACGGCCATTATTCCCAAACTAACTGGGTCCATTAAACACCTGTATTCTGTGTCTCATAAACAGACCAACCAATAATATCAAAGGGCTGTCCTGTTACTGAGGTAAATTTAAATTGCAAGACATATCCTTGTCCACGTAACCTGATGCGTCGCATCTCTGTAGTTACATAAGGATTATCTAAGTACATAACTTGCTGTGAACTCCAACGTCCACCGCTGCCTGAAGAGGCATAATCCCACCTAGACTGTAGTTTAAAGCTGTGTGGATCGCCTTCTGTGCGACTATAAACGTAGATGTAAGGTATCTGTATCTTACGCTGCGCCTGTCCGTGAAGTTTATAACCAGTTATGAAATAACTTACAAAGTCATCTGCATTCCAATCTTCGTAAGCATCATCGTTAAGTTCTGCAAACGCAGTCTGCGTCCCTAGCCCTGCGAAGTACTTAAATGCAGGAGGAAGAGTGGTAGAACCACCCGGACCTGCGATATACAAGATCGAGCTTATATATCCAGAGGTGGTGCTTATAGTGTAAGGAAAGAAAGCTTTGTTGTATACGTTAAAGTTCAGTATTTTATCAAATTGATACAATTCTGTAACTGAAGTTGAGTTGGTGCTTCTATAAACCCATTGGATTACATAATCAATAGGATGGTAAGCTGCTCGTGCATACTTCTTACTCTCCAAAGGTATTTCATTATAAAAGCTTAGGATAGTACCAACCGTAATTGGTTCAACTTCTAGCCCACCTTGCTGGGCAGGCTTGACATGATAAATACCTTCTTCATTCCAGAAATAAGGCAAGCCCATCACATTTACGAATGAAGTTGTAGAGATGCTTTGGATATTGCTTATCTTAGTAATGGTGTAATCAGTAGCTGCGAAGCCAATTCCCTGACTTCCTGTGATAAACCAAATACCATTTGCAGCAAACACCAACATACCGTTTTGAATTGGAAACAAACGGTAGATGTTACCTGACTCAGGGATAGTTATAATACCACCATCAGTCGGCAGCAAACCGTTCAGCAGTTCAGAAGTAGGATCGTTGGTTTGATAACACTTTCCGAAATCTTCAGGCTTTTGTACGATCTGTGAGAAGTATATGTTAGAACTCCAAGTAGTAAAGGGAGCTGTTCCCGTTGCTGCTTGAAGTGCATTAACTCCTGTGTACCAAATACGTCCTTGAAACCAAGCTCCATTAGTTGGTCTCTTAAGCGTAGTTATGTCTGTTACAGTAAGAATACCAGACGCTTGATCACGCTGCTGGTTAAAAGCACTAAGGATATAGTGACCCTTAGGGGCCGAACCCAAACCTAAACTTTTATTATTAATAGTAAGAGCTGGATTAAAAGAACCTGAGGTGTCTTTAAATCTCCACCACTGGTCTGAATTACTTGGGTAATTGCCGACAGCAGAGAACCAAGTATCTATATAAGCAACACCAAACGGAGTTATAATCCAATCTCGGAACGTAACACCTACTGTACCACCCCAAGTAGTAAATCCTCCCGGATTTGTAATGTACCCAACGGCCGGGATATTAACATTTAATGTAGTGCCGACATAAGAAGTTACAAACCCATATATCCACAGAGTGGCATTAGAAGTAGTGCCTCCTGCCGTTATCCTAGCTTGCATCAAAATATATTGGCCGATGTTAATGCCAACAACACCTGCCGGAACCGTAAAGGACTTAGCGCCTGTGCTAATAGCAATGTTCGTGCTACTAACCAAAGACCAAGGTGCACCTGAAGACCACCCTTGGTTTTGCAGGTTATACTTATGGGAATCACTTAATACAGACGGACGATTGTCATCAGGAACACCTGCTTCAGTAATACCTGTGAAGTCTCTTATTTGGACATTAATGGCATTGCCAGTAATTGTTCCTGCACTATATGTGCAATAAACAGGATCACAGCTTTGGTGAAAGACAAACAGATACCCGTTACCTTCGGTGAACTCACAGGCTAGAGTAATATCAAAAGTACCTCCTGTTGCAGTAAAAGAAGGCAGGTATACAGTGGATACTAAAAGATTATTAGATAGTGGAGAAGCTACAGTAGCTGCTGTAACTGAATAGAAATAAATAGTATTTCCAACTTGCAGAGCAACTAACTGGGTAGTACCGTCTCCTACGTTATTCCATTTGTAAGAGTTAATTGCATTGCCGGTACGGTCAATAAATTCCTTAATCGCATTAGTTTCATAGTTCATTCCTAGACGTCGTAAAACATCGCCAACGAGAGTGAACTCTACGTTGTCGCAGTCAGTCGCTGCATCCTCTGGAAAATTCATTCCAGTGAATTCAGTAACCAGTCCTTTGGTAAAGCTGTTCTCTACCGAAGTTAGTACTTGACTAGGCACGAACGTCTATGACTTCTGCAACAGATACATTACGCTGGGCGAAGTATAGCTCTGCGTGTTTAATGGCTGACTTAGCTCCGGTGAATTGACCATTCAAAGCCGGAGGTATCTTTCCTTTTTCATAACTGAAAGACCAGAGACATGTCTCAGGGTCCATCTTAATATGTAGTTTATTACCGTCTTCTTTAAACAAAGAAGGATCGACTGTGCCTATCGAAGACATAGGCTTCTTGCCATCCATAATTGCAAGCTTAAGAACTCGGTCACCCGGTTGTGTTTTAGTTTCAAGAGATATCATCGGTCAAATCCCATTATTTTAAAGTAGCGTGGAGCCGCGCCGAACCCACTTAAATTTGATCTTCCGAAGTTAGGAAGCTCATCAAAATACGATGGACGGTTAGCTACTGCTTTATTCTTTTGTATGTTAGACCATCCACGTTTTGTCTCCTGCATGGCTAACTGGTGAGGCTGTTGCTTAAGCTCGAAGAAGGCTAGAGCCTTGGCTTCGTTAAGCAAGAGTTGAAATTCTTCATCTTTAAGTACGGGGATAAAACTATCCGTCATACTGAACGTAGGAATAACTCTACCCCACGCCATTGTTTTAGAAGCTTGCAGGGTTGTATCCTGCGTATTATCGTAACTATCAAAGATTACGTAGTAGTTATTTATGATACAGGCATACTGAGGTTGCTTATCGTTTTTATAAGCAAAGGTATAGCTCCCAGAGAACCCTCTTGCTGCATCACTGAACTGGAAAGTAGTTACATCATCAGATGCTACATCAAAGCCATTGACATAATCAATAAACTCTTTAACAGGCAGTATGTTTATGTACTGGTATCCCGGAGGGGCTAAGATAGATGTATCCTGCGTTAAGCTCCAAGAAGTAAAGGTTCCTGCTCCAACTATTGCAGTAATGTTTAGTGTTAACGTACCAGCTGCGTATGAAGTAACAGTTCCAGTCATGTAGTTGTCAACATCATACAAAGCTAATGCAGACTGACCTGCTGTGATGGAAAGACCAGTCGGGACAGTGAAGCTTTTAGTTCCTGTTCCTATTGTCACTGAAGATGTAGAAGAAGTCGCCCATCCTGCTTGCGTTGAGATGTCAGAGTTAACACCGTGGTGAGAAATCGTAACGGTATCTAATACATTGCTGTTATAGTACTTCATCCATGAAATGTCAGTAATTCCTTCCGGAACGTACATCAACACAGGCATGGTTGCGTCTAAGCTAGGATCAAGTTGAACCAGCTGTTCCATCTCGGGCAACGGAACACGGCTGATAATGTCAAAGTATTTCTGACGTATGATTTCAGCAACCTGTTGGCTTTCCGTAGTATCGCCAATGCTGTTTACTTCGTCAGAGGACATGGACGACAGAATGCTCTGCGTCATGTCAAGTAGTGTGTATTTCATCTTTTACGGTTCCACATATTCAAACCGATGTTACCTAGCAAGAAACATACAACAGCATACGGAAGGTATGCCATGCTATCTGGATATTTCTCTACGTGGAACATCAGCCAAGGATACCTAATAGCCATGATTGTATCCCAGCTACCAAGCATCGTCCAAGCTACTGGACCAACGCACAGAGCATCTCGCATAATACGAATGCCTATGTCATCGTTAGTATCTCGAATTATCTGAGCGGATACCTGAGCTTCTGCAACATCTTGTTTTCGAAGATCGACTTGAGTGTCTTTAAATTTAGAATAGATACCAGAGGCTGTGTTAAACAGCCCCTGAAGTATCGGACCTACAAGAGGTATCCAACTAAGCATCAGTCTTCACGTCCGTGAGCTAGATAGTGTAAGAGAGCTATGCCTGCTAGACCTACAAACACACCATCGGGTAAGTTCATTTGGTGCAGCAAATCTGTGATGTGTGTATCCCCAGCTAAACCTGATAGGTACTGGCCACCTACAATCAAAGCAGAGGGAATACCATAAATTAGCGATAGGAAACGTGTCCAAGACGGTTTCCAGATGTTCTCCACCCACCATTGATGGGTTGGGGAAGCTATGTAGTTTTTAATCCACTGGATCATTTGTTGCCCCTTAGTTTGTGGATAACGCTGTACATCAGTCCAGTTGCCACCACAACCACGGCTGCCGTGATATAGGGGTGAGCGTGTATGTGATCCCACATGTACCAAAGGAAACCACCACCGGTTGCTACAGAAACTGCTGCAGGCGAAGTTTTATCGTTAGCCAATGAGTGGCTGTTCTTACGAAGACGGGCTACTCGATTATTCCAACCTTTACGAAACCGTTCGTCTTTAGGACGACGGCTTGCAAGGTTGTTGAGGAACTGTTTCATTTCATCGCAGACTGCGTCAATCAGTTTATGAGGGTCTTTAATGCCGGCAAAGCGTTTAAGATCAGCCTTAGGACGACCGATACCTGCGAGAACACCGTAGTTAAAACAAGCGTTGTCCACACCAGAAGGCAGACTGTCACCACCCACGGCATCCCAGTACTTAGACTTATAAATAGCTTTAGCTTGTGCTTGAGTGAGTGTCTTGACATCCTCAGGTGTAGCATCCTTCTTGATGTACTTGCGGTAGTCTATGATAGTAATGCCCCACTTAGTGGCACCGCCGCTATCGGCAGGGTCGTTGGTGTAACCACCTTCATCGACCATCAGCCATTGGAAACATTTATCGAAGTTACCCTTCATCTGTTTCTACCTTTTCTTCTTTATTGATTTGGTTTTGTAAACTAGCAAAAAGCGGAGCGACTTCACCATAAGGCATGAAGGCTAAGGCTTTGCTTAAAATTTGTAATTCTTGTTCTGTAAACTGTAATGTATACGTTTTCATTATGCACTTGTTATTGCAGCCCAAGTAGTGCTGCCAGTTGTGTTGCTGTATAGACGGAGGTTAGCACCAGCGTTGTCTGTTCTAATGTACAAAGAACCTGCTGCAGCAGATAGTGTGGGAGCACCTGAACCGAAGAAGATACCGAAGTTAGAGGTAGAGGACATCTTAAGTCCAACGCCTGCGGTACCACCTGCAGGGATAGCTGTACCAGAGTACATCTGGATACCACCGGTCTGCGTTAGGTTACCAGCACCGGGATCAGTACCTGCACTTGAACCAATCTGAACACCGCTCTGAACAGTCATTGCGAGGTTGGAGGCGACAGTACCTGTTGCAGTTCCCCATGTTTCTACACGAGTACCTTGCGTAGTACTTGTGTGGGTTTCCGTTGCTCTTATTACAACAGCACCGAAAGCACTGGAGTAATTAGGACCACCTGAGGTGTAATACCCATTACCCTGTACTTGGAAAAGATAGTCTCCGGAATTAACTGCCGTAGGAGACGCAGCAGTTCCTCTTGTTCTTACTCCAGATATAGAGGGGCAAGCAAAAGCGAAGGAATTTGCAAACGCTTGAATGCAGATGCCTGCATAGGCATTGTCAGCTCCTATTAGCGAGAAGTCGTTTGTAATACCTGAGTTAGGAATAGACCCGTTGCTATTTGAGTTAATAGAAACACGTGGGTTAGAACCTACCGAAGTATTTAAACCAAGCAGCCATTTACCACCAGCTGTAACAAGACCTGCTTGAGTACTTCCGTTTACTTGGAAAGTAATGCTTGAAGCAGATTTGTGTATCGGGGTAGTTAAATCCGTACTGGCAGTGAGATTGGTGAAAGAACCTGCAAGAGGTGTTACCGTTCCAATAATTACGTTGTTAACTTGGTTACCGTTGCCGGATACAGTTCCGTTTAAACCGAATGCAGGAAGAGACCACGTTGTACCGGTAGTCCATGCACCACGTGCGTCAACTGAGCTAAGTACAGGGGAGGTGTTAAAAACAAGACTACCTGTTCCAGTTTCATCAGTAACCGCAGTAGCCAAATTAGCTGAACTCGGGGTTGCTAGCCAAGTAGCGACGTTAGCCGCCATGCCTGTAACAGAAGTTAAAGGAAGTCCTGTACAATTAGTCAACACTCCAGCTGTGGGTGTTCCTAAAGCAGGAGTAATGAACGTAGGGCTTGTCTGCCTAACAAAACCACCTGTTCCAGTAGGACTGTTTGCAAACGTAGCTGTTAGTGTCCCCGATGTAGTGACAGGAGAACCTGAGATAGAAAAATCCGCAGGTAGACTCAAACCAACAGATGTTACCGTACCTGCAGTAGTGCCCCAACCTACATCATAGTTAGTGCCTGAGTTCTTTTTAAGGACTTGGCCTGTGGTACCACCAGTAGGCAGAGCAATGGTAATAGTTCCATTGCCATTGAGGATACTTGCCTGTCCCAAAGTAATAGGTTCAGAAATTGCAATAGCATCAGGGAGGTTTACAACCCTGTTACTATTCATATCCAAAGCTCCGTTCATCTCATTAGGAGATGTTCCGTCTCGGCTTAGAGTATTGTCAAAGGCTGTTTCTATCGCATCGTTATTTGCATTAATAGTAGTGATAGCTGTTTGAAAAGCTGTACCAGTGCCTAGGTTATTTAAAGTTAATTTTGTCATGCTATTTGGTAAGTCCCTGAGACAACCACGTTATTACTATTAGCCCAAGCTGTAGTGTTGTCATAAAATCGTGAAACAATGGTAGTTCCACTGCCTGCTGAACTTGCGGCTACTGCTTTACCTGTAGTCGTTTCTTTTCCTGCGAAAGCAGCGGGGAAAGCTGCGTTAGTGAACGGCAGTGTCATAATCATGTCATTAGCAGCTGTACCAACTGTAGTAACAGTAGCAACTACTTGGAATTGGCAAGTATCATAAAGAAGTCTATACTTACCTGTAGCTGAAGCTGAAGTAGCTGTACCGGTACTTGCAGTCAATGTAGGTGTATAAGAAATCCAAATACCTTCCATACGGGTACTACCAACCCAATTTATATTGGTGGTAATATTGAAGAAGAAGTTTCCGTCTATACGACCTCGGCCTGTAGTTGCCGTCAAACCTGCACCACTGATGATGCCGGTGGTCATGTAAACAGTACTGGTATTCTTAATTATGTTATTGCAAAGACTGAGAACATTATACCGATTAGAGGTCTGGATAGAAATTCCATACCTTGCTCCTGCGGTACTTGAACGCCCGCAGTCAATGATTGTATTTCCATCAACCCTAAGGACTTGAACGTCATTAACCGGGTCAACTCCATTGAAAAAGAATGGACCCGGAAAGTTCATTGCTGTATTTCCGGTGACTTCTAAATCCTTAACCTTACCACCGTAGATACAACCATTTACTGTGGCAGTTCCTGCAGCTTCTAGGCTTTCGAAATAGTTGTTACAAATACGGACAGAACTTGTTGAAATACCTCGGGTATTGATCAAGTCAATTGCGTGGTTGAGGGTACTATCTTTTAAGAAACAAACGTTGTTTGAAACAACACACTTGGTGTTGAAATCAGGGTTGGCACCGCCTAAAGTTTCCCAAATAGTGGCAAAGGTATATACGTTATATGCATGATTGCCATCGAGAATTGCAGAAGTGTCTGGATTAGAGCCGACGTTAAAAGCTTTGTTATGGTTTCGAACAACATTACCTACGCAAGTACCAGTTCCATGAACTTCAATAGCTGTTCCGTACTGACTTTGAGCGGTCAAAGAACACCAATTACCATGTATTAGGAAATCTGTTGCACATACAAATACTGCAGAAAAATCTGTGATCAATGTATTACTGCAATTGTCTAAGAAGTAACAATCGGTAACCATCGGATTTGTTGAAGTAGGTACGGCAGACGCACCTCCTAAACCAGCTTGCTGATAACCCAAAGCTATAATCTGAGAGCCCGGCCAGTTCTGAACAAAAAGATTTTGGAAAGTTAAACTATTGTTATGGGAAATGTAAAAGCAAGGCATATACTGATTATAGTTATTACCTGCGACATTACCGTCAATTTTAAAATCAGTGAAGCTAGCATTATTGATTGCATCAGCTAAAGTATCGTTCGCTTGTTTAAAAAGCGAAAAAGAAAGAGTAGGTAGGAAATTAGTCTTCAACTTAAGAATTGAAGCATTTCCTTGTCCTTTTATCGAAACTCCGTTGTACCCAACAATAGCTGTTTGGATAGAACCGGTGCTTGTATAAGTACCTAATAGATAAGTTCCTATCCCAAGAAACATCACAGAAGGTGCGACGTTCTTAAGATAAGTCATACAAGAACGAATAGCCGGAGCATCGTCTGTAGTTCCGTCAACTTTAGCCCCAAAGTATTCTGGGTAAGCTGTGTTGCCTGAAAGACCCCAATAATTTCCACCTGCATCTAGAAGAGCTAGCGTACTTGATACATTACCTCGTGTATAAACCGCAGGCTGTACAGGATATCCTGTATCATACCTATTAATAACAATACTGGTAATGGAAGAAGGTATTCGAGACGTAGTTACATCTGAACGAATATCGAAGGAGAGTGAATTACCTCCCCAAGTAACATCCTGATTGACGGATGAGTTTTTAATTAAGCTTGCACCGGCAGACCCTCCATTGGGGACTCCGTTGAAAGTTACTGTACCTCCAGTGGCATAGTTTGCCAAATCTTGAAGACGTACAGGTTCGTTTGCCGACGTAGGAGAAGGCAAATTAAGAATTCGATTGCTATCCATGTCGATGCTAGCTTCCATTGAATTTGGAGCCGAGCCATCTCTGGATAGAGTGTTATCAAACGCAGTTTCAATAACTGCATTGTTTCCGTTAATAGCATTAACCGCAGTCGTTTCATTCTGCAGATTAACGAGATCGGTTAAGGTTATTTTAGACATCTGTTTCCTGTAGAAAAGGGGGCCGAAGCCCCCAGTTCATTAAGCACCTGAGGTGAAAGGAGTCCAAGTCGTAGAACCGGTTGTATTGATATACAAACGGGTGATAGTGCTCGATCCAGTCAGATTGATATAAAGCGTACCCTTCGTTGCGGAGAACGTAGGAGCGCCTGTTCCTGCGACAATACTCGGTTGAGTAGCTGCAGGGATTGCGACGTTAGTCATGGTATCATAGGTCAGCTGAACGCCGTCCATGCGTTCATGATTACCGGTTTGGTCTAGCGTACGGGGAGAAATAGTCATTTATTTCCTTTCTATGAAGAAGGAGGCAGAGAGGGGGACAATTCCGAATAGAGCTAACTACCAGCTTTTCTCTCACTACCTCTACCTCCTAATTCAATTACCGAGCGATAGCGCCGTAAACGGTGTAACGCAGACGAAGCTTGATCAGTCCGTTGGTAAACGCACCAGTCGCGATTGTGCTAACATACGCCTTCGAAGGAAGGGGAGTGATAGCATTCGTCACGAGAGGAACGGTACCGAGCCAAGAACCACCACCAGCGATGGTGTTGTTCGCAACTGCACCGGATTGAATGCCAGTGGCACCCGGCAGGTTCCAAGTCGTCTTCTGACCTGTGGTTGCAATGTTTGCAATCAACAGACCATTGATGAGTTGGGTACCAGCGTTCGGAGTGACCTGAACATACGTGCCTGACGGAGAACCGGGCACTGCTGCGGCAAGGCCGACAGAAATGCTAGTACCACCTGTAGCGCCGATGATCGTATCGACTTCCACCTGTTCGAAGAACAGTTGGTTAGTCGTAAAGTTCAAAACGCCACCGGAGACCGTAGTCACGGGATCAATCTGGAGAGGAATGATTTCGTCGAGAGACTGAATACCAGCCGCAATCGGGGTCGAGCTACCACTGAACGAAGTCGGGGGAGCCGGGACCTGAACGCCGCCGGAAGTCGTATAAGGAACCAGAGGAATGAGCTGCTCGATAACACGGGTTTCACCGTATACGAGATACTCACCGCTGAGTTCCGGCCTAGCCTTATCAGTACCATACTGCTTAGGCAAGCCATCTTGGTTTAGCCAAAAACCACCAACCATTGAATTACTCCTTAGGCAGGCACTGCAGCGAGGGCAGTGAGAATGATGACCATGTTCTCAGGACGGTAGAGCTTGAAGCCCCACTCAGCAACCGTTAGATACTCAGTCTGCTGCAAGTCCTTATTGAACTCGCTGTAGACCGTCGGCATCTGACGGAAAGCGCCAATCCAAGGCGTAGTATCGCCCGGGGTGGCAGAGAAGAACATGTTGGCGACACCGTTCGTCACGCTGACCGAGTTGACAGTTTCAGAGCTAATTGCCGGAAGGTAATTAGACACATAGATGTCAAAACCGAAGACGTTAAAGCGGAACTTGAAGCCCGACATAGCGCCATCGCGTGTAACGTCTGCCCACATCGGAATGGGGGACAGGAGGTTAACGAGGTTAGCTTGAGTGGCGAGGGTGTAAGCCACGGAGGGATCGACAATCGCGCAGAGGTTGTTCAGAGGAACGTTTGCCTTCTGGAGGGCATACTGTGCCTTCTGGAAGTCTGCGAGAGTGATCGTTTGACCAACACCTGAAGCGACCCAGCGATGGGAAGCACCGTTAATGGTGTTGAGGTTGGATGCAGTTTGTCCAGCATTCGCTTTAGCGAAGATGTTGCTTTCAACTGTTTCCATGATAGCACGATGTTGGCGCGGCACGAATGCAGCGATAACATCCTGAGCGTAGAAGCTGTCACGCTTGAACTTCTCAGAGATCGCGTTAGCAGAGCCTTTGTAGTTATCAAACGTAAAGGTAAAGTTACCTGTATCGAACTGGCTGTACTTGACTGCCTGTCCTTCGTTGATATCAAAGACTGTAGCTTCGCCAATCGACGGGATGTTCAGAGTGTAGCCATCGGGGAAGTCAGTGATAACCTTGACAAACTTCATGCCCTGAAGCTCGTCCAGAAGCAATTCCTTCAGCTGACGGCTCCAAAGATTAGTACGAATCAAATGTTGATTCGTCAAGTCGGTAAAACCGGCCATGAATTAAATCCTTAAGTTATATTAATATTTTGCATCTGGAGGTGGAAGACCAAAGGCTTCGCCCAATTCTTGGGCATCACGTTCCATTTGCTGTGAAATTTTAGGATCAAGATAGAGCTTAGGATTGGTCTTCTTCATCTCTTGGTAATACATCCAATCACGCTTCTGTACTTTCGGGGCGAAACTGTCATTACGCATACTAGAGCGTGGGGCTCCTTGGTAAGGCTCAGATTGCTGGTTAAGACCCATCATTCTGAAATACGCTTCGGGAGACTCTTTTGCGATCTCATTCATACGTTCCTTAGGGAGGCCCAGTTGGGCATATTGATCCTGAAGGACGGTTGCGTAGTTGTTACCAAACCGTTCCTTAAGTTTTTGCTGGACTTTACCGAAGTTTTCTACTTCGCGTTTCTGTTGTTCATAAGCAGATAGCTTTTGTTCAAACATGCTTTCGATCTTCGTTAGGTCCAAGGTAGGCTCATTCACTGTGTTCGCCGGGGGTTGTGCTACTGGAGTTTCTTTTTCTCTCTTGATTTGGTCGATCAAGGTTTCAAGACTTGCCTGTGTCTTGCTTTTTTCATAAAGCTCAGTATACATCTGATGACGTTCTTGAGCTTCTCGTTCTAGGTTTGCGATATGTACATCGGCTTCAACGGCTTTCTTGTAAAGCTCTTCTTGAGTACGATCCTTCCACTTTGCAGCGGCTTGCTCTCGCAAATTCTCGGCAGGGTCCATGCCGTCTAGTAAATCCATTATTTGTCCTGTTGGTCTAGGTTAATTAGTTTTGAGATGGTCTTTAAAGCGCGGCGACCACCGTTCATATCCGCTTGTCGATAATCCCAATTAGGAAGATCGTAAATCTTGACATTAAGCTCAGTGGAGTTGTAATCGTCTTCTATTTTATCAATTAATTCTTGGAGACGTTCTAAGACTGCCTTAGAGCTTAATATATGTTTCTTGAACCGTTCTTTCTCCTCAGGGTCCTTGAGGTGGTCAGTCCATGCAGAAATCACATTGCACGTCCGTATGTATACGTCGTAGACTTGCCATTCATGTTGCCATCACCTGCATCGTTATCATTTAGATCAGGATAAGCGTCTTCCATGGCTTCCTCGCTTAGAGAAAGGACACGGCCATAACCAGCCGGAGGCTTAGGCAGACCGGGTTCATTGTAAGTACCTTCCATTGTTTTAGTGGGAGGCATAGTTTTGTGGGGACCTAGGGCCATATCCGATGTCATGTCGTTTGGATTGCGCCGAGGATTAGAAAAATTTGTCATTGTGTTCCTAGTGTTCCTTCAGGCGTTGCGTTAGCCGGAGGATTGCGTTGTAAATTAAATGCGTTCGATTGAGCAGCGGGTGCTCCAGTCACAGGATTGATATCATAATCATGTCCCATGCCTGTTGCTGTTCCCATCTTTTGCATCAAGGATTGTTGTAGTTGCTGGATCATCGACTGACCTTCTGCTTGTTCTGCCAATGAGATGAAAGGCATAACAGCTTCGAATTCAGTAAGATCAAAAGTCTGTTCGAGTATCTTACTCAGCTTAATTCCGCTGAAGTGAGGCTGAACTACTGGCCATAAGTTCGAGCCAGCCAAAGCCGTAAGGTTTTGGATAAGCTCTGCCTGTTCAGCAAAGTGACGAGCAGCAACGGGTTTAATGCGCCCAACTCCAGTAATGTCCTCAACAGTAAGACTTTCGAATGACTGCGTTTTAAGTTCATCATCGAAAACTTGTATTGTAATAGCTTCTGATAGGTTTCGTCGGGCCAGCTCCAGCATTGCGTTCAAGAGGGGCTCAACCATTTGTTCTTCGAACTGATTTATTTTATTTTGAAAAATTCTACTGGCTGCGTTCTCCAGCCGCTGTACTTCGTACTTGGTCTTTTCGCCGGGGCTTCGGAAGCCCATCGCTTCCTTAGGAGCACCTGCCATTTCTTCCATAGTACCCACATACATAGCAATCTTATTTTCACCCTGAAGAATAGATACTTCTGGTTGAACAATTTCTACGTCTCCTTCTTCCGATGTGAATATCTTTTCACCGGGTTGCCATACAAAGTCTTCCACAAATCCCTTGACCTTTTGGACAGGGAAAGCAGCGAAGTCCCAAATATCTGCACCTAGATTTTCAAGATGGTCAATTCGGTACTGCATACCAATGAGGTTATCCAGTGGCCCCATGCCCCACAGATTATCTTGGCGTTTGCGCCATGGGACGTGGTAAATTGGAGGCTTGCCGAAGTAAGAAGGATTAGGAACATCGGAGATAATTTTGTGGCGGTCAACAACCATGATGACACGGTTTTTGTGGAACTCGCCGGTGAGATGGTCGTGCCAATCTCCGTGGAAGGTAAGTACTTCACAGTAGTCAGACATAAGGTACGCGCGGAAAGAACTAAAGCCATCGACCGCGTACAGTCGATCTCGCTGAGACCAGTCACCTTCAAAGGTTCTGGCATGATAGCGGATGTTCTTTAGATAATTATATAATTCTTCATATGCCTCACGATTTTCATCGTTTGACATACGTTCTAGCATTTCTTTAACTTCACCCATGGAAACCATGGAGCGAATGAACTTAGGCGTAGACTGGAAGTCTTCAGCCGTTGGGTTCATCACCATGTCTAGCGGTGATATACGGCGTATGGCGGGGCCGACAAAGCCAGCTTGTGTCTTGCCCGGCTGTTGTACGCGCTGATCCACCCACTCAACTGTTGCGAAGCAGTTACCGAAGTCGATGTAATCCAGAATGATTTTATCAATTTCATGCTTAAAGGATGGCTGGGAGATACACCAAGACATGTAATTGACGATAGCATCTCGCTTAGCGATCTGGTTGCTATCGGCGTCATAAGCATCCCATGCTAGCCATTTACGTTTCGGGAAGAGAGTTGCCGTATAATTTGCATATAGGTTATCTCTGATCTGGCATAGTTTGGGGATCGTAGTGCGATTTTTCCAAGGATTTGTGACGTTAGAAGTTGAAGATGTGTCAGTAGCATATACATAACGACGTATTTCTTCTTTATCTACTTTCCAAACATTGCGCAGAGCATCCCACTCAATCCACTTCTCGGTGAGACGAGTGGCAAGCAGATCAGCTGAAATGATGTTTTCTAGTTCTAAGACTTTACCGGTCAAGCGACACCACCAAAGCGTTTATGATATTGAGCCGGAGCTTCTTGATTTCGTTTAATTGCAAATATGTTCATAGGGGGTACAGCGAAGTCTACAGCAGAAGCGAGAGCGTCTTTGACGTCATCGTGACTGGGATTTGTAAACATCAGTTCTTCTTCTAAGACTTGAGTGTTACCTGATTGATAGTGCCACATCTGGAGGTTTGAATACCTTGGTTCCAGAATGGCTATGATACGTTCTTCTTTAGAACCTTGCCAACGGGTGGGTCTGAATTCATCTACAGACAAGCTTAACCCATACGGCCGGATATAATTTTCCTTGAGGTCTTTGACAATGACGCTTTGAGCTGTTGAGACTTCGCAACGTATCTTGCGGAATCCCCATTTCTCATAAAGCTTAAGGATGTGTTGGAAGTACTCGCTGATTTTGTCAGTTTTAAACCGATCTATCTCAAGGATATAGTAATTGTTGAGTCCATCCACCCCGAGGACGACAATACTGGTATAGTCAGACTTCTTTCCAGTTGTATAGGCGAAGTCAACAGCGGCGACGACGTTAAGTCGCTCACGCTTAAAGAACCAACTGTGATCCCGTCTTCCAAGAAAGTTGGTATCATAATATTGAAACAAATTCCGTTTAATTGGTGACGAATCAATATCATGCGGATCGTTGTAGTATTGGGCTCGGAAATGGATTTTGTTGAGATATTGAGCCCGCTTCTTGGCGAGTTCTTCTTGGTTAAACCCGAACCACTTTCCGTCTGATCGTTGACTACGGGGCCAGAGGAATTCTCCGGTTCCGTCACCTGCTGTTTCCACAGCATGTTCTTTAACGTCGAAAAGACTGACCGTATGTTTGACATTGCCTTCGTCATCGTATTCATCTAACACCATCTCGACCAGATTAGAATACAAATCAAGAGGGTGGTATCTGGTCCCGACAACCCATTCTTGAGCGTTTACCGTCTCAATCGAAGAAAGTAGAGAATACTGGTCTTTAACCTTCTCGCGGCCCTCTTCAGTGTATGCATTCGACGTGACAACAACGTCATCAAGAACTGCAATGTCACAATGCATGCCAACAATATTGCTAGTAAGACCAGCAGTAAAAATGCTTGGGTCTCGTATGGATTCTTCTTTTCTCCGGGGATGATCAACGGAGACTTCTCTCTCTGTCCATTTCTCTCTCTTGGCTTCTTCCTTGTTAATCATTTCAGGCCAATATAGCCTGTAAGCATCACAAGTCAGAATATCCTTAATGAACTTCAATTGCTTAGTAGCAAGGTTTGAAGTTGAAGAAATATACAAAATACGCAGTGCGGGATTGCGAGTTAACTCCCAAGCACACCGGTATGCGATCAAAGCACTTTTCATGTGATCGCGAGGCAGAAGAAGTAACTGGTGGGTCTTGGCGTTACTCGCAGTCCACCAAGAAATTACATCCCTGTGGATATTTCCTAAGAATCTCTTAGGATGAACAAGCTCGATAAAATCTATTAAAGACGATTCGGCTAATTCCCGTCTGCGTTCCCGGTCAGGATTGACGGTTTTCTTTTTCACTTCTTACGTCTTTTTTCTATCGCTGCATATAAACTGTAGGCGTACCATGCTCCTGCGCAAGCTGTTGAGAGCGTTCCAATAGGTCCGTGAAGAAACTCGAACCACCATGCAATGACGGCAAGAGCTGACATAGCGTCAATTCCTGCTAAAACAGGGTTAGTGAAATGTTGCACAGGATCGGCAATCACGCGATCATACCGTATGCAACGGTAGCGGCGTTAGTGTTGCCTGCTCCGAATGAAGGAACGTTAACAACGATGTTGGTATTCATGCCAGTAGCCGCTAGGGGCCATGGGAATGAAACGGAGAGGCTCACTGGAAGAGTAGCACCTGCAGGGACAACGAGGTTGTATGTTTGGGTTCCACCAACAACACCAGTGACGGTGACTGCTATGATAGAACCTGCTGTAGCTCCAGCACCTGTGATGGTGAAGCCTGTGATATAAACCATACGTCCAGCTGCACTAGTCAGAGTAGCATTAGCTGCAGCAGCAGCAACGTTACCACTAGAGGCGGAAATAGGTTTAGAAGACGTATAGTCTAAAACGGCCATGTTTAATTTCTAAGTTTGATGTTTGAGGATTCAAGAATACTCTTGGTTTTGTTTTTATTAGATGCAGAAAGAAATAAAGCTCTCTCAGTAAGAACACTAATTAACATCAGTGTAGACTGGAGGTCTAATTTACCAAGGGATTCTTCGAAGGCTGGTGCCGGAATGTTATTCATAAAAAGAAAGGGACTTACGTAAGGGGGACCTAAGGAGTACTATGGTAATACATACCTTAGAATATCCTTACAGTAACTTATGTTACTTAAGTATACTTAAGTATACTAAGGTACTTAAGTATTCTGCTGAAGAAAGATACACTGAGGGGCGTTCTTTCTGAAGATGCAGACGTGGCATTTATTGTCTTGACTGGGTTTCGATTGATCTTTTCGAAAAAAATAACCATTCCAACGATATCCTTCTTTGGTTTCTGTGATTTCTTCACATGCGACAGGATGACAATCTTCATCGTGACAGCACTCATGGGGGTACCACTCGTGAGCCTTGGTAGGAGTTGTCAAGAGAAAAATTAAAGATAAAGCAAATAAAATTCTTGACATCCCAATATTATACCATTAATCTAGTAGACTTGTCAACTAAATGGAAAACAGCTTGTTGATCAGCAATGATGTACCGAAGAATGAACCCTAAGCAGTTGGAGAAAGTTATGGAAGAATTACGAAGTTTTAAGAAGCTTAAGGAACTCCTTCCGAAGGAATTCGAAGGATTGTTACTCACCAATGGAAAGTTATCCGAAGTGGGTCTAAAGTCAGAATATGAGCGTGGTTTTGTAGATTGTTGGAATAAACTATCTCCACTGATTCTACAATGCCTCTAGGATTCAATTAGAAGCTCACTGGTGCGTTATTTTAGAGTGCCCGCTACCTACCTAGCTCTCAGAGACAAATTGATCTCTACGGGCTTTTAAATGGCTTGGCTTGATTTAACTGAAAAAGAATACGAAAATTTAAAAACTTGGAGAAGCAATCACAGATGTTGTTCTCAGATGGAAATTAGGATAGTACCCGACGAAGTTGCAAAGAATGTTAAGGTTCATTGCTTTCTTTGTGGAGAGATTAGGGATATCACAGATTGGGAATCTGCATAAAATTTTGGTGCGATATTTTGGGGGTGCTATTCAAGCGCCCGCAGAGGCCCCCCGACCCCCCACTTCGGATTTCCCGAAGGCCGGGGTGGGGTGCTGAATTTCAGAAGGCTTCTGGATATCCGAAGGGGGAGCTAAGATACTTCACTCGTATGTATACTTATGAATAACGTAAGTCTATTGCTGGTAAGTATAACCATGGGAGTGTTATGTATATCAGCAGTATCCTTACGTTATTCATAAGGTATACATATGTATATACATATGGGGCGAGGGCTGGATAGCAACCATCGTTGTGTGATGTAATGTGATGTGATGTATCAAGTCACACAAGGGATCACACTGGTTTGATACCTATTCGGATAGCCCGAAGGGATATGTTCCATAACTCTTGCTGCACTGCACACAGCCGATAGCCTCTAGGATACGGTTAGAAGCCCGCTGGATAGGGTCTAAATCCAATGGGTCATTTGACCTATCAGCAATCGGGCTCACAGGCGGCTTTCTAATCCAATGTTGCACCGCAACAGCTATGCACCCAACGCATAGCTTTTAGGGTGCCTGCCATAGACTTATCACGGTAACGCCTTGAAATGGTCATAGTCTGGCTTGGCTTACGCCTTTTTGTGTGGTAGTCTCTTTTTTGGTGTCGGGGCAATCCGGTACTGGCTGGCAGGTATGGACTAGGTAGCAACCATTGTCCTTTGCGCTGTCACCGTTGTTTCATACTGTGAATAGAACGAAACCAACCACGCAATAACGCGTGGCGTTTGTCGTTCTACTAGAGAGGACTAACTACCATGAAGAGGTCAGAACGTAAGCTCGTTAACGCCGTGTTCGCTGCTTTCACTGCTTCCCAGAACCGGGACCTTACTCTGTCACCGGAACTGTTGCTGGACGTGCTCAACCGGGCTGGTGACAAGTGGGATGCGATGGGCGATGAGGAAAAGATTACGTTCCTCATTAAGGCGGAAGGCACGGTTCAGAAGGTGGCAGCGTCCAACGTGGACGTTGGCATTTCGTTGCTGGCCAAGAAATTGGACGGTGACGCCCATGCCGTGGCCGAACTGGCCGTGTGTGTGGATGCCATCATCCGCAACAAGCTCAACACCGTGGTGATGTATGCGGACTTCAAACGCATCTATACCAAGGCGGAGCTCGATAGCTTTGTCTATCCGGGAACCGACAAAGATACGGTTTGGCTTGGCAATCACAAGCCGGATATCGTCAAGACCCAAGCCAGCACTGGCGAGGAAATCACCACCGTTTGGAGCAATGACTTTGTTGCTTCGCTCAAGATGGGCAAGGTGTTGGAAGATGACCTTGACGATATCAAGAAAGAGCAGGCCCAGCAGAACAGCAGTGTGAAGTACAAGGGCTGGCTCACGCAAGATTTGCAGACTGCCAAGTCCAACATTGAGGGCAGGCGGAACGCGCTTCGTTCCGTTGTCAAGCGCACTATCGAATTGCACCATCAATTTGAGGGTGTTAACGGCATGCCCTTGGTGAATATCAAATGGGTTACGGCGAGGGCTGGCAACGATGCCAACGCTATCCCCATGCCTCTGGAATTCGGCAAGGACAAGCCGGTCCAGAAGGTTACTGCCTCTCCGAAAAATCTTTGGATCACTCCCAAGGATGAACCGGAGAACGGCCGCCTCTACTCTGTCTCGCAACTCAATCAATTCGAGATCGCAACCGCGATCAAGAACGGCGGGACGATGGCCGCGCTTACTGCCACTGCCAAGAAAGCACCCAAGACTACCGCGCAAGCGGCGGCTGGCGGTGACGGTTCCGCAATGAACCTATCAGAAAGCTATGTCGCAACAGCGCGTGTTGCCAACTACTTTGGCGAGCGTGTCAACGTCGCGGCCATCTCTGCCATCTTGGCAGATGCCAAGCATACGGACCATAAGGACTGGGTCCAGATGGTTGGCGCGCTTTGGACTTCCATCTATCCGCTCGCAAAGAAAGTGAGGGCGGAATACGAAAAGACTAACGAAACCAAGATGGAAGGGCTGGACAAGACGGCGGAACAGGCCGCCTAACCACTACCACTAGGGCGGGGAGAAATCCCCGCCTTTCTTTTTATCCTAACAATCGGGGAATGACATGACATATCCTAAACCTTCCTTTGTTGTACTCCTATCCTCTGCAATTCAGATTGATGGGTTTACCACTAGAGCAGTTGGCCCATTTCCTACGCTTGATTCGGCACGTAAATGGGCAGTAGAGAATGACGCTACCTTAGACGCTAAGGGCGTGCGACATGCACTTGTCGAATCATTACTTAATGGCAAGATCACACTCTAATGATTAACAGAAACACCCCGGCCTACAAGCCGGGGTTTTTCTTTGCCTAAATTATTTCTGATAGGTCCCACCCACACGTGCATGCCCGGCCTGTACATAGCTATAGCTATAGCTATAGCAACGTAGTTGCGACCAGACCAAAGGTCTGTAACCCTGCTTTTGGCAAAGAGACCCGGCAACACACTCCCCAATGTCTACCAACTACTTATCTTTCCAACACCTTCGAGAATACCGAACCCGGTTTGACTTGCAAAGTCGGTTCGAGTACAATACTGATAATGGGAAATCGGAAATGAAGAAACGACACGGCCTTGACCTTCGGGTCAGGGCTGACATCCCATGTGTCGGTGAATGCTTCATCCATTGCAATGGTTGCTGGCCTTCCAGCATAGGCGTAGCCGCGCCATACAAACTACGGCATAGCCTTGCGCTGTCGTCTGGCGGGGCCTCTGTGATCAGCATGCTCCGCCAGTTAAGCTTGCATAGCAAGCGTATAAACTTGTGTTCTCGTCTGCTCAATAGAAGCGCACTCACCTTCCAAGTTCCCATTGTTTCCAAACAGTGTTCGGACCATACCATCTCTATGATGCGGAACCTAGGCCGAACGGAGCGAACATATGCGGAACTCTAGAGTTGGGACAGAGACGCTTGCATCTTAGGTACCAAAGGATGCTTTATTTGTTGAGCAGACGGGAGCACAATGGAGGAAAGCATGATCTAACCTTCACTCCCCCTAGGGAGGTTGGCCGTTCAGGGGCCTCCCTAGGGTTTTATTCTAATATCGGGAGCACACTATGAACCAGCATATCGTGGAAGTCACGGTCATATGGCCGGATGACAAGTGGAATAACGCCGATGAGAATGCATATCTCATCAGTTCTCTTACGGGGATACTGGAACATTTCCAGTCTCATCCCATTTCTAACCGGGAAGAAAAGCGTGAGTTGGTTAACACGCTTGGGCGTGTGTACGCTGAAATTCACGTCAGTCCGGGTAAGGTGGTCGGTCCCGTCGAGACCAATCAACACCTCCGTCGTGGTGGGGCATGAAACAGCACGGTGATGACATGTCCTACCGCACCGAGGATATCTACGTCCGGCTAGTTGATAGCCTGCTCGCTGCTAAGGCAGCTGGAGCTACGTATGACATGATGGCTGAGGCCATTGTGAAAGCCTGTGTTGAAACAGGCATCAAGGTTGATCATATCGAAGTTGCCCTTGTCCGCTTCTTTACTAAGAAGATTGTTGGGTAATGTCTAAGCGACATTTCCCTACCCGAGGTGATAAGGTCAACGACAGCCGCAGACCTGTTGGTTATTTCAACGGGACCATTGTTCGTGTCACATACGATGATGGCCCCGATTGTGTTTATGTAAAGTTTGACGATGAAGTCGTCGAATATGATTACGAAGAGTTCCGCTATACGTATACCGAGGCGTATGGCGGTGTGTTCATCCTCGGGGATTGGCCAATCATAAGGAGAAGGTTGAATGGCTAAGGTGAAGGTGACCCTCGTCTATGATTACGGCGGGGACATGGAAACCAACGACGAAGCCATCGCTGAAGAGCGTAAGGCTATCGTCGATGGTGAGGTTGATTTCAAGACGTTGCTTGAGATCGAAGCCGAACTCACCGTCGAAATCATCGGTGACGTCTCCGAGGAAACGGAAGACGAAGACGACGAGGACGAGGACGAGGACGAGGACGACGAGGAAGAGCAGGCCGCCTGATCGGCGGTGGACCTGAGCATGTCTATAAACTGCTCACCCCTCAATTCAATATCGGAGCATATCATGACTGACACTGCACAACTGATTTCCACTCTGGAAAAGGAACTTGGTGTTGAAGAAGCCAAGATGGCTGTGCCTCTGGCAGATGCACCGTTGCCTGAACAGGTACGGGTTTTCACTGAGTCCATCCAGAATACCTTCGAGAAGACTGCCATCTCAGCCGAGGTCATGGCTGCTCGACTCGAAGCTGAGGCTGCTCGGTTGCGTGAACGTGCAACGCAGTTGCGCAGTGCATCTCCTGCAGTACGTGAGACAGTGGAGAACTGGATCAAGTACGAACGCACCACGCATGAGCGTGAGAAATTCTTTAGTTCATTGTTCGAAGAACAGAAACCGATGGATACCGAACGGCGTAAACAGCCGTTGAGTTTCCTTCGACGCTAGTTCAGTTCCCCCTCTTAGGCTTAACACAGCGTGCCGAGATGAGGGAGTAGGCTATCGGATTAAAGCCGGGAGTGACAGCAGGATGGCTTGTTACCTTGCCTGCCGATCTTAGGCCATAGCCGTATGCAGCGGGAAAGCATATCCGTATAACCGTTGCCTAATTAAGGAGATACTATGAAATACATCGCCGCTACGGCAGTCTACGCCAGTATGTTGTTTGTTGTACTGGTTATTCTGTCTGCTCCCATGTAGTCTGATAGGTCGCTACAACACACGTACGGAGGTTCGAATGTCTAATATGCTGAAGAAGAAATCTGACGATACGCAGCCTAGCGGCTGGTTGACCATCGAGGTCGATACCCAACGCTGTGCTGCTGATGAAGTGCACCGCTGGACAGTGCCTAATACTGTCTCTCGTTATTCTTTGTTCGATGCCGTCGAAGTCCTGTTGGAACATGAGGGGGTCAAGTCCCTTATGATCTATGCCTCTGATGAGGATGGTAATAAGCTTGAGTAAGTATTAGAACGGCCGCTGGTTCGCGTAGCATACACAGAAAATAGGAGACTGTCAAGTGGTTTGTAATGCAGACGCACCAGTAAAGAAGGAACGCAAGTACTTCTTTGGATACCATCTTGTGAATGGTATCCTCTTCTCCATGAAGTGGATGGAGGATGGAGGTATCGTTGTGGGTGGTATTCCGACGGTTGTTGGTACTCCGTTGGAGATTACTGAAGAAGAGTTTGCTCCCGGAACTCTTTTGGCTGATCTGGAGAAAGAGCACCCCTGCGATGCTGATATCCCGATTATCATCCTAAGGGATTAGGAGAAACCGAACTCGACTTGACATGAGAAGTTAGTTCGAGTACAATGCTTGGACAATCGGGGAGAAGAGAGATGGCCAACAGGGTTATCCAACAGAAGATATTGAAGAAGAAACGGCGTGGAAGGTTCGCCCGTTTCAGTGGCAGCACTACCCGCATTGCCACTCGGCTGGAAAGCCATGTTCTTATCAAAGAAGAAGAGCATGGTAGGAATGTATCCGAGATTAAATCGGTCGAAGTCTACATCGGCCCTAAGTCCTTCTCTAATCAGGTTATAAACACAGGTCGTGGTCCGAACAAAGAACGGATGCAGACCTATTACGACAGAATTACTTCGGAGAGTAAACAAGTTATTCTCCCGGAAGATTTGGGTATTAAAGACCCACGTTATGCTAAGCTCTGGGCTGAAACTCCAGAGCACCACCGGCTTAACATTGCCACCACTGCTAATGGCAGGATGGATATGTGGCTGATCGACAATGACGTCGCTTACGTTATCATCGTAGACCTCGACTATAAGAATAAAATTGTAAAAATGTCGAAAAGGTACGAAAATGTGAGAGCAGCTAAACGCTCGCTCGAAGTAAGGATGATCATTTGGGAGGAAACCTTTCCTCTCATAGAAACCCCGCGCCGACCGGCTATGCCCTAGGCATAGGCGCGGTTTACCCCCACGGTATAGGCCCTGCCCCGAGCCTCCCTGCCGTGGGGGTTTCTGTATCCCCCTCAGAGTAAAGTGCTTTGCACACCCACTCCGCATCACGGAGGGGGAATTTTTGTGCCTTAGCGATTTTTCATTTGGCAATTCAGCCTTGGAGAGAAAAATGGAGACTGTGCATGAGGTAAATCCGGAGTATGCCTTCGCCGTAATTGTTGGTGTTATTGCTACGGCACTACTCGTCTGGTGGGGTTGGAACCCCATTCAGAACTACATCAAGGGGCAAGCCATGAAGCAGAAACGACGTGAAGAAATTCACGTACTGCTTACCGGTGGTTTCGTGGACTTCATCATTGATTGTATCGCTGATGAGGACATCACACCAGCCGAGGCAGAGTCGGAAGGGTACGCCGTGCTTAGGCGTCTTTATCCGAAGGTGAAAGAGATTGCACCCGATGCCGACTGGCTTCGGGAGCGTATCGAACGACGGCTGCGTGCCGAAGTTCACGAACCTATTCCGGTCCCACTTCCGGATGGTGTCGTGATCGCAAAGGATGTTGAAGTCAAGGTTGTGACTTCATCTGCGAAGAACATGCTAGCCAAGGGCTAGTATGACTACGAAGTTTCACCCCTATTATCAGAAGCGACAACCTCGGAGAAACCTAATGTCGCAAGTTATCGTCCGTCGTCCAGCAGGAAAGAAACTCCCGGCTGATTTCATCTCTCTCGTTATCGAGAAGTGCCCGTCAGCTTGGGGTGTGTCAATCCTAGCCGATGGCAAGCTGGAACTCAACCAAGGCACAGGCGCTACACTTGAGCTTGTTCAAGGCACGCTCAAGGACTTCGCCGACAACGACATTACTTTCTATTTTCAGGCTGACAGCGGGGGTACCAACCTCAACACTGTTCCGCCCTACCCGATCATTACGAACGAGGATGAAGAACCCATCGTCGCTCTGTTTGCAGACGGCGAATTCCCCGGGTTTGCCAAGAAGGACAGTTCCTTCCCGGCGTCGTATCACCTCGGCATCGAGTTGATGAATACTCTTTTCGAGACTTATGAACTGCTCGACAAGGACCTCGACCAGTTCATGAAGAAGATCGCTTCCGAGAGCTATCGGAAGAAGATGAACCTCCATTCGGTTGGCCGTGGTTATATCACGGTCGTGGCTATCAACGGTGGTGCAGTGACGTTCGCACAGGGCGACACTGCCGGCGATATCGAAGGCGGATGTTGGGCATCCAATACCTTCGGCTATGGCAAGGTCGAGAAGCCTGCCGATGAGAAGCCCAAGAGCATGTTTCCCAGCATGTCTGGCAAGAGCACTGTTCGGGAGAAGCACGTTCCTCCGAGCAATGCTGTTCAGGCTGCTGGTGCTGACAAGCCAGCCAAGACGGCCGAGACGGCAGTGAAGGCGGAGGGCGGCAACAACCCAAAGCCCCCGGAGCCTCCGAAGCCGGTGGTTCTGACTCTCGAAAATATCACCGTCTCTAAGGTGAAAATCCCCGGACACTACAGCCGCAAGAACCGACGCGGCTGGATCAAGGATCGCATCGGGTATGTTCCGCCTACGACGGATAACACCGATCAGGTGTATCAGGTCTACACAAGTCCTAATGGCACGACCCTGATGAAGAAGGAAATCGAGAGGGCTCTCGGCCTCAGTGCGGCCAAGCTTCCCAAGCTTGACAATCCGCAGCCCACGGGCAAGACTGAGAGCCAGCACATCGACCCGGATCGTTCGGTGACCACCAATCCGTTGCCGATCCTTTCGCCTACTGCTCGCGTTCGTATCAACAACTTCATCTCTGATGAACGGATCAAGAAGATCATCGGCGAGAACGCCGAGATGATCACCGATCCGGAGCGTGTGCAGGGTTACGAAGGCAAGATCGTTCCGGTGAACGAGCAGCTTGGCTGGAAGGACATGCACGATCTCGACTGCATGCCGTTCCCTGAACTGCAGAAGATCGCCCATGCCAGCTTCAACGATATCACGGTCCTCGCCAACGAGTGGCGTCGGCGTGCATTGCTCGCTGAGTTCAAGCTCTTGAAGCTGGAGAAGAAACAGCCGAAGGCCGAGGCGGAAGCGCCGGCTACGGTGGTCGAAACTCCGAGGCGTTCGGCCTTCCCGTCGATGCGGCGTGCCGGTTAGGTGGTGCAGGGCTAGTAATGGAAGCCCTGTAGATTAAGCTGAAATGCCAATCCCGGAGGGCCTGCTAGTTTGGCCCTCCGGCCATCCTTTAACCCGGAGGCTGTCATGTCGATGCTGCAAACTGTGAAGCGGATTCTGCGTCCGCACAAAGAAATCCAAGACCCTGTTCCGATTGTCCATCCGGATTGGCACTGGACAAAAGATCAGTACATCCTTGAACAGTTCTTCCACCAACTCATGTTCATCCCCGATGACATGATGGTCGGTGGGCAGAATCACGAAATCCTTCAAGAGGTTTCTGTAGGTATTGTCAATCCCACTGTATATACTCACAATAAGTTTCTCGCGTATCAACTCCATGTCGGCGTGGACGACAACGGTAAGGATATCTTCCGTCCGATCTTCATGCCTCCGGAGTACAAACCTTCCAACTTCATCCGTTCCGAACTCGTAACCCACCCGGGTAAAATCCGTGGTGAACTACATCTTGTTTGGTCAAACAAGATTTATTTGCTTGACAAGTTCAGGCAAAATGGAGTACAGTTCGCTCGACATCGCGTCAAGATCACGTATCCGTGGCGCTATGTCCAGTACGGCAAGAACCATCCCATCCCCAAAATCTCTGCGCACAGCTACAGCGACAAGATCGTTGCTCATATGTACGTCGGTATTCCGACTTACTGGGACCCGCTGGTGGGAGGCATCTTCGCCAAGCCGATGCAGTTGGTTGAACACGAACAGCCCCGTCCGTGGGTAGGCGAATTCTACAAATTTGACACAAAGTAAGCTAAAAGAAGCACACATAGCATGTCCTGCATGCCCGTCGTCTGATGCATATTGTGTATATGATGACGGGCATGGATATTGTTTTTCATGTAACTATTACAAACCTAGAGAGGGTGGTATTTCTGATTACACTTATGAGTACCTCGGATATCGAGGTATTAAAAAAGAAATCTTTCAATTTTATGATTGTAAGACAAAGATTGATGATGCTGGTAAGCCAGTCTCAATCGGATTTGTTTATCCTAATTCTTCGATTAAAGTAAGAACCCTTCCTAAAGGTTTTCATACTGTAGGTGATATAGCCAAAGCAGGTTTATTTGGTCGTAACAAGTTTGGACCCGGTAGCAACCGCAGCATCACCATCACCGAAGGAGAACTCGATGCGCTTTCTCTATACCAAGTTCTTGGCTCCCCTGTCGTGTCTGTTCGTTCTAGTAGTTCTGCTCGGAACGATTGCACAATCGACCGATCCTATCTCAACAGCTTTGAAAGGATTTACCTCGCATTTGACAACGATGAGCCGGGACGCGCTGCAGCATCTGAGGTCGCAAAGCTTTTCGATTACAACAAAGTCTTCGACGTCCGCTTCTCCGACGGACGTAAAGACGCCAACGACTATCTCCGAGACGGTGCCGAAACCGAACTAAGGACTTGTTGGTGGAATGCTAAGAAGTTCCTTCCGGACAATCTGATTTCCTCTCTCTCAGACTTCGAGAAGGAACTTCTTAAGCCTGTTAAATTTGGTATTAATTATCCTTTTCCTACTTTAAATTCTATGACGTATGGTATGCGTACTTCAGAAGTTGTTTTGGTTACTGCCAAGACTGGTGTAGGAAAAACACAATTCATGCATCAGTGCCTCCACTCAACCCTCAAGGAGACTAACGATGCAGTTGGTGCAATCTTTATCGAAGAGAGTAAACAAAGACTTCTTCAAGCGATGGCAGGTGTTGAACTCGCTAGCCCAGTCCACCTTCCTGACACCACTCATTCATCTGCTGACGTCGTATCCGCTCTCAACAAGGTGGTGCGCTCCGATGATCGTCTGTACGTTTACAATCATTTCGGTACTGACAATCCAGAAGTTATTCTTGACACTGCTCGGTTTCTCGTTACTGCCCGTGGCGTTAGGTGGCTTTATTTTGACCTGTATCAGTTGGCCGTTGCTGCACTTGGCGGGGATCGCGAGAGGGAAGCACTCGATTATCTCAGCGCCCGCTTCGAAGTCCTCACGCAAGAACTCGACTTCGGGCTCATCGCAGCCAGCCACGTCAACGACGCCGACCAAACCCGTAGCTCCCGAATGATTGAAATGAATTGTCACATTCGTATACATCTGGATCGTGACGTCAAAAGTGAGTCTGACAGGTCCCGGTTGACTACGAATGTGACACTTCTTAAGAACCGTCCGACCAGTATGACTGGTCCCGCAGGTAAACTTTTATTTGATCCTAGTACACATTTGTTAACAGAAACCTTTGGCGATGAAACAATCAACGAAATGTCAATGGCTGCTTAGGTATGCCACAGCTTATATAGTCTATGCTTTCTTTTATATGTTATTTCCTATTGCGTATGTTATTCGGTCTAAATCTTTGAGTACATGGGCTATAAAATCACTGACATGGGCAAGGAATAGACTATGACCTACTATAACGGTGGTGACAGAGACGAGTTGTATGAGTTCCCTGCCCGTCAGTATCAGTTAGGTAATTACTCTCTGGTGCGCTTCACTGCAGTGTTATCCAACATGGGCTACACTGCGGAAGAGATTGCTCAGATCGAGAAGCAATACCGTCCCCTTCCTGAGGAGGACATGGAACCGTAGGAGGACGTATGGTAATCAACGGGGACGAGGACTACAGTGATATCATGCGTAAAGTACAAGAATATAATAATAAAATGGGAACAACCCATGCCCGCGCCTTTCAAGAACGAGTTTTTCTGGGACATTCTGAACGCCTTAGTGAAGAACGTTCCTGTAAAACAGATAACCCACAAGTTCGGAGTGGGAACAGCCACTCTGGCCAAATACCGCGATGAATACCTTGATGTAGAGGTAAAGATTAAGGATACCGTCGTAGGTCCCGAACAAGGAACCTTTTCATTTATGCACGACCCGCGTAAGCGGAAGAGAGACTTCAATCCTTGCCATGATGGAACGTTCTACGAACGTTGGATAAAGCGATAGGAAGCCCGTACAGCGATTTAAATCTTACCCGCTACCACCCTAGCGGGCACCTTGAAATAACTCACCAGCGGCCTTCTAATTCAATCCTAGACCCTATCTAAATAGGGTCGTACGATTTGCTTGCAAATCTAGAGGCATTCTAAACAGTAGAGGAAGACCGATGAGAACGTATTGGTCCTTTCAAGGATATGAAGGCATACTAAAGTATTTTGTTGGAGCAAAAATCTTAATCGGCGGACGGTGCTATTACAACGAAGAACTTAAGGTAATGTCACACGAAACGGATTACCTTTATGTCCATCCCGGAAATTTTTGGAATGTGCTGTTTCTTAAAATGTACTATAGTTACATTCCACATTTTAAGTTTGACAAGACTAAAGGTATTAAAATACAAATCGGAAATACCTTTAGAATTTTCTATTGGAAACCTTATTGTCCTTTCTGGATTGACAAAGACGGCAATGTCATTAAATCAAAAAGGTTCCAATACCTTAAATTTCGAATTAACGAAAGATCACCTCAAATAAACATGTTAACAAACCGTCACCAAAGAAAGTGGCCACAATGAACATGCTCGAAAAACACGAAGAAGAGTTCAGGGAGACTAAAGTTCCCTATCTCCGTGTCGCCACTGGCGGGAGGGGGCCGAGAGGACCAGTCGGTCCTGTTGATAACTGGCTTGAGAAGTTTCCAACTGGTACAGTATTTGCTTGCAAAGCCAACGCCAATGCTGTAGATTGGGAAATGTATTTCTTAGTTCACAAGTTTGAACGTATCTATCTCTTGAAGATAGAGACACCAGACGGTAAAGTCCTCGAACGACGAGTTGATCCCAAGGTGTTCCAACGTGCATACCGTGACTTCGAGGAAGTCGCGTACCATCCAATAACAGAAGCTCCAGAAGGAGACGAACATGGTAGTTCAGGGGAACGTAATCCAGATTGACCGGACGACTTACCTCGGCATGAGGCAGGCTAAGTCGATTGCGAAAGAACTCAAAGCTCAGCGCAATCCGATCTATGAAAACGAGATCAATCTTGAGAATGAGCTTTACGATATCTATATGAAGCAGGTCCTGCAGAAGGCTGCTTAACCCGTTGGCGACGGCTGCACAGACGTGTGACGCGTACACAGGATAGAGCCCTACGCGGCCAGCCGTTGCTTTCTTCGAAAGGATTTTAAAATGTGGACACTCCTAAAAGGAGTTGCATGGGCGATTAACAGCACTTTCAATGTAATTGGATTTGCTATCGCTTCTGCTTTTCTATTCGCACTAGCTTTTGGTTTTGTTACAGTAGGCTGTTCGCAGTCGTTGTGGACAAATAAAATGGCCTGCACTATTACATTAATCATGAATTCATTCAAGTAATTGAAGTACGTAATCGACATAGAGACAGATAGTCTCACTAATGTAAAACACATCTGGCTCGTTGTCGTTAAGTGCATCGAAACAGGTGAATACCAATATTTTAGAAATATAACGAAAGACGAAAATGAACGTGAAAGATTTAGTTGGTTTGTTAGTGCTCTGCGGCCGGAGCGTGACAATCTCATTGGGCACAATATCCTTGGTTTTGATTGCCCTGTCCTTGTATCCACCCTTAAGCTTCATCCCGAAGTTCTTCCTGCTCTTTGCCTTGACACATTAATCCTTAGCAAGTTAATTGATTACTCCCGTAAGGGGCATTCAATTGAAGACTATGGTTTAGAATTTGGATTTGAGAAGATTAAGTTCAAAGACTTCTCAAAGTATTCTAAAGAAATGGAGGAATACTGTGTTAGGGACGTTGATATTTGTGAGCGGGTATATCTTATGTACGCTCGCTATGTTTCTAATGCTAAACATTGGCCTAGTATTGTACTTGAACATAAGTTCCAACTTGTGGTTAACCAGCTTCATAACAATGGCTTTGGCTTTAATGTTCACAAGGCGGGAAATCTTCTTGAAGGAGTTACAGCGAAACTTGAAGAACTTGACAAAGATATATTAGATGCATTTCCTCCACGAGAAATATTGGTACGAGAGTTCACCCCCAAAGCCACGAAGTTTGGTACTATATCTAAAACTTCTGTGCCTCGTACTTTATGGGTTGATATACCTAACTATGAAGTTGGGAGAACATATCGACAAACAAGAACCGAAGCTTTTAATCCATCTAGCCATAAGCAGATCATTACGGTACTCAATGAAGCTGGTTGGCACCCGGTGGACAAAACTAAAACTCACATAGATGCCGAACGTGAGTTCAACAGAGGTCGAAAGAAAGACCCTGTATTAGCTGCTAAATTAGTTGATTTGAAAAAGACTGGTTGGAAGATAAATGAAACCAATCTAGAGACGCTGCCGCCTAGGGCTCCCAAAGCAGCTAGGTTGTTGGCGAATAGGATTTTGTACGAGTCCCGCAGACGAACACTGACGGAATGGCTTGATCTTTGTTCTGCAGACGGTCGCATTCATGGACGGTTCTACGGCCTTGGCGCGTGGACCCATCGCATGGCTCATCAAAACCCTAACACTGCGAACATACCCAACGAGTATGATACCGCTGGAAAGAAAAAGCTCCTCGGTAAAGAATTACGAAGTTTGTGGTCAGCTCCTAAAAACCGCCTACTCGTTGGGTGTGACGCAGAAGGAATTCAGCTTAGAATATTCGCCCACTACATCAATGATCCTGAGTTCACCGATGCTCTAGTCAGAGGACGCAAAGATGACAAAACCGATCCACATTCGCTCAACCAGCGAATTCTTGGTAGTTGCTGTAAATCCCGTGCCGCTGCGAAGCGATTTATTTATGCCCTCTTGCTTGGCGCTGGGATTAGCAAACTGGCTGAAATCCTTGGATGCTCTGAAACCGAGGCCCGTGAAGCACTTGATCGTTTGCTCGTCCGATATAGCGGGTGGCAACAACTTCGAGAGAATGTTTTTCCGCGCGATGCGAAGAGAGGCTGGTTCGAAGGGTTGGACCACAGGAAGGTGCGTATCCCCGGTGACACCGAGGGAAGCCGTAGACATCTTTGCATGTCGGGTTATCTTCAAAATGGTGAAGCGGTGTGTATGAAGCTTGCCACATTGAAGTTTATTGACAAACTCAAAGACTATGATAGTATGTTAGTTAATTTTGTCCACGATGAGTGGCAGGTTGAGTGTCCGAATAACGTTGGTGTGGCAGTTGAGCTTGGGAAACTTATGAGCAACAGTCTAGCTCAAGTAGGTGATGATTTAAAGCTCAACTGTCCCTTAGCAGGGAGCTTTTACAATGACGACCTCAAGGACTACACCATTGGTACCAATTGGAGCGTTACGCACTGACGCAAAAGATATTATAGTATTTAAACATGTGTACGTCATTCCAGTACACAGACCGGTACTTACCGAAAACGGTTGGGATGATTATATAGCTTGGTATGGCCAATACACAATTAAGAATGGTCGATACCTCGGAAGAACAAAAACATTGGAGTATTTGAAGTGCCCACGTATGAAGGAGTAGCTGTTTTCAATGCATCGTTCATTGTTACAGCAGATGACGAAATTCAAGCTAAAGATTTTATTGCAGAAATGGCACAAGAAGAATTGCCGGACGTTGAGATTGTCAACGTCA